>ENA-OPDG01000739-OPDG01000739.1-human-gut-metagenome-genome-assembly--contig:-NODE-739-length-27600-cov-12.609149_pt1 | contig 27600 bp, 24 predicted proteins | sample MGYA00241259_ERZ501498 | MGnify/ENA primary metagenome ERZ501498 (study PRJEB25962, sample SAMEA2042582) | human gut metagenome | biome: human gut; feature: human-associated habitat; material: faeces... | reverse complement strand
CCCGCGGATTTGTTGGTAATAGTTTTGAAGCGTGCTGTGGTATTTGATGCCGGTAAAGCTGTAACGCACCTCGTGGGGCGTGATGGCGTCGCCTGTGGAAATGTCGATCTTGAGCGGCGTTATCACACCGTCAAACTCCGTTTCCATGCTGACACGGATGCCCGGATATGCTTTCAAATCCGAAGTTGTCGATCAGCGAACGGTACGATACCACCAGATAGAGGCAAATATTCAGGAACATCTGTAGAGGAATATCTCTTGCTGCCGGTGCAACCACTTGCGGCTTCATAACAAGTAGATAATAGGACAGAAGCATTATGGCAAAAGCTCCGCCGAGTCCCCAAGGCGAGTAGTTATGGATTACGAACGGGACCACCAACGCCAGATTCAGGGCAAAGAAAACAAGTCTGTTTCTTTTTGTAGATGCAAACCCCTTAACCGTTCTCTCGGTTATTTCCACGGTTTTGGTTTCAGTATCAGCCATAATAACCCCCTATTAGAACAACAGTCTGATTGCCATATACACAAACCAAATCGCAGACATTGCAACCGGGAGCGTATACACGCAGTCATACGGTTTTGATCTATAATGCAAAATACTCAAAACCAGAAGTGTGAGCTGCACGGCAACTGCTAACCATCCCCAAAACGGACATGCAGCAAAACCGCCGTCGCGGGAGCCCAAATCACAGTAGCAGCGAAAACGAAGAACAGAATCACGCAAAGTCCCAGTATCTTCCTGTTATACAGCTTGTGATTCAAAATACTTACAATTGCTTTCTTGCGGTTCTTATTAAGTGCAATAGCTCCGTAGCCAGTATAATATTCGTAAGCTTTCGTCCAATTGCTGGAACCGCCTTTTTCAAAATAGTAATCGCCCAACGCCGCTGCAGCTGTGCTGTCTCCAGCGTCGGCAGCCTCGTGCAGCAAAGCAATGCCTCGCGTTTCATTCTCTTCCAGCTGAATGCCCTTCAACAGGCAATACCCCAAATAATATTTCGCTTTTGGAATGCCATATTGAACAAGGGGTTCGATCAATTCAAAATCCAACACTACAGACGTCGACTTTTTGAACGCCGCCTTTTCAAATGCATCTTTGAACCATTCTCAAATAATGTATAATTTTTGATGAATGTAGAAAATGCTCGGAACCCATTGATATCAAAACTTTGTAGGCGTCTGACATTTTGTACAAAAATATCCGGCTTCTTATTATGAAGCACTGTTGTATTTTTGTTATTCGCCTAAATTAATTTTCGTTGTCGATTCACGTATGATTAGTTCGGAATTCAGAGATATGTGTTGAATTGTTTTTAGATTTTTATCTTCAATCTTCTGAAATAAAATATCAAGACAGATTTTTGCCATTTTTTCAACAGGCGGTGAAATAGTGGTTAGGGGACATCGGAGGAACGCAGATTGCCGGATATTATCATAACCAATGATGGAGATATCTTCTGGCACGCGGTATTTGTATTCATAAAGAGCGCGCATAGCGCCAACTGCGATGTCGTCATAAGCAGCAAGAATTGCTGTAGGCATATCTCCTTCGTTTATAAGTTCTTTCATGTATTTATAACCGCAATACTCATTAGCTTCTTTGCCGATTTTTATATGCTTCTCATTCAAAATTAAACCATTATCATGAATGATCTTCTTGAGAATTTGTAGTCTAAAACGGCTGGCCAATTCTGATGCTATATATCCGATGTGCCTGTGTCCCTGCTTTTTAAAGAGTTGTATAGCTTGTCCAATTCCGTAGGAATCATCAATAGCAACATAATCATAGTTCTGATAATCAATAAAGGAATGGATTAACACTATAGGGATATTATCGCTATGGATACGGTTAATTGTTGGGGTGATTTCATTATGCATAGATCCAGCAATTAAAATGCCGTCGACCTTTCGATTCCAGAATACATTTAAATAGTGGTTTTCCAATTTCCACTCATGATGTGACATGCCAATGATCAAAGAATATCCATGATCTTGGAGGCCCATTTCAATGGCACCGATCATTGTTGCATAATAGTTACTGCTTATCTCCGGAACAATAACACCGACAGTTTTTGTTTCTTTTCCTGCAAGTGCTTTTGCATAATAATTAGGCGTATAATTTAAGGATGCTGCAATGTTCCGAATTTCTTGTTTTTTTTCATCACTAGTATTTCTGGAATAGTGTATCCCCATCGTATTTTTCATTGGACAAGATATACGCGATTCTGTTCGCTTTCCACTGTTCTTTCTTCCCCTTTGTCAGAACGCTTTTTGCGCTTAATTCGTGTGCAATTTCAACCGTCGACATTCCATTTAAGTACGCTGCAAATATCCAACGAACGACCTCGGCTTCCGGTTCATAGATAACAAGTTTTTTATCAATTAGCCGATATCCATACGGTGCATTGCTTGCGATGTATTCCCCCGACTCCATCCGTTTGACAATGGACAGCCGCTGGTTCTGCGAGATGGACTTGGATTCCTCCTGCGCAATGGCTGCAAACGTATTGAGCAACATCTCGTCGGCCATCGCCAGTGTGTTGACGCCATCTTCTTCAAATTGCACCCCAACGCCGAGCAGCTTTAATTTTCGCGTGTAGCTCAGCGCCTCTTTGACGTTGCGGGCAAAGCGGGAGACGGATTTCGTGAGGATCAGGTCGATCTGGTGCAGCTCACACATGCGGATCATCCGCTGAAATTCCGGACGGTTATCCGCTTTCATGCCGCTGAGACCCTCGTCGGCAAAAATGTCGACCAGCTCCCATTCCTGCTTCTCTGCAATGTATTTCGTATAAACACGTTCCTGCGTTGCAAAGGAATTTCGCTGATCTGCGGAGTTTGAGGACACGCGGCAATATGCCGCCACGCGCAGCTTGGGGATCTCCTGCTTCGTCGTTGGCGCAATCAGTTTTGCAACTGGCATTTTTCTCACCTCCCATGCCGTTTGTCAACGACAAGTATATCCGCGAAAAGGTTCAAGTCTACTGATATCTTTCAAGCGGTTCCGAATTCTACCAAACGCTGAAACGGCAGTGCGAATTCTTGTGGAAACCGTGCAAATTACAGTTTAATCTGCGAGGACAATGTCCGCGCCGGTCAGTGCCTGATAGGACAGCGTCAGGCTTTCTTCCTCGTTGATCTGCCACGGGGAAGTGAGTTCAAACTGCTCCGTGCTGCCGGTCTTGCTGGTCTGTGCGCTGTTGATCTTGAAGCCAATCTGGTTGCTGTCCACCTTGGCGTGGGACATATCCGAAGCATACGGCACCAGCGTCCAGCCGTTTTCTGCCGTCAGGGTCACGGAGGACACCTGCACAGCGGCGGTGGAGTGGTTGACAATCTCCGCGTTGGAGACATAGACCTTCCCGTTCTGATCGACCGTCACCGGCAGCACAGCCGGAACAATGACAGAGAACACGGTCGCTTCCTCCCAATGCGCATAGTAGGTGGTAGAAGCTACCTCTTTGAATACGGTGTTGCCATCTACCTGCGTGCCGCCGGTTTCCTGCGTAAACCAGCCGAGGAACGCATAGCCCCTGCGGGTAGGCTCCGTGGGCAGGTTCAGCGTTTCGCCGTAGGTCTGGTTGGTAGTTTCCGTTTTGCCGGTACCGAGATCCCATGTGATCTGGTATTCTGCCGGGGTAAACTGCGCGTAGAACGTCCGCGCGGTCGTAATGGTAACCGTGCTGTACAGCGCGCCGCCTGTCTTTTCGGTGTATCAGCCGGAGAATGTGTGACCGACCTTGACCGGTGTGTAACCGGGAGCAACGGCGGTCTGGTTGGGCGCGACGGAGGTCGTCACGCTGTTCTTGCCGCCAACCGTGCCGCCGTTGGACGCGGCATCCCACGTCACGATCAGCGCGACATTCGCGCCGCAATCGTCGCAGACACCGTCAGCATTGGAATCCCGATGGTCGCCATATTCATAGTCGGAATCGCTGCAGGCCGAACAGGTCTTTGTTCTGCGATGCTGCGTTTCGTCGTATTTTGACCAGTTCCCGTAGGAATAACTGTGATTGGCATAGTCATAGTCTGTCGCGCCGCAGCCGGAGCAGGTTTTCGAGCGACGGTGCTGGGTATCAGAATACTTGCTCCATGAGCCTGTGGAATAGGAATGCGAACCGTAATCCGTAGTGCTATATCCGCAGGTGCGGCAGGACACCGTCCGGCTGTGCTGACTGGAGGAATCGTTGCTCCAGCTCCCGTAGCTCAGACTGTGCGAAGCATAGTCATAGCTGGATGCGCCGCAGTTCCGGCAATAGGCTTCGCGCCGGTGCTGACTGCTGGAATATTCCTCCCAAGAGCCGTAGCTATAACTATGGCCGCTCGCATAGATGGTTTCACTTTTGGTCTGACCGCAAGCACAGGAGTACGAACGGTAACCGTTGCTGGTGCAGGTTGCGTCGCTTTGGTAGTCCAGCACCCATGTATGGCTGCCGCAGGAAGGGCAGGTCCAGGACCCATAGCTGCCGTCGCCGTGCTCCTTGTAAACGTAAGTGCCAAGATTTTTTACATAATGGCACTTATAACACTCGTAGTACTCCTGATGACCTCTGGATGTATGCGTCTGCTCGACGTAGGTGCCTTGCAAAGAATACTGCTTACAGCTTGGGCAGGTGCCGACAATGCCGGTGGACGCACGGGTGGAAACTTGTGCAGGCGCTTTCTTGATGCCGCCTGCGGTGGCGGCATCTGCGTTCTGATACACACCGTAAAGATCGTGGAAATATCGGTTGCTTCGATTGGATGCTATCCAGTCATAATCGTGGAAAGGCACAGAAGAATCCGGGTATCCAATGATGTACGCAACATAGAGCGTATCGCCGTTGTCGGTTTCACGCCAGAATGCACCTTCTCCGATGCTGTCCAGCGTATGCTCTCCGTAATAAATGGACAGCTTCGTCAGCAGTGGGCAGTTATAAAAGGCGTGCCTGCCGATGACGGGCGTGGTGCTGGGGATCTCGGCAGTCGTGAGATTGGTACAGTCCTCGAACCAGTAAGCGAGATCGGGGATCGCCAGACTCTCCATGCCGTCGAACCAAACCTGTGTGATCTGGCTGCGGTATTCTGCCCACGGTTGATCGTCTTTGCTTGCAAAGGCGCTGCAGTCCCCGCTGCCGGAGATGGTCAGCCAGCCCTTACCGTCCAATTCCCATGTGATCTTGCTGTCCTGGATCGTGCCGCTGGCAATGGCATCATCTGCCGCAAATGCCGAGATACTGAGCGAAAGGAGCATGCAGAGGGCAAGCAGGATTGCTGTGAGTTTTCTTGTTTTCATAGCGGTTCCTCCCTCCTTTACGAATTGCCGGTTGCAGGCGCGATGGTGAAGATCAGCGTCGCGGCGTTCACTTTCTCCACCTTTTCAGCTGCCGCGACCTTCGCCGTGTATGCGATCCGCAGGTTTTTCCCTGCGTCAATGACCGGGAACGCGCCGTCAGCCAGCGTCAGTTTGCCTTCCTTGACCGTCTTGCAGCCGTTGATGCTGAACGCGATCTTTCCGGCTTCGCTGCCGAAGTTCTCAAAATCGCCAATGGCAAACGCGCCGGGCTGCACATCGACGGCAACAACCTGCACCGCACCGCTCTGTGCGCGGTTTTCAATGACGGCGTTGGATGCCGTTACAACATAGCCGTCCAAAACCGTGACCGGCAGGCAGGCGGGGACGCTGACAGAGATAGGCGAAACAGAATTCACAACCGTCAGCACCACCGGGACGCTGGCCTGCGCGGTTTCTGCTGCAAAGGCAGAAACCGACAGCGAGCAGAGCATCAGAACAGCCAGCAGGAGAGAAAACAGTTTCTTTATTCTCATTTTGACATTACCTCCTTCGGCCACAGGTATGCAGCGTGCAGCGCAGTCTTGACCTCCAGCGTGCCGACCGTCTTACCATCACGGGTGGCTGTGATCGTCGCGGTGCAGGCGGCGTTGCCGTATTCCGGCACGTCCTTCAGCGTGATGGAGCTGACCGACGCACCGGCTGCGAGGGTGACGGGATCTGCGATGAGGCTGCCGTCGGAATCTCTGCGGATCTCGATGGTATAGGTGTCCGTCTTGCTGCTATTTTTCAGCGTGGCAGATACCGTCTGCTCGCCAACGATGGCATACAGATGCGCGGGGATCTCTGCCTGAATGAGATTCTCGTCTACCATCTTATTGAGATCGCGCTGCGCATTCAGCAGATCGTCCATCGCGTAAAATACAATCTCTGTTTCCGGAAATTTGCCTGCGCGCTCTGTGATGCGGGTTTTGATTTTGTCGTAGACCAGCAGCGTCGATTCGCGGTCAAAAATGACCTTGACCGGGCCGTCCACACGGCAGGCAATGACTTCGGCTGCCGTTGTGCCGTCGTTACAATAGACCGCCGCTGTGCCGCCACCCCACACGACAAGGCGGCCGGAGATTTTTACGTTGGACAGCGTGACCTTGCCGTCCGCAACGCCGTTGCCGATGATGAGATCGCCGTCAATGGACATATCCTTCAGTTCAACGTCCTTTGTGCGGACGAGCAGATTGCCCTTGTAATCCTTCGTATAGCTGCCGCTCTTGGCGATATAGGACTGGATGATGTTGAAATAGAGCTGCGCGAACTCCGCTCTCGTGATATTGGCCTGCGGGACAAGCCCCTGCGTGCGGCCATGCACATAACCGGCTGCGACCATTGCTTTCATGTACGGCAGCGCCCATCCGGACACTTCCTTGGCATCCGCAAACTTGGACAAATCCGTCTTGGCGTAATCGTCCAGATCAAGCTGCAAAGCTCGTGCGACGACCGCAATGGCCTCCTGACGAGTGATTGCCCGATCAGGCTGCATGCTGGTGGAGGAGACACCGTTATACGTCCCCATCTGGACGGCGAGGGCTACATCTTTGTAGTACCACTTGGATTTTGCAACGTCCTTGTACGCAGAAATGTCTGCCGCTTTATAACAGCCAAAAGACCGGTTTGTAATGGCCGCCATTTCCGCACGGGTCAAAAGACCGTTGGGGTCAAGTTGCGTCCTGGATTTAGACAGCGATTTTATTCCTTTGATAAGTTCTGGCTTTTCAATTTCCTCGACCCAACCATACCGGTCACCGGCAAAAGAAAAGCCAAGACTGGTGGAGAGCTGTGCGAGATATTTTTCCAAAAGAGGCGACTTGTCATCATCACTTTCCTCAAAAACATTTTCTGAGAACTGTTGTGTATGTTCGCTGAATCTGCGTCTGCTGTTAAATTCCACAAGATCAAATTGATACATCTGCTCAATCTGCTCTTCAGTCATCCCTGCAGCACGATACTGTTCTGCAAGGCGTTTCTGTTCCTCGTTAAACCTTTTTCTTTCAAGCCCGTTGATCCATGCCATTTTTGCAATCTCCTTTTGTCGTTTCTTGTGTGGGAATGAGAAACGAGGAGATTACGGGTATTTCGCTGTAAAACACAGCCACTTCATAATTCGCCCTTTCCGCCTCCGCGAAAAGGCCGAGTATACAAAAATGGATCGTGTAATCGGCACACGATCCATTAGAGCCTAAAACTTGGCGCACAAAGGAAAGGGTACCGATGTGTCCTTCTCATAGAGAAAGTCCACATTTGTATCCTCAGCCCTAATGCATATCAGGCTACGAATATTTTGTTGATTGAATATCTGAGTAAAATCGAACTAAAAACAAAAAAGCCACCGACAAGGCAGACCCATTACTGAATCTGTCTTGCCGGTGGCCCCTCATGTATGTCTGGATAATCTCAAAAGATTGCGTTAAACCAAAATAGATACTTATCTTTTGTCGTTTTACGTGGCAGAAAGCGTGATTAGGTCACCTTTGTCTTTCAAGTCATTTTCTGACCTCATAGTACCGTTGATTCAACGCACATCTGCCGCCGAAATAGGATTTTCGCATTTCATGGACAAGTACATCGTCGGAAGAACATGCGGACTTTGCTCCGGCGGTTGTGTTCGCTGCACGATAGGGAAGATCCCGGAAGTGCTGACAGATCAGGCGAACGGGTTTTCCGTCGGGTACGGGAGAGATTTCGGCTGATTATAGGCGATATCGCCCACGCCGAAGAACTTGAAGACCTCGAACAGAAGCTTGCCGTAGTGGCCGAAGGCGACCGCACCGTGGTGCGGGTAGCGCTTCTGAACGAGGACGTGGCGGTAGAAGCGGCCCATCTCCGGGATGGCGAAGATGCCGATGCCGCCGAAGCTGCCCGTATGTACCGGCAGAATCTCGCCCTCGGCAATGTAGCTTCTCAGCACGCCGTCAGAGTCGCACTGGAGGCGATAGAACGTAATATCGCTTGCCGCAATGTCTGCCTCGAGTGTGCCGCGCGTGAAGTCGGGCTCGGAGCCTGCCGGTTCGAGCAGACGGTGCTGGATGAGCTGATACTTGACCGCACGGTCGGCGCAGAGCTTGCAGCTCGGCGTGTTGCCGCAGTGGAAGCCCATGAAGGTGTCCGTCAGCGTGTAATCGAACTTGCCCTTGATCTCGGCGTCAAAGAGGCTGGCGGGAACGGAGTTGTTGATGTCCAGCAGCGTTACACTCTGCCGCCTTCACATCGGCAACGGCCTTCAGCATATCGTTCTCGTTTTCGACGGTCACGGGGCATTCGTACACGCCGCCCTCACAAGCCTTGGCGATGTTCGCGCGGCGCATTTCGGAGAGCGTGCGCGGGAAGCAGTCACGGGAGACGGCAATGAGGCCGAGCTTTACATTGGGGATGTTTTCAAACATGATCTGTACCTCCTGATCAATCTTCAGAAATATCGATGTTTTTACCGGTCAGGCCGATGTGTGCGCCGGACTTTGCTTCACTGGATTCCGGATGCGCCAGCAGCCACTTGTTGCGGGCGGTCATCCATGTATCTTCTTCGCTCTGCGGCTCGAATGCGGGCTTTTCCGTGTTCGTGCCATTCGGCAGGACGACCGCCACGCGGAAGCCCTCACTTGAAATCTGGCACGGCGCGTAGTGAAGCGTCGTGGCATAAACCTCGACAGCAATCTCTGCCGGGACACGGAATGCCTTGACCTTGGAGGTATCCAACTTGCCGTCCTCGATCTCATCCTGCTTGGCAAGCAGCAGCACGAAGTCGGTTTCTCCGACATTGACCTCGCTGTCGCGGTGGTATTCGAGACAATTGAGCTTTGTATTGTAGCCCCAGCACATGCCGATTTGAACCGGCATCCCGCCGTAGGCTCGATTCTGCATCGCATCAAAGATGCCGCTTTCCTCCAATGCAGAGATGGACGGCTCATAGGCCGTTCCACTCTCCGGCATGGGGACAGTCTTCATCGCCGCGATCAGCGCAGCCGTGTCAAAGCCGGTCAGAACCTTGCCGTAGGGCTTGAATGCGGGGTCGGAAACAGAGTAAATTTTCATAATTCCTCCTGTTATAGAAAATCACAACTGTAGGGGCCGACGACTCTGTCGGCCCTGAAAATATTGCGAATTTGCCATAGTTTTCTGTAAAAGCAGTGCATTCTGCGGGCGGACAGAGTCGTCCGCCCCTACACGGAACGTGCAGATTGACTTACACCGTTACAGCGAAGAACTCCTCCAGCGCGGGGTAGAGCTTTTTGAAATTCTGATAGCGCGCCTCGTACTTTGCCGTCAGCGCTGCATCCGGCTCGGTCGTGGATGCGACCTCGACGAGTTTGTCAGCTGCTTCCTGCACAGATTTAAACTTCCCACAGCCGACCATGGCAAGCATCGCCGCGCCGTAGCCCGGCCCCTGCTCGGTCTTGACCATATCGAGGGGGATGCCGAGGACGTTGGCGAAGATCTTGCGCCACAGGGAGCTTTTTGCGCCGCCTCCGCAGATGTTCGAGCGCGGGATCTCGATGCCAAGCGATTTTGCAACCTCAAACGAGTCGCGGATGGCGAATGCCACGCCCTCTAAAACCGCCTGCACCATGTCGGAACGGCTGGTGTCCATCGTCATGCCGGTGAACGTGCCGCGGGCGTTCGTGTCGTTGATGGGGCTTCTTTCACCCATGAGGTAGGGAAGAAAATAGGCGTGGTTCTCGCCGAGCTTTTTGTCCGTGATGTCCTTCTGTTCGCCCGCGAAATCGGACGTTTTCAGGATTTCCTCGCACAGCCACTTATTGCAGCTCGCAGCGGAGAGCATACAGCCCATCAGATGATAGCCGCCATCGGCGTGGGCAAAAGCATGAAGCGCGTTGTTGGGGTCGACGCCGAATTTGTCAGACGAAATGAAGATCGTGCCGGACGTGCCTAAGCTGATATTGCAGCCGCCCGCGCCGACCGTGCCGGTGCCGACCGCCGCCGCGGCGTTGTCACCTGCGCCCGCCACGACCTTGACCGATTCCGGAAGGCCAAGTGTCTGTGCCGCCTCTTTTGTCAGCGTGCCGACGACCTCGAAGCTCTCAAACAGCTTCGGCATCTGCGATTCGGAAACGCCGCAGATCTCCAGCATTTCCTTCGACCAGCGCTTGTGCTGCACGTCCAGCAGCAGCATCCCGGACGCGTCGGAGTAATCGCAGGCATGGACGCCGGTGAGCTTGTACGTCAAATAGTCCTTCGGGAGCATGATCTTTGCGATTTTTCTGAAGTTTTCCGGCTCGTTTTCACGCATCCAGAGGAGCTTCGGGGCAGTAAAGCCCGCGAAGGCGATGTTCGCCGTCAGTCTCGAGAGCTTGTCCTTGCCGATGGTATTGTTGAGATAGTCGACCTCCTTAAACGTGCGTCCGTCATTCCACAAAATCGCCGGGCGGATGACGTGATCGGCTGCATCCAGCGCGACAAGGCCGTGCATCTGGCCGCCCGAGCCGATGCCGACGACATCGTTTGCGTCAAAGCCCTGCAGAAGCTCCGAAACACCGGTCGCGACCGCGTCCCACCAGTCCTCGGGCCTCTGCTCCGACCAGCCGGGGTGCGGGAAGCTGAGGGGGTATTCCTTTGTCACAGTGTTCAAAATATTGCCGTCTTCTGCAACAAGCAGCAGCTTGCACGCCGACGTGCCGAGATCGATGCCGATAAAATACATGTACATTCTCCTTTAAACCATGAAAAAACACATCGCGCGCATTCAGGCGCAAAGCCGCTGTTCCGGTTGCCGGAACAGCGGCCGCATTGCGAGTCGGGGGACATCCCGCCAGCTGAAACGGCCGGGCTGTCCGTATGTTTATTTTGCCGTTTCCGTCAGATATGTGTAGATTGCCGAAGCGACTTCTGCACGGGTGGCGTTCTTCGTTGCGCCCATGGTCTGCGCGTAGGTCAGAATTCCCTCCGCATATGCCCATGCAGCGTCCTTCTTTGCCCAGTTGGAAACCGATGCATCGGCGGGCAGATCGCCGGCTGCGCCATCGACCGCAACGCCATGCAGAGAAGCATAGCGGCTGAGGATCGCTGCGAGCTGCTCACGCGTCACGGGCTGCTCCGGCTTGAACGTGCCGTCCGTAAAGCCCTTGACCACATTCTTTGCAGCGGCCCATTCGACCGCCTTCGCGTAGTAGCGGCCGGAGGCAACGTCGCGGAACGTGCCGCTGGTGCCGACGGCGGGCTCGCCTTCCATTCTGTAGAGGATGGTGACGAGCATGCCGCGCGTCAGCTCGGCATTCGGGCTGAACTTCGTGTCGCTTGTGCCGTTCATAATGTCATTCTCGTACAGATACTTCACAGCCTCATAGCAGCTGTCGAATCTGCTGACATCCGTGAACGGAAGCTCGGAGGAATTGTGACTGCTGCCGCTGATGACCGTGCCCGGACGAATCGGAGTATCAATGACGGCACCCTGTGCACCCTTTACGGTAACGGTGGCAGAACCGGCAAACGTTTTGCCGTCCAGCGCGTACTGCGCGGTGTAAATGGCATCCTGCGCCGTCTGGTTGGTCGGCAGGGTCACGGTAACGGTCTGGGTCTCGGTTGTACCGGAGGTATAGACGACGGTGTCATTGATGCGGACTGCGATGCCGTCCGACAGATCGGAGCCCGTCAGGGTGATGGTGACCTCGCCGCCCTCGGAGTCGAGAACAGACGGGGAGACGCTGAAACCGGTCACAACCGGCGATTCGGAGGGCGTCTCGACCTCAGCGGTAAAGGAAGCCAGACGCAGCTCGGGGTTATTGAACACGAAGCAGATGGTCTCGGTGCCGAGGCCGGAAACATCGTCCAGCACAGCCTCTGCCTTGACGAATTTCAGCTCCGTGATCTCGATATCGGAGTTGTCGCCGTTACCGGAATCGCGCAGGACATAGCTGGTGGATCCGGTGACCGGAACGGTGATGGTGCCGATCTTTCGGCCCTGTGCGCTGCCCAGACGAAGGTCGATGGTGCCGCCGTTCGCAATGGCGCCGACCTCTGCGGTGAAGGACTTCAGGCCGCTCAGGTCAACGTTTGCAATACGGACATTCGCGCCGGACTGCTTGGAAACGACTGCATAGTAGCCATCGGTGACCTTGTCGGCCTTCAGGCTGTCGAGCGTGCTCTGACGGTTGTACTCACGGTAGTAGACGTCCTTGGAAGCAAACGCGCTTGCAAACACGTCAACACGATCGGTGGGGTCGAGCGCGGTCAGCTCCTCGCCGGAGACGGTCAGGCCGGCGGTCTGGCCGATCAGGTCGGAGGACAGGCCCGCCATCAGCGTATAGCTGCCGGAGAGGACGGCGAGATCCTGATCGTCCGCGGTATAGACGGCGAAGTCCTGCGGATCGACGGTCAGGGTCGCGGTCGTGCTGGTGACAGCATCGACATAGACCTTTTCAAACGCGACCAGCTGCTTCAGCGGCGCCACGTCGCCATAGGGAGAATCATTCTGCTTGATGTAGAGCTGCACAACGGCATAGCCTGGCGTAGCCGTCAGGTTGGCGACCTCAACGGTGACCTGGAAGGTGCCGTCGGCGGAGACGCTGCGCGGAGCTTTCATGGAGCGGATCTCAAAGTCAGAATAGCTCAGGCCATAGCCGAATTCATAGACAACGTCGTCGCTGTTGTCGTAGAGGTAGGTCAGGCCAGTGTCGTATGCGTCGCCGTTGGTCATCAGAACGTCACGGGCCGGATCGAGGCTGTCGAGGGTGACGCCGGAGTTGGCCCAGCCGTTGTAGATGATGCTCTGGTCGATGGCGGGCAGCGCTTCGTTGCCGTCATACCAGGTGTTGACCAGATGGCCAGAGGGGTTGGCCTTGCCGAACAGGAGGTTGGCAAGCGCGAGGTTCTCATATTCGCCTGCATACGGCTGATACAGGATCGCGCCGATGTTGGCGTCCTCTTCCAGCTCCTTCAGAGCGACAGGGCTGGAGACCTTGACGACGACAACGGTCTTGCCGGGATACTTCTCGGCCACGTTGTGGGCCAGCTCATACTGCTCAGCGCCGAGGTCGAGGTCGATGCGGTCCTTGCCTTCGCCTGAGGAGAAGCGGGGATATGCGCCGACCACAACGATGGCGGCATCGCCGTTTGCATAGACATTCGCGCCGGCTTCGGCGACAGTCTCAGCGGTGAATTCGGTCGCGGAGGTGCGGAGGGCTGCGGCGTTGGCCTTGGAGCCGAGGGCTTCTGTCACGTCCAGCTTGCCGCCTTCTGCAGTCTTGAGATACATGCCGCTTGTGTAGTAGGCTTGTGCGAAAGCACTGGAGAAGCCGCCGGTAAAGGTGTTCGCCAGCAGACGGAACGCGCCGTCATTGCCGGAAACATACTCACGGCGCATGGTGTTGGGCATGCTGGAGAAGGTAACCGTATTTCTCTGCTCGTTGACGCTGCGCACGCCGAGGTGCATCGCGTCGTCGCTCATGGTGAGGCCGGCCGGAGTCGGGTTCCACCGGCCGCCAGCGGAATAGCCGATCCACTTGCTGCTGCCCGTTTCGAGCAGGCCGACGGAATCGTCCTGACCAAACGCATAAAGCTCAAGGATGGCAGCGTCGTCGGCAGTACCCGTCACGGTCGTGCCATCAAGCGTGCCGTCAGAGACGAGATAGCTGTCGCCCTGCTTGAGCTTGATCTGCTTTGCGCCGGAGGTGTAGTGCAGCTGATCGGCAGTCTTACCGGTGACAGCCATGATGCCGCCGAGCGGAGTCAGGCCCATGTTGTCGCCCGCATAAATGGTGCCTGCATAGGTGGTCGCAAAGAGAGACTCGGCGAATTCGCCCGTCAGGACCACGTCGTCGCTGGCAGACAGCGGCAGAACGCCGTTGTTCTTCAGCAGGACAGCGGACTCTTCGCCCATGGCAAGAGAGATCGCCTGATGATCCTTGTTGGTATAGTCATAGACGGTGGAGCCGGTGACGATGTCAGAGAACGGATAGTTCTTGACATTGCCGTTTTCGTCGCGCTCGTTCAGAATGCCGCCGCGGATCTGGTTGATGATCGCGCCCTCGGCATTGATGCGGACATCGTCGAGCGTGTAGCCCAGCTTGCCGGTCTGAACGGCATAAACGGTCGCGTAGATGTCGTCGCACTGGTCGTCAGCCGTGCGCTGCTGATAACCGGCAGACGCATTGGCAAGGCCCTGCGAGATGATCTGCTCGGCACGGCGCGGCCAGTAGGAGGTCATGTAGTCGTTGCCGAGGCGCTGGACCGGAGCGGTCTCCGCGCCGTTGTCGTTGATGGTGCTGATGGGATAGGAGGACATGCTCTTGACATAGGCAATCATCGGAGACATGCCGTTCGGGATGTAGTTGGTGGAGCCGTAGCTCGTCATGAAGCAGCCGATGTGGTCGTTGGAGAACGCCTTATAGGTGCTGCGGGCAACGTACTCGACCAGGCCGCGGGCGCTGTTGAAGAACGTACCGTTGTTGCGTTCCCACTGCGCCTGATAGTTGGTGAAGTGCTTGGTGTCGACAAAGGCCATCTGCCAGAAGCCGCCGTCGCTCTTCGCCTGATCGTGGCCCGTGACGCCTGCCGCCATGGCGTTGACCATCGTGGCGGCATGATACGCATCCTCGGAATAGCTCTCGTCGATACGTCCGGACAGCGGGTTGATGCGGATGTCCGTCAGAGCCGTGGAGACCATCTGGTTGGCATTGGAGAGGTAGCTGCCGTCATAGCTCAGCGAGCCGGAGCCGTAGAGCTTTTCGGTGCCGACCACGCGGCCTTCCTGCGCGACCAGAGCGGCGTTCCAGGTCTGGCCGACGCCGATCTGCGCCGGGAAATTGGTGGAATAGCCCTGAACGCTCTCATTGAACTGCGGGGAGCCGGGGATGACCTTGCCCGCATTCTTGTTTTCCCACGTGATGGTCTTGCCTGCAAGCTCCGTGTCAGCATAGCTGTCACTGATGGTGTAGTGGTCGACCAGCGTGTAGTCGTTGCGCTTTTCAAGGCCGATACGGACCATGCCGTCCAGACCGATGTAGTCCATATAGACGTCGAGATAGGCGTCCAGATGGTCGGGATTCGCATCGAACAGGGGGATGCCGTCATAGACGCCGCCCTGCTGGCGCTTGAAGGTGATACCCTTGTAGGTAATGCTCTCGGTGCCGTTATAAACAAACTCATCCGACTCCGCAGCGAAGGCCGCCGCGGGCAGGACGGAGATGATCATAACAAGAGCAAGCACCATGGCCAAAAACTTCTTGAATGATTTCATTGTTTTCTCCTCTTCAGTTATTTTTTGTGTACGGACAGGAAAAGCAGACTGTCTAACACCTCCCATTCATCATTTTCAGCCGCCGTTCAGGCGGCGGATTGACGCAAAAACAGGCGTTTGAGGATCTGCGCCTGTGCAAAGGCGATGCCGCCTGCGCCAAGAAAGAGCCAGAACATCAGCATGAGCGGAAACAGCCTCGGCACAAAGAGCGTCAGCCCTGTCGGCACCGCTGCGGTCAGTGCCATCAGGCACGTCCACGGCAGATGCAGAAGAGACAGATACGCCGCGCGCTTCAGCGTTGCGCCCGCGCTGTCCGGATACTCGGCACAGACCGGGAACACCCACACGAACGTGAGCAGCCCCAGTGCCAGCAGCGCACCCTCGGGAATGACGCACAGGCGCAGCACGGCGCTTTGCAGGCGCGAGCAGGCGAATACGCCGAACGCGAGCCAGCCGAGCACCGGTAGACTCATGAGCCAAGCCGCGCTCGCTGTCTTCCAGCAGCGATGGAATGCGGCAAAAAAGCTGCGCACGATCGCAGGCTCCTCCCCGCGCGCCAGCTGCATGCTGACACCGGCCAGGGCCGCTGAAGATGCGCCGATCGTTACCAGCGGCAGACTTGTGAGCAGCCACAGCAGGTTCAGAAGGCCTATGTCAAAAATCCGCTCCGTCACGCGCCAGAACGCAGAGCCATACCGAAAAAATTTCATGCCGCACCTCCGGCGCGTTATCCCTTGACCGCGCCCATTGCAACGCCTTTTGTGATGTGCTTGTTGAGCAGAACATAGATGATGATCGCGGGCAGCGCCGAGAGCGTCATCACCGCGAACTGGACCGCGTAGTCTGAGGAATACTGGCCCGTGAACTCGAGGATCGCAAAGGGAAGCGTTTTCCACGTCGGGCTGCTGAGATAGGTCATCGCCATGACGAACTCATTCCAGTTGTTGAGATAGGTCATGATGGCGACCGTCGTCAGCGACGACTTCATCATCGGCAGGATGATGACCACGAGTGTCCGATAAATGCCGCAGCCGTCCATGATCGCCGCCTCCTCCAGCTCCTTCGGAACGGAGTCCATATAGCTGGAGGTCAGGAAGAAGCCCTGCGGCAGCGAGAACGCCACATAGGGGATGAGCAGCGCAAACAGGCTGTCGAGGATGCCGACGCGGTCGAAGATCATGTAATTCGGCAGGAGCGTCGCATGGATGGGGATCATCAGTCCCATCATCAGAAGCATCGACACAAGGCCGCTCAGCTTCCAGTGCATCCGGCCGCACGCAAAGGCCGCCATGACCGAGATCAGCACGACCAGGATCACAGCCAGGACGTTGATCACAATGCTGTTGCCGAGGTAATGCAGGAAATTGCTGCCCACAAGGGCCTTGGCATAGTTGCCCCACTGAAGCTCCTCCGGCCAGACAAGGATGCCGCTCGTGAAGAGCTGATTGCTCTTGCAGAGCGAAAAGTCCACCAGCCAGATCAGCGGAAACAGCTGGATGAACGCCAGCAGGAGCATCGGGATCATGGTGAGAACGCCCTTAAGCGTGAGCTTTCTTTTCTGCGCGTGCAAGGCGCTTCGCCTCCTTCCCTTCGCTGCGGTCGGCAAAGGCCTTATTGAGCAGCACCGTTGCCAGCAGGCAGATGGCGATGAAGACCACGCTGATGGCATTGCCGTAGCCGTAGCGGAACATGCCGAAGGCCTGCTTGTAAAGATAGGTACCCATGAACTGCGTCTCGTTGCCGGGGCCGCCGTTCGTCAGCAGATAGACCGTCTCCATCTGCTTGAGCGCGCTGATGACCGCGAGCGTCACATTGTACTTGATGACGGGCCGCATCAGCGGGAGCGTGATGTGGAAAAATGTCTGCGATTCGGTCGCGCCGTCGATCTTCGCGGCCTCATAGACCACGGTGTCGATGTTCTTGATCCCAGTGTAGTAGATCAGCATGCCCCAGCCGAAGCCGTGCCAGACCAGAACCAGCAGCACCGCCCAGATGGCGCTCCCATGACCAAGGGCGTTGAAAGAGCCCTGATAGCCGAAAAAGACGAGAATCTTCTGAAGAAGGCCGAAATTCGGGTTATAGATGAATTTCCACAGATAGGCGATGACCGCCACGGAGATCACGTTCGGAATGAAGTAGATGCACCGCAGAAGGCCCTCGGCCTTTCCCTGCAGACGGTCAAGCTTCAGCGCCACATAGATCGCGATGGGGTGCTGGATGGCGACAAAGCCGATGGCCAGCAGCAGAGAATTCAGTAGCGCTGTCCAGAACACCTTGTCCTTCAGAAGCTCCAGATAATTCTGTAAACCAATGTACGTCGCCTCGCCCAAGCCGGAATAGTTTGTCATGGAATAGAACAGGCTCAGAATGATTGGCGATAAAATTGCAATGATAAATGTCAACAGGCCCGGCAGGACCAGACTGAAAATGACCCACTTGTTGCTGTACAGCTTATGCAAGCACGTCACCTCCTTGTACGGATTGGTCGTGGTGAGGCCGCGGACGGCCTCACCACATCAGGGATGTTCGATAGGATGATCGATCAGTTCGCGCCGGAAAGGGCTGCAAAATAATCGGCGACGGAGATCATGCCAGCGAGGACCTCGGTGGTGCTGGTCTCGCAGATCGTCTTATAGGCGCTGCTGCCCAGATCGTTATAGGTCATGCCGGTGATGCCGGAGGCATTGTTCAGGTCGTTGATGATCTCGGTCTGAAGCTCGGTCTCGTTTCCGGTCAGGTAAGACGAGAAGTCCTGTGCGGACATGCAGACGCCGTTTTCCCAGGTCAGCTTGGACCAGTTTTCCGGACGGAACATGTAGTTGAGGAGCTTGATGGCCTCTTCCTTGACAGTGGAGTTGGCGCTGACCGCGTAGCCGCCGCCGTTGTAGGCGCCGATGACGCCCTGGCCGTCGCCGTCAACATCGGGCATGGTGAAGTGGCCGACTGCGAAGTCGGGGCTCATGGACATTTCCCAGCTGCCCATGAAGAACATGCCGGCCTGACCATTGATGAAGAGGTTCATCGCAGTGCCGTAATCGGTGGTCTCAAAGCCGGTCTGGAACAGGACGGAGGCGTTCTCGGCAGCCGCGCTGACGGAAGTCTCCCATGCGGGGTTGGAATAGTCGCCGTTCTTGACGGAATCCAGCATGACATTATAGGTGTCGGCGCCGAGGATGGTACCGGTCATGCAGTTGATGAAGTGTGCGAGCACCCAGCCGTCCTGGCCGTCCATCGCGATACCGGAAACGCCGTTGTCGTTCAGGGTCTGGCAGACGGAGACCAGCTCGTCCCAGGTGGTGGGAACGCTCAGGCCATACTGCGCGAACATATCCTTGTTGTAGTAGAAGCCGAGAACGTCCGTGTTGCGGGGCAGGCCATAGAGCTGACCGTCATAGGTGACGCCAGCAAGCGAGCCGTCGGCAAAGCCGTAGTCGGCGTAGTCTGCTGCGTTCAGAGGGGCAAGAACATTGGCAGCGACGACCTCGTCAAGGAAGGACGGGGAGCACCAGATGTTCACCAGATCCGGCATCGAGTTGCCGCTGGCATAAGCTTTGAACTTGGTTTTGTAGCTCTCGTCGTCAAGAGCTTCGACCTCGATGGTGACGTTCGGGTTTTCTGCCATGTAGTTGTCAAAGAGCATCTGCTCAATGAGGCCCTGACCGCTGGTGCGGTCCGTCAGATTGGAGAAAACGCGGATGGTGACGGGCTGTGCCTCCTCGGCAGGGGCATCCGTCGATTCTTCGGGGGTCTGCGCATCAGGCGTCGTGTCCGTCTGATTTTCGGCCGGAGCGTCCGGCTGCTGAGCCGGCTTTGCGCATGCGGCCAAGCCAACGACCATCATTGCTGCCAGCAGCAAGGCGATCAACTTTTTCATAAGTAATTCCTCCTGTTTTTTCAGTTCATAATCGGAATCCGCAACAACGCGCTTTGTTGTACTCATATTCTAAACGACACGCGCCGCACCCGACCACCGGGCTGCTTGTCCAAAATGTTGAATTTTTTAACCTGCGCAGAAAAAATGCCCGCCTGCACAGAATAGATTCCTGTGCAGGCGGGCCGCGCCATAGTCTGTATTTTTCAGAGCAGCTCCTCCGGCTCTCTCAGCGCGCGGATGCGAATCGTCATGCATGTGCCGACCCCGGGCGCGCTCCGAATCTCCAACCCGTAGCCCTCGCCGTAGAAAAGCTGAATGCGCCGGTGAACGTTATAGACGCCAATATGCGATTTTTTACGGAAATCCTGCTCTAGCTTACCGGAAAGAACCTGTTTCTGCGTCTCTGACGACATGCCGACGCCATCATCCTCGACATGGATCAGAAAATCACCGCCTTTTGCAAGCTCTGCCCAGATGCGGATATGTCCGCCTTCCACCTTTGGCTCCAGGCCGTGAATAATTGCATTTTCCACAAGCGGCTGGATGAGAAGCTTGGGGATGTCCATGTTGTAAAATGATTCGTCAATGTCGAGGTCAACGCTCAGCCGGTCGCTGTAGCGGTAATTCTGGATGCTGAGATAGTGCCGCAGCGCCTCGATTTCTTTCGAGAGCATCGTAAATTCACCGGGCGAGAGCGAATGGCGCAGCAGGCAGCCGAGGCTGTAGGCCATGTCACCCGCATCCTCATTGCCGGACATCCGTGCTTTCCAGTTGATCGTATCCAGCGTATTATAAAGAAAGTGCGGGTTAATCTGCATTTGTAGAGCCTGAAGCTCGGCGTCCTGCCGCAAAAGGCGCTGTTCATACGCTGTGACATATAGCTGATGCATGTCACAGATCATCTTATTGAATGTTTTGCCGAGCATACCAATCTCATCGTCGGTCGTCACAACGCAGTGTGCATCAAGGTTGCCGGAGCCAAAATCCTCCATTGCGCGGGCAAGATCATTGACCGGCTGTGTCAGATGGGCTGTCAGCCGCAGGACGATCACGAGCGCCGCCGCAATCATCAGGATCGCCGAAACAAGGAATATCGCACCCAGCGCGTTGATCCCTTCAAGATAATATGCTGCCGGGACAGTCATCAGCAGCCGCCAGTTGTTGCGCAATTTCTCGCTGACATACACACTGTCGCCGTTTTCCAGCACACGGTAGCATGCCCTGTCTTCACGCAGGAGTGTTCCGAACGTGTTGTCCGCCAGCTCCCCGAGGTGCGTTCCGTTATACGAGGAAATGACGCGTCCGTCCTGATCCAGAAGAAAAACGTCTCCCACACCCGGTGAAATCAGGTTTTCATAGAGCGAATGGATATGCTTTTCCGTAATGTTGACTGATACGATCCCGAGCGTTGTCTGGCTCGGCAGATAGTTGATGGCGCGCGCACACGAGAGGGTTTCCCCGTCCCCGTCATACACGAACCACATCGTCCGTCCGCCCAACGCATAAATCGAATCTTTGTGTGCAAGCAGAGCGTCTTCATCCAGATAGCTTCGGTTTTTGCTGTAGCTATAGACGGTTTCGTCCGTGGCGAGGAGCTGAACGGATGAGATCTCTGCCCGCAGCAAAGCATAGCTGCTCAGATTTTCCCGGATGTGCTCACCGACCAGATACACGTCGTACTTATCCAGATGTTCTGTCAGCTTTCGATTCAGCTCATTCTGAATTGCCGTATTGCCGAGTAGGCTGAGCGTCACATCCTCGATTTCCGTGATGCTGTTTTCAATATTGTTTGAGCATGAGATTGCTTCGCTCCGCATAAAGTCGTGCGTCTTTTCTACCAGCGTCTTTCTGGCGAAGAAATACATTTCGACAAAGCCGATCAGGAGAAAGAGCATGATGAGGAGCGCGACTGCAAAAGAGATGCGTGCCCGGTAACTCCGGCTGATTTTCTGCCATAACCGCTGCGGCAGCGTGACATGGCTGTTTGCGTTATCCACGGTGTTCTCCCATCAATGCTTTCATCAGATCCTGCTCCGGCTTTTTGCTGCTCTTGCGGTATTCGTGCGGGGTCATGCCATATGCTTTCTGAAACACCTGCCCGAAATAGCGTTCGTCACCCATGCCTATCCGCTCGCAGATCTCGCCGTTTTTCAGCGATGTTTCTTTCAGAAGCCGTGCAGCATGATACATTCTCGTACTGGTCAGAAGCTCCGTGAAGGTATGCCCGGATTTTTTCTTGATAAAGCGGCTGAGGTAGACCGAATTAAAGTGGAACGCCTCCGCCAGCGAAGTCAGCGTGATCGGTTCGCGATAGTTGCTTCCGATGTAGCCGACGATTTTCACAATGTCCTCCTCGCACGGGATCTCCTGCGCACGCTGCTCCTCAACGGTCCGGCTCGTGACCACGACCTTGGACAGCGTCTCTACCTGCTGACGCAGCTGCTGGACAGCGCCGCGCTCGCTCCGCTGCATCTGCACGCGCGCGCCCGCCTCCCGAACTGCGGATAAAATGGCGTCCGGTGTAGAGGGCTTCAGGATATAGTTGCACGCCTGCAGGCGGATGGCTTTTTGCGCATATTCAAATTCGCCGTAGCCGGACAGGAAAAGGACCTCCATATTCGGATACAGCTCCCGAATCTGCTTCGCCGCATCCAGCCCGGACAGACCGGGCATCCGGATGTCCGTGAGAAGAATGTCCACACGCTGCGCTTTCGCACACTCAACTGCCTCAAGACCGTTTTTTGCGGGCGGAAGCAGTGTGATGCCGTTTTTCTCCCATGGCAAGGAGGCCAATCCGCTGCGCAGCACCTGCTCGTCCTCCGCAATCAGAAGCTGAATCCGGGGCGTTTTTTCCATATTGTATCCCTCCGTTCGTTATTTGCGCTCATCTGTCCATAGCAGCGCGAAATTCCTCCAGCGCTTGCAGCGCATCGCGACCGCTGAGTATCGCCATTGCCATTCGATTGAAGGCAGAGCCAACGTCGCCGCCGGCACCGCGGTCCATCCAGATGACACTTTCTTGCACCTGATCATAGAGCCGGAAGTCTTCCTCTTGCAACGCATTCTCAAATGTATCCATGTTCAGCACCGTGCCGGGATACTGTCCGGACGTTTCCGGCAGCGAACGCTGATACGCCTCGCTGGTCAGCAGCTCCAAAAACGCTGCAGCGGCCTCGCGATTTTTGCAGTCCGCCGAAACCGCATAGCACTGGTCAACCGAGTGAATGCAGGTGCCCGTATACTGTGTGTCAACCGCCGGAAGCAGGAACGCTCCGATCTGCGGGCTGTTCCAGTAGTGGCTCAGCATCCAGTCTCCGCAGAGCGTCATGGCTGCTGTGCCATCAGAAACGGAAGCTGCACCGGGGTTCATCTGCACGTAGCCTTGCGCGTAAAGTGATTGCAGCAACAATACACACTGCTCAGCTTTCTCCTGCTGCCACGGAGCGAGGCCGGCAAATGCATCCGTCAAGTCCTTGCCGCCGGACCCGGCAGCAAGCGCCAGGAGCATCTGTCCCGCCTGCCAGTCGTAGGAACCAGCCAGAAGCGGCGTGATCCCGCACGATTTCAGTTTTTCACAGGCATCAAGAAATGCCTCCCATGTCTGCGGCACGGTTGACCCAGCAGCGGCAAATACATCTTTATTATAAAATACGGCGGTCAGGCTCTGTGTGAGGGGCACTGCGTAGACCTGTCCCTCAAAGCGCAGCGGATCCAGCGTCTGCGGGGCAAAGCGTTCCAGGAGCGCTGCGCCGTCTGGCAGCTCCGAAAGCGGAAGCACCTTTCCGCTGCGTACCAGTGGCTCGAGAAAACCGGCCTCCCACGTAAAGAAGATGTCCGGCAGCGCACCCGCAGCGGCAGACACGGGAAGCTGCGTTTTATAGTTGTCCATGGTGTCCGCCATGACCTCGATCCGCACATTCCACGCATTTTGTTTGTTGAAAGCGTCAACGGCCTGCTGAAGGCAGTCGGGGCTGGGCATCAAGGTGTAGAGGGTCATCACCTCTGCCTCCGGCGCTTCGCGTGGAGCCTGTTCCTGCTTTACACAGCCTGCCATCAGGCAGAATGCACCGCAAAGCAGAAAAAGCAGCATGTTTCGTTTCATCTGTGCCATCTCCTCCCGCACTTTGAATCGATGGGATCTGCTGTCTTCATTATACGGATGAAATTTGGCAGAGGCAAGCACGTTTTCGAGATCTTACGTCATTATTCTACTGTGCTCCCGCATAAAAGAGCGCGAAAATTTCTCGCTGCCGGACACTTTTTCAGTTTTCGGAGATACCCTGGCATAGGATTTCGAGCCCTCAGAGAGCGGCCCACGCCGCCCTCTGCGCATATTTATGAAACGATTCAGCGGAACCAGAGGCTGTCTGGGGTCGGCTGCATATCAAAGCGGAATTCGCCAAAGTCCGCAGCCTTTTCGTGATACATCAGGTCCTCACATGCCATTCCAACAAAGGTCCCGGTGAACTCACCGTATTTGCAGTACTCATCCGAAAGCGTAGACAAATCAAACTCCGGACCGATATCTGCGTAAGTTTCGCCGTCTGCCGACCATGCAAACTGTGTACGCCGCCCGTGCAGTCTGACGCGGAGCCAAAGCGGCCCGTTCGGCACGGAAATGCCCTCAACCGGCAGGTCGCTGCGCTCACCGTTTTCCAGCCGCCGGACACGAATTACCTCGCCGGCTCCATTGCGCCAGCTCTTTTCCAGATAGATGTAGTTCATGTTGTCGTAATACAACACAAGCCCTGCACTGTGCCGATGCGTCTGCGGATGGAAATCCAGCTTTGTCGTGACCTCGCCGCAGATGGACGTGAGCTTCCGCGCCGCAAGGCTGACCTCGTTGACAGAGCAGAGCGATTCGCAGCCGCGCAGCCGCAGCCAGCCCGGACGTGCTGTGAGCGAGGCAAAGCGCTTCGGATGCCAGCGCGGTGCATAATACTGTATGCCAAGCTCTGCCGTATCAAAATGATCGTCTGCGGAGGGCGCAGAAACTGCCGCATCCGGTAGCTTGCTGTCCGGTACGTCCGGCTTGGCAAGCCGTGAGCCATCTGCCATCCGAAGCCATCCATCCTCCGTCCAGGCCATTTTCTGAATAGCCGTCTCACGGCCAAGCGTGCAGCGCAGCTCCGGCACAAATGGCCGCGAGCAGAGGTGCGCCATGTAGACCTCGCCGCACGGCGTCTCCACGTAGCTGCCGTGACCGGATTTCTGAAGCAGGGAATGCGGGTTATAATAGCGCGGCTTCAGGTGATCCCAGTCGGCACGCTCGTTGTTTTCGCGCAGATTGGAGGTCAAAATCGGGTTTTCGGGATCCGGCGTATAAGGCCCCCACGGCGAACGTGCGCGCGCCACGGTGACGCAGTGATTATAACCCGTGCCGCCCTCGGCACATACGAGATAGTACCACGCTCCGCGCCGGTAGAGGTGCGGCCCCTCAATGCACCCGCGGTCGGTTCCTCCGGTGTAGATGCGTTTCGGAACACCGATGGTCCGTTTTCGCGCTGGGTCATATTCCACAAGACAGATCGCACCGGGCTTTTCATAGTCCGGCCGAGTCTCCCAATCCATGGAGACAATGTATTTCCTGCCATCGGTATCATGCAGGATCGAGGCGTCAAAGCCCATTGAATGCAGATAGACCGGCTCGCTCCACGGGCCACAGATGTCCGCTGCTGTGACGAGATAGTTGTTGACGTCAAAATAGCGTGCGTTCATGCTGTTCATCACACCGTAAATTAGGTAAAACAGCTGCTCTTGCTCACACCACGTCAGACACGGCGCCCAAATCCCCTTGGCAGAGGGGAGCTTTCGCAAGTTGACCTGCTGGTCGTCTGTGATGATGTGCGTCAACAGCTCCCAGCTGCGCAGATCGCGTGAGTGATAGACCGGCACGCCGGGAAACCACTCAAAAGAGGAGACCGCGAGATAAAAGTCTTCACCGCGCCGACAAAGGCAAGGATCCGGGTTGAACCCCGGAAGAATCGGATTTTTCATAGCTTGTCCTTTCTGGCCCGGAGCGGGCCGGGCCGGTTGCTTGAACACGCTGGTGTTCTAATCTTTATTGTATCCGACACCAGCCGAAGGCTGTAGCCACGCAGTTGCCCCTTTTGTTGAATAATTTATCCAGATCGCGTATCGCTGCAGGGCAATGCCTGCGAAGTTCGCGCGGGAAGCGCATCCGGCAGAGCGTGAGCCGCAAGGGGAACTGCCTGGAGAACGCAGTGATAGAAAATTTCTTCGGGCTGCTCAAAAGTGAACGGCTATATCTGCAAGAATTTCAATCCATGGAGCACCTCAAACAGGAACTCGCTGAATATTTGGATTACGATGCATTCTGCGGCGCCCAGCGGCAGCTGGTGCGGTAGCCAACGGCAGCTGAGCGCGGCTAACGGCAGTCCAGTTTTAGGTAGTCATTAAGGGTTTGATCACCACGGTGTAGTGTTTGGTTGCACGCTTCAGGATTGCGTTGGCGGAGACTTCGTCATTAAGAATCATGGAGCTCCAGCTTGCCGGTTCCCGTTGTGAGCAGATAATGCTGCTCAGGCTAATCTCGCATCGTTTCTCCAAAATTTCAAAGAGGATTTTCACCTCACGTTCGTCGGTAATGGTATGGAGCAGGAAATCGTCCAAAATGAGCAGGGCGGCGCTGCAAATCTTTTTCAGGCGCTTTGGGTACTTGGAATAGTCTTGGGTCTTGAGCGCCACCAGCGCCTCCAAAAGGGACTCACAGTGGTGGTATTCCACTTTGTAGCTATTGCAGGCAACAATTTCAATAGCCTTTGCCAAGTAGGACTTGCCGCTGTCAGATGGCCCCAGAATGCATACATTCAGACCGGAATCAATGAAATCCAGTGAGGACAGTGTTTCGGTAATCCCACGAGGTAGATATTCTCGCTCAGCCGAGTCAACGCAGTTGGATAGTTCCTGAGGGCATCCTCGCAGATGTGCGCTGCGCAGGCGGCTCTGGATACGCTTGTTCATCTTCTTCTGGTATTCCGGCTCAACAAGATTGGCTATCGCCATCAATGGATCAAGCTCCAGAAAATTTGGAGATCGGTACATTTCATCCAGCGTAGAGGACATACCGGGCAGGCCCATTTCGTTCAGTTCCGCCAGAAGCGTGTTAAAGAGTGCTTTTCCGGTGAGCATTATTTGTCACCGCCTTTCCCTTTGCGCTGGGCCAAATTCCGGCTGCGGGAGAGAAGCCTGTTAATGTCCATGGACTCAGCGTCCATGACAAAAGCACCCTTATTGTGTTCTTCGTTAACAGCAGTGTTGTAGCCGGGAATTTCCAGCTCTTCTGCAACAACTGAAATCGTATTTTTAACGAATGTGTAATTCACCTTCCCCAGTTCCAAAGACTGGCGGCAAGCTTCTTCCAGAGCCTGTTTGCTGTATTTTCTGGTAAAGCTCAAGACTCCTTGGCGCATCCGGTAGGTTTGCACCTCCAGTTTGCGGCTGGTAAGAATGCGCTTAATAACCGCCTCGGTATTACGAGTAAAATTTCAGACCGCCATCCCGGCATTTCTTGGCGTACCGGTTCCAGAGAACCACAAGGGTCATGTTCTTTCGAGAGGACATGTCCTTTTCAACCGTCTCATAGTCCGGCATCTCATAGCTGAGATCCCGGCCAGCAATCGCCGGATTCTTTCCGTAGACCGCCTCTGCGATGCCGTAGTTGGTAATCCCCTGCGGAAGGGGATAGCCAAGGCTTTTGCATTCCTTGAATGCTCGCAGGAAATCGTTGACGCCCGAGGGGCTGGCATTAAGTGACTTGGCTATTGCCATGCCACTCATAAGCTGCCATATCATGCGCCACCAACGCCGTGTAATAGCTGTTCATCGTACTTGGCGCATTGAATAGTGCGGTCAGCAGATATTGCCGGATATTCCGAATCCGTGTTGTGTTTTGCTTCAGGCAGTCCATGACGAAACGGATATGTTCGCTGTTCAGCTTCAGCAGCTTCGACCGCACGACCTCGGTCGGGTAGTCATTGCCTGCAACGCGGATTCGGCTGCGCGTGCTGCAAACTGTCTCCTGCACCAGGGCGACGATTTCGTCAAGCAGCTCCCGGTCAACGTGAGGATCACTTGCCAGAACGTCGTAGTCAATATTCTCCAAGATCAAGTTCCGGTAGCGTTCAAGCGATTCCTTCGCTTCCGTTCGCTTCTGCACGGGAGTCTCCGGGAAACCGGAAGGGAAAGGAA
>ENA-OPDG01000738-OPDG01000738.1-human-gut-metagenome-genome-assembly--contig:-NODE-738-length-27624-cov-6.561065_pt1 | contig 27624 bp, 27 predicted proteins | sample MGYA00241259_ERZ501498 | MGnify/ENA primary metagenome ERZ501498 (study PRJEB25962, sample SAMEA2042582) | human gut metagenome | biome: human gut; feature: human-associated habitat; material: faeces... | reverse complement strand
GCCCCAGCCATATCGGCTTGAGAAGACGGGCGTATCATGAAAAGCCGGCAGAGCTTCCGGCGGAATCGGCTGAAGCATATCTGCCCGATGATATCGAGCTTCCGGAAGGCCCAGGAGAAAGTCCACGCTCACGCCGTAAAGCTCGGACATCTGAATCAGGGATTCCACAGAAGGATTCTTCCTCTCGCCCTCCCACGCGCTCAAGGTCGGCTGCGAAACGCCAAGCATTTTGGCTGCCGCCGTTAGCGTAATCCTTTTCTGTTTTCTTGCCAATCTATATCGCCGAGCCGTAAAAATACCCCCTTCGGCATACCGCGAAACTTCGCAGCACGCATCGTCGGTTATTCTTTGTCCTTATTGACATTGACGGCAACCCCGTTGAATTCCAAATGATCTTCTACCGGAACGATTAACACCTTTTGACCGTCGATGACCTTCGCTTCCACAAGATGGCTGTATTCAGGGTCGATGGAAAGTGATACCTTCTCCGTTTTCAGCTCCACTTTCTTTGCATCAATCAGGTTGGCCGGATTGAGAACGGCGCCTACGCCGAACCGTTCCCCACAGGCAGCTTGAAAAGATTCCGCCTGTTCCTCCGAAGCACCGCAATCCAAAATGATCTTGCTCACTTCACAGGGGCTGACAGTCAGCGGCTCCGGATCCTTCGTCTCCCGATGATCTTCAATCATTGCGGCAAGCTGACCGTGGATTGCCTGCACGATCTCAAGGCTGCAGGCGCTGCCCAACGACTCGGAAAGAGCGGATTCAAAGGCCTCCCGCTGTTCTGCGGCCGACATGGGCAAATCGGTATGGAATACTGCGTCGATAAGCTCCTGATGCAGTTCTCCCTCTTTGCGGGAATAAAACAGTGCATTGTAGATGTTGGCGCTGCGGTTATCAAAGGTCGGGAACAGGAAGCCCAGCTCCGGCGCGGCAACAGTTTGACTGGCGGCACAATGAAACTCATTGTCTCCGGAGAAATAGCCCAATTCCGTTTTTCCCGTTTTAACCGGGCAGACCGCACACAGAATATAGGAAAAGACCTCATCCGATTCCTCGGCTCGCATGGCATCGCAATTTCGACGGGGTACATCGTAGCTGTCGCTTGCCAGCAGCAACAGATAATTGCTCTCGCCCATGTCCAACGATTGAATGACTTTCCGATAAAATGCCTGCCGCACCCGAGCATCCTTCGCACCGGATGTGCGCAGTTCCATCAACATTCTGTGTTCTTCCCCCGTCATGACCTGCTGGGTGGAAAACACAATATCGATCAGGTTTTTTCCGAGTGCTCCTGACAGTGCCTTTTTCAGCAGGCTGAGGTATTTCTCGGCTTCCTCCTGTGTCATCATGCCAAGCGACTCGTCCAAATCGGTTATAATCTCCTTGTTGCTATTGACAAAACAGCCGTAAATACGGCTGATGGCATTTTTATCCGGCTTCCAGCGGCGGCGCAGCTCGTTGAGTTCTTTTTGGTTCATTGGTTTTAACAGACCTTTCGTTATGATATTTGGTTGGTAGCACTGTGGCAGTTCAGATACATGTTCGGCTTTTCACCGTACTCGACATTCCGCATCAGCATTATGCCTGTATTTGAGCATCATTTCTTTTACGACAGGCGGCCAACCTCTTCACAAGAGAATTCCAAATGATGCTCTTCACAGTATCTGCAGATCACGAGAAGCATCATTTTTGTTGGAAGTGACCTTCCGTTTTCCCATCGGTTTACGGAGGTATAGCTGACACCCAATTCTTTGGCAAGCTGAGTCTGGGACATTCTCCGTTCACTGCGCAGTTTCAGAATCGCATCTGCAAAGGTCATTTGCTTCACCTCTCTTATATAGCACAGTATAGCATATTATGCCTTCACTAAGCAAGCCCGGAATTGTACATCCCATTCAACAAACAACGGGAGTGTTAGTTCAAAAAATTAGAGTTAACTGCTTATCTTATCCATATTGCAAGATAGCCGCTCGGCAGTTTTCGCTGTCGGGCGGCTATCTCATGCTTAAAGCAATATATTCAGGGTCTGCAGAGCAATGCTGATTACGGAAATAAGCACCTTGCATCCGTTCTCGCCTTTGAAAGATTGAACTTTAGAGAAACATACGCCCCAGACGAAGGCGGAAACGAAGTTATTACAAATAGTGGCGATCATCAAGCCGCAGCTAAGCCTGCAAGTAGTATTGATTACAGGAAAGGCAATCAGACACAGGATAACATTCTGCCGCCCCTACATCTTGCTTATAATTCATCCTCCGCCCGCTTTTGCAGGAGGGACAAGCCCAAAATGCAGAGTGCAGAGAAGGCGATGCCGCAAAGAATGTATATCCGGTTAAAGAACAGCAGGTTGACCGCGTACCGCATGGACATCCGGGTAAAGAGCACCGCATACGGCTCAATCGTTCCAATTGCCTCCATGACCGCCGTGACACGGAACGGACTGATCCCGCACAGATACGCGCCGAGGAAATACAATGTCAGCTTCTCGGCAACGGCAGGAAGCAGGAGTCCGAGTAAATAAAACCACGGTTTTTGCTTCTTGCAACACTTCCACAGATACAGCGCCCCAAAGCAGTACGGCAGCAGCGCAAGGCAGATACCCTGAGCGGTCAGGTGCAGCTGCAGCCCGAATACAAGAAAGACCATACGGATCAAAAGGTATCCGCCGAGAATGATCAGCCAGCAGATCAGCAGGGATCTCAAGATGAGTTTCCTATGTGCGGGTGCTTCATGGTTATACATTTTCTTTTCCTCCTTACAGATTCTCATTTTTCAAGGCGTCGATGGGATTGTCCTTTTTTACCTTGCTCATTGAATACATCATGGTGGCGAATACGACCAGAAACACGCTCAGTACGGCGATGCCGATGGCTGCCCACGGTAGATGGAAGGAGGTTTCATAGGCCGTTGTGACCGCACGGTAGATGAGATATGTAATGCCGCAGGACACCGGCAAACCGAGAAGCAGTGCCTTGGATCCGTACAGCAGGCACTCGTAATTCATCATCCTGCGAAAGCCCTTCTGCGTCATGCCCACCGATTTCAGCATGGCAAACTCCCGGCGGCGCAGGCTGATATTCGTGGAGATCGTATTGAACACATTGGCCGCGGCGATCAGGGAGATCAGCACGATAAAGCCGTAGGCAAATACTCGGATAATGGTCACAACATTCCGGTTTGTCTCGGCGTTTGCGGCGTAGTCGAAAAGCTGCCGGCTGCTGAGACCGTTTTCCGTCAGCACGGTCGCCAGATTTTCAAAGCTCGCGGTGTGATTGCTCGAGGTAAGGAAATACTCTGTATTACGGAATTGATTCAGCGCCGCCTCGGGAACCACGCTCTCCAGCATGCTGTACGGATAGATCATATTGATGGCTACCGGTGTGCTGCGGCTGACAAAGAACGGAGCCTCCTCAATGGTTTTTTCGGACCGCAGCGTGTACTTTGCAAAGGATTCCTCATAGGGCAGCTCGATGATGTCGTTCTCGTTGTCTCTGTTTTGATAGAGGACGACCCTATTGCCGTTCTCATCGATCCGGCTGTCTTTTCTGTAATATCCGTCGATCTCTACATAGTAAAGACCCTCGATCACGCACACATCGCCCTTGAGCGTGTCCAGCGTGACATACTTCTCAAGCCGGCGATCAAGCTCAATGTTGCGATCCAGAGCAAGGCCCAGGGGCTTGTCCCGGTCATAGTAATCCGCTTCCTTCAGGTTGTACTTTTCCAGTAACCTGTTGAACTCGGCGTCCGCAACGAAGTACAGATAACCGGAGATGCTGAGCTCCTTCGGCGCTGCGTCCTCACGCTCCATGCCGAAGTTGGAAAAACGGTCGGCAAACATTGCCGTGACATATTCGCGGGAGATATCGCCCTGCAAAAACTGTTTCTTGGTATAGGTACCTCCGGTGACATTCTGCTCGGAGAAAAGCAGTTCCAGAAGCGCATCGGGTGTCATGGCGGAGGAAGCATCTGACTCCGCCGCGTAGATCAGGTCGAATTGATCGGAGGCCAGCCCTCCCTCAGCGGATTCCATCATGTAGTCGGTGAAGGCCGCCGCAGAAACAAAGAGGACGATGCTCATAAAGAGGCTGACGACGGTGGTTCTGTATTTTTTCCGGTTGCGCTTATAGTGCTTGCCGGCAAGGACGCCGGGAAGTCCGAACAGCTTGTAGGCGAGCTTCGAGGTTCGGACGGGTCTGCCGCTTACCTTGATGTCCATGCTCTGGCGGATCGCCTCCACGGCAGATACCCTTGTGGCCCTTTTCGAGGGAATCCATGCCGAGATCAGAACCGTGACAAGTGCAATGACCGCAGCAATGACGACAGCCTGCCACGAAACACAGAGCCGCATGGGAATGTCCACACGGACAATGGAGAAAAATTTATCTCCGATCAGGAGGAGCGTTATGCCGATACCGCCGATACCCACCAGAATGCCCAGTGGGATGCCGACAATGCTGACCGCCAGCGCCTCAAACAGCACCATTCTTCGAAGCTGCTTTCTGGTGGCGCCCACCGAGGACAGCAGGCCGAATTGCCTTGTCCGCTCCGAAACAGAAATGGAGAATGCGTTATAGATGAGCGATACAGAGCCGAACACGATCAGCGCGATGATGATGGCGGCAAGACTGTAAAACGCGGTAAGGAAGGAATCGAACGGAGCCGTGCCGGAATACAGCAGGACCTTTGTATTGTAGGCATAGCGATACTCTTGCGTATAGCCCATTTCCTTCATGAAGTCATACACCCCGGCGGGCTTGTGCAGCTTGAAATAACAATGAATCGGAGCCTGATCGGCGGATTTGGTGTCCGCTGCCGTAAGCGCTGTGTACCCGGGCGCGGAATAGTCCTCAAAGGTAGGCCTTTCATAGATACCGACCACCGTATAGGTTCTCGGTTCGGTGTTTTCGAGCCTTTCGCCGCTCATAATCTCCACCTGCGTTTCGCTGTCATAGGTGTATACGGGCGTGTCCTGTCCCAGCCTCCGGCCGTCAAGTGTCCTGTCACCCACATCAAGCGTGACGGTGTCGCCGAGCTTATAATTCACCTTGCCGTTTGATGTCAGGTGCTCCGGCAGAATAATTTCCGTGGAGTCCTTCGGCAGCGTACCTAAAATGAGATGCACCGGCATTGTCTTAAAATAGCCGGAGGCCGCATCGCCGCCAAGCACATACAGATAGGGCTTTCGCTCGTTGGCGCTGTCGATCTTCGCGTAACCCAGAACCTGCGCGTAGGCTGCGGAGGAAACCCTGTCGGAATCGCGGATGTCCTCATAGTCCTTATATGCGGCGTCATAAACCGCTCCGTACCAGTCCCCGTCGATGTGGATCGCACAACGCAGCACGAAATTCTGCATACTGGAGACAAGGGTCGTGGACGCGCAGATCATCGCCGCCGAGAGCAGAATGCCGATGATCGTGACGATGGTTCTCGTCCTGTTTTTCTTCAGGCTCTCTAAGGTTACCTTGTTGAAAACATTCATCTGCGGATCACCTCGTCTCTGGTGATTTTCCCGTCCTCAATGGAAAGGATTCGATCCGCCTGCAGGGCGATGCTCTCGTCGTGGGTGATGACAAGGAGGGTCTGCCCGTATTTTTCGTTGGAAACCTTCAGCAGTTCCACGATCTCCCGGCTGCTTTTGGAGTCAAGATTTCCGGTGGGCTCATCGGCAAGCACCACTGCAGGCGCATTCATCAGAGCCCGGCCGATGGACACCCGCTGCTGCTGGCCGCCAGAGAGTTGGTTCGGCAGGTGGTTCTCCCGGCCGGTAAGCTTCAGAGTGGTCATCAGCTCAGCCAGTCGATTTTGATTGACCTTCTGCCCGTCCATAAGTACGGGGAGCGTGATATTTTCCGTGACATTGAGCACCGGAATGAGATTGTAAAACTGATAGATCAGTCCCACCTGACGGCGGCGGAAGATGGCAAGCTGTTCCTCGTTCTGCGCGTACACATCCTTGCCGTCCATAAATACCTTGCCGCCCGTAGGCCGGTCTACGCCGCCGAGGATGTGAAGCAGTGTGGATTTGCCCGAGCCGGAGGGGCCGATCACGGCGACAAACGCTCCCTTCTCCACCGAAAAGGAAACGCCGTCCAGCGCCCGCACCTCGTTCTCGCCCTTGCCATAAACCTTTGTCAGGTTTTCCACTCTCAAAATCTCCATATCGGGATACTCCTTTCGCTTTTTACACCCCCATTCTATTTTGTCAAGGTGACACGGCGGTGACTTTCAGGTGACGGATCCGTCACTTAGTAAAAAAGGGAGCCGCCGGTCCCTCGCCTCCTAATAAGAAAACATAAGAAAGTCAGTAAAATCAATGTTTTCAAAGGCAGGGAATCTGTGTTACAGGGGGTATGGGGAACGCCCCATCAAGCAAAAGGCGGGGACTCGTCAGAGTCTCCGCCTGCTGTCTTTTGGCTCCAAAAGACCTTGCTTGCCAACTTCCAAAGCCTTTCAGTTTCACTAATTGTTAAGAAGACATTCCATCTAACCTTTTAAGTCCTTCACGAAACAGAATTAGTCCTGACACGAAAAAATGCAGAAGTGCTGGCAGAATACCCTATAATTGAATAATCCCCCAAAAACAATAGTGTAGGATAGTAACTGGTAATAGCAATTGGAATGATCCAGGTCAACAAAACAACTATTCCATCGTTAAATAGTGACAGCGGATATTTTGTAAACTCTTTTAACGAAATGATCATCGAAAGTGGAGAAAAAGTGCCTTTCGAAAACAAAAGAATAGCTGACGAAATAATCGATAATGGACTAATTGCTTACCAAAAAATCATAACCAAACAACGTGCAGATGTATCGAAGTCCTTGATCAATTTCTTCACGAGAAAAATCATGCATTGCTAAATAATCATCAGAGCAGTTATTTAGCTTTGAATAGAAATCAAGGGCTATCTGAAGCCATGATAAATCCGACTGATCCAAGTCATTGAACAGCAAATCTTCTGCTGCACAAATGTCCCCATCGTCAATCATTTTTTCAAGCATTTTCCCATAACTAGAATCTTCAATTTGAGTTGCAGTCTGTTCGTTGGCTGATATCCCAAGTGCAACAGCCAAAATTGCTTGGATCATAGCTTCAATTTGACGCATGAGCCAGTCTTGCTGATAAATCATTTTGCCTCCATGTTCGTTGTTTTCTTCTGCATATTTTTCTCGTTTGTTGATATGATTGACAAAATGCAACCTGCTCCTAAAAAGGCAAATACATCCTTCAAATCCACAGATGAATACAAGGGAATTAAGTAAAAATAGTCTGGTGTTCCCTTATAAATTAAACTGTCTAGGACCGTCGATAAAATTGCCGAGGAAATTAGGGTTACACCAGCATAGCCGATAGGCGTCTTGAAATTAAAACGATTTTTACTCTTTGAGAGCAGATAGAGCAATAGCAAAAAGAAGGGAAGCAGCAATAGTTTTGCACACGCAACAATATAAGGCGATGCGAATTTATCTGCTGCTTGAAGTACTAAGGTCTGGTACTTGTTCAGAATTACGAGGAGCGATAGAATATTGGGAATAACAGGAATGGAGATTTCGGACGGAGCAAAATATAGTAGCGCTTTTATAACCTGATCTATGATTAAGAAAATCAGCACTAGTAGTATGCCCCGTACCTTCGTAAATGCTTGTCTAGTTAGAAATTGTAGTATAATTATTGAAAAAACTAGTACGATGCAAAGCCAAACTATTGCATTAACTACGGCTAATGTTGTCCGCGTATAATCAAATTTTAAAAAGACTACGGCAAAAAATAGAAGCCATAAGAACTCGGATATAACAATGGATTTGCTGATTTTGCTCATATATGTACCTCCACATATACATGAAAAACCCTACAAAAAGCTCTATTTAAGAGTGCTGGTGTCATGAACTACATGTTTAGTCCAATGCCGTGGCTAGGATATCGGGAGGCACCTTTAGACGGTTCCCTTATAAAATCGGATGGTGAACATGGCTCCTACGGGCTTGCGGTTCTCTGCCTTTATGGTTCCCCCTTGCCCAGCTATAATCATGCGTGATAAGGCAAGCCCGATCCCAAAGCTTTTACCGTCGGAATCCTTGCCCTTATAGAAGCGTTCAAAGATGTGGGGCAGATCCTCCGGAGAAATGCCCGTGCCGTTGTCTTTAATTATAATTTCGGAATACAGGGCATTTTCGGCTGCGTCGATCTCAATCCTGCCGCCCTCGGGGGTGTGTTCCATGCAGTTCTTCACAATATTGCCGATGGCCTCGCTCGTCCATGAGAGATCTCCCCGGAAAGCGCCGTCCGCATGGATGAGCAGCGCCTGCCCGCGCAGCTCCATGGGAATGAGCAGGGTCACACAGGACTTTTTGAGCAGCTCCTCCAGACTGACCTGCTCCTGCTTGAACTGCACCGTGCCGGCGTCCAGCCGTGAGATCTTCAGAAGTGTGGTGATCAGCCAGTCGATGCGGGAGAGCAGCTCGTAGAGCTCATGGATAAGCTGCTGCCTGCGCGCGTCGGTCAGTTTCGGCTCCGACAGCAGTCCAATCAGCAGATTGATAGAGGTCAGGGGCGTGCGGATCTGGTGAGAGATGTCCGCGATGGAATCGGCAAGATATGCCTTTTCCCTTGTCAGCGTTTGCTGCTGCTCACGCAGGCGTATGGTCATCTTATAGATCTCACTGTGGAGGATACTAAGCTCACCCTCTGAATAGCTGTCAAAATCGATCGAACTGTCGCCGTGCAGAACTTGATTGATATCATCCGCAAGGGAAGAAATCCTCTGATACCTCTTATAAGTGCTGATGCAGAATACCAGCATAAGGAGCAGAGAAAGCCCTGCGGCTGTCAGCCCGGCGCGAATGTCGAAGAAAAAGCAGACGGCGCAGGCGGCTGCGGAGAGCAGCAGCTGCCACAGCAGTGCCTTTCGCACCTCTTTGTTTTTCAGCAGCTTGATCATGCGTCCACCTTATATCCTGTCCCGCGAACCGTCAGAATGATCTTCGGGTCGGTGGGGTCATCCTCAATCTTCTCCCGCAGCCGCTTGATGTACACCGTCAGCGTATTGTCATTGACATACTCGCCGGCAACATCCCAGATGGCGTCAAGAAGCCTCTCACGGGTAAGCACGATTCCCCGATTGTTGATGAAAAACAGCAGAAGCCGGTATTCCAGTGCTGAGAGGAACAGGTCCCTGCTGTTCTTCACCGCCGTGCCCTTTTCGGTGTCCACCACCACATCACCGAGCTTCACCGTTTTGCCCATGCTGCCGGTGAGTCGGAGCACATTTCGGATGCGGGAGATAAGCTCTCGTGGGCGAAACGGCTTTGGAATGTAATCGTCGGCGCCCAGGTCGAAGCCCGTAACGGTGCTGAACTCGTCGCCTGACGCGGTAAGGAAAATAACGGGGACATCAAACTCGGCCTTGATCGCTCTGCACGCCGCGAAGCCATTGCCCTCCGCTAGAGACACATCCAGCAGCACAAGATCCGCCTTTTCCTCCGCAAGCAGCTTCATGGCCGCCGCCTGCCCGGATACACTTCGCACAAGGTACCCTTCGCTGTTCAGATATTCGCTCAAGCTCGCAACGATAATTTTATCGTCTTCTACCAATAGTATCTTTATCATAGTCAGTCCTTTATTCTGATTGCCGCGGAATCACAACCACTTCCCGATGAAGCCATATTCCACACGGTTGCCATCGTCCCATTCTGCAATCACACGGTAAACAAAGCTGCCGCTTTTCAGATCGAACGCATATCCTCCGTCATACAGAAGAATGCCTGTGATTGTCTCAACCTCGCCGCCGTTTTGGGGGACGCATTGTATCCGCACTGTATCCGGCTGCACCTCGAAATATAACCGGATCTCGCTTGCCTTTCTGTGGGAAATCAGTCCCTCGGCGGCTGCCGTGATCTCCGGCAGAGAAGTCTCTTCGCCGATCGCAGGCCCGCATCCAATGATGGAGCTCATTGTTCCATCCTCATTCGGTTCCGGGGCCTGCCAGTAGTAGGCGCAGGGGGAAGCCGTGATTTCATCTGTTTCACCCATTGCCCCAGACATGGCATTCACCTGAAGCTCCGGTATGGTGATTGGGTCGGAGGGCTGTGCCTCCTTATACGGCAGATTCATTTTTACTTCAAACTCTACCCAGTTTGCCATCGGCGTGGAATACTCCGTGCCCTCCTCGTACCGGAACTCCGTCTGCAAGCGGTATCGTTCCCCGGCTATCAGGTTATACGGCGCCGTCAGGTCATAGGAGAGCTCGTTATCCATGCTGCTGGGAAGGCTGTACTGGATGGCGGGATAATCAACCTGACGTGCGGGCGTGACCTTTTGCCATCCACCGTCCTTCATTTGATACAGCTCAAACGCCTGCCCGTAGGCAATCGTCTTGCCGGAATCGTTTTTCCAGCGCAGATCGAGCCGGAGATTCACGCTTCCGCCGCCAATGCGCACAACCTCAAAGCCTACGCCCTCGGCATCGCTTCCCGCGTCAAGAATGCGAAGCAGCTCGTTCTACGGAAATTGCGGCTCCGGCTGCTTCTCGCAGCGATAATATGTCACCGCCGCAAACGCACATGCGGCAATGGCAATCAGCGCAAGAATGACCACCCATATTACGGAAACCTTTCGTTTCATCATGGTGCACCTTCCTTTCTATCTTTTTGTTCTCTTTTTCCTGCGGCTCAGCAGAAACACGGCTACGCCAACGGCGGCAAGCACTGCCGCCATTACAATGATAAACTCTGTCGGCATAATGTACAAGCTCAACCACTTCGGGGGCTGAGGGGTCTCCGATTCGGAAAGCGTAAAGGTCAGTTCGCTTTCCGGCAGACCCGGCAGGGTCAGCGCATACCCACCGTCCGTCTTTGTAAAGCCGTCAATACCGCTTTCCGTCATGTAATAGGGCGTTTTTACCACAACTTCCAATTCTCCGAACTGCGCCCAGGTTTTTGCCGGGGAAAGCAGATAGGTATACGAATAGAGGCTCGGTGTATAGCCCGCATCAATGGCGGGATACAACGGCGCTGTCACTGCGTTTTTCAATGTCTGCCCCGGCTCCAGCGTGAGGGTGTACTCATACCATCGCATCAAGCGGTCTGAAATATTAAAGTCGATCTCCTCGCTGTGGATTGCTCCATATTCCCATTCAAAGAAGTTCAAAGCAGTGACCATGGCATTATACCAGTCGTAATCCAAAATGCCGGAATCAGGGTCATATTCCTGCAGCAGGAAATCCTTCAGTGTGAGCGGCTCTGCGGGCGCCATATTAGCGGGTATCATAGTACCGCCAATCTCTTTCTCGCAGGCTCCGTTTTCATAGAACTTCCATTTCGGTTGTTCTTTCAAGGGCTCACCAATAACATAAATCGTGAACGGCTCATTCGGATTCACCCAGCCTTGCATCTGGACGGCATTTTCCAGCAGCCTGCCACCGCTTTGGTTTTCCATATATACCTTGGTCTTTGCCGGATCCACAGAAAGGATGAATGCGGCGGTTGCTGCGGGATAGGCTTCTGTATTTACATCGCTGGGGCTGTAAATAAAGATTTCCACATCTACATCCGGCGTATAGAATGGGTCCTCCAGAAACCCATCGTGGAGTTTTGACATATCCTTATCCAAATCGAACTGACTACCCCATGGGCTCAGGGTATGGCGAATCTTGCAATCAATGGCTTCGCCGTTAACGGAAAGCCCATACTTCTCTGTATCGTGGTTATGCAGTGCTCCATCTGCCCCATTGTTTCGGATGTGACCATAATCGGGAGGTGTGCCGAACGGGAAAACCAGCGTGGCCGTGACCGCATAGTTGGCGGGATTGCGGAAGATATATTCTGCCGTGACGTTCCCGGTATAGGCGAGGAAACTGTCCGTATCCGGATAATACTGTTCAGGGAATTCCTGCACATCGAAGGTCAAAAGCTCTTTGTCCACCACAATGGGGCAATCCTCTCCCGTCACGACCGCGCCCGTGCCGTCCGTGCCGCGCCAATGCCGCTGGGCGGAATTGGCATAGGCGGGTTGTATACAAACTCCTGCCAGCAGCAGGATCAATAGAACTCCCGCAGTTATTTTCTTTTTCACATATATCGCCTCCTTGCTTACAGACTGCCGCTTGAGTCTAAACTACTTCTGAATGTCCGTGACTGCGCCGATGAATATGGGCAGCCCGGCGGCATTATCGATGATGGCATAGACGAACGGCCGGTCGAGGATAACACGGCGCCTATCTTCCCAAACCCCTGCGGCAGGCGCCTCAATCGCGGTTGCCGCGCCCGCCTTTGTGCCCTTTTCATCCACGGCGATATATGCCTTGTGGAGCACACAGCTGATATAAATGTTGCCGTCGGACGAGTGTCCGAGGCCGGAAAAAACCGCAAGCTCCGCGTCAAACGGTACGGTCATGCCGAGGGCTTTCAGCGCATCGCTCATTTCGATGCCGTAGTCATAAGAGAACTTCGGCATGGCTGCCTCCACAGGACCTTCCTTCGCATTTTTTACTGTGGTGAGAAAGCCCTCACCGGTCAGGGAAGCGATGTAATCATCCAGCGCAACCCCCTCATTCGGGAGGAGCGCGGCGAAGCTGTAGCCGTTCTTATAGGGCTTGAGAAATCCGGTCGCTTTCCCATCGTCCAGATAAAGGCTCTCATTCGAGCACATCATGGAGACGGTTCTCTTTGCGCCGTCGATAGCAGTAAAGGTTCCGTCTCTCACCTCATGCTTGCGGTAGATATTCTGCCACTCCGCATCGAACAGCACGGTATTGACAAGATACATAACGGCATAGGGATCCATCTGGTCAACGATCTTATCAATCACACCATCGGTATTCTCCTTGACCCAGTTATTGATATCCCTCAGCGTTTTTTTATCAAAGGCAGACTTGTAGACCGCGGCACCGTAGTAGTCAGCGTTTCTTTGCAGGAAAGCCTCTTCCACCGTAAAGCCGCTGTCCTTGACCCAGATGGAATTGGCCAGCGTCAGCTTTGCCTTTTCCACAGAGGGCAGGCCGCCGACATAGGCATGGAGATATTTGTTGAGCGTATCGATCGGGATACCCCCGCCCAGCAGAACTTCCATCTGCGCAAGGGTCTCGCCCCTGGCGCCGTTTGCGGTCATGGAAAGCGCCAGCATGACCGACAGCGGCGAGATCAGGCTGCTTTTTCCCTCCTCCCGCGTGTTCTGGAACAGGCGGACGGCGAAGTCTGCCGCTCCGTTTTTGAAGGCGTCATCCGCCGCCCTTCCGGAAGTCTTCTCCGGCGTGATGCCCTTCATCAGGTCATCCGCCTGCACCTTTGCGGCGCAGCCGGTCAGCCCCAGCAGCCCCGTTGCTAACAACGACAGGCAAAGGAATATAGCAATCCATTGTTTTTTCATTCTAAGCACCTCTTTCCGTTTCATTTGTAAAATTTATTCGCCCGATTTCTCGGCTCTGATCGGGGTGAAAGTTCAAATCTTCCCATCGCTGATTTCGATCTTTCTTCCGCACAGATCGGCGTACCGCTGCTCATGCGTCACCAGCAGCACGGTGTTTCCGCGGCGGTTGACGGCGAGCAGCCGCTCCATGATCTCGTCCGCCGCCTTCTTATCGAGATTTCCGGTGGGCTCGTCGGCAAGGAGAATCACCGGGTCGTTTATCAGGGCGCGGGCGATGGCCACGCGCTGTTTCTGTCCGCCGGACAGCTCACTCGGCAGGTGCTTTAGGCGGTTCTCAATGCCCAAAAACCCGCCAACTCCCGCAGCTTTGCCTTATCCGGCTTTTTGCCGTCCAGCAGCAACGGCATGATGATATTCTCCTCCGCCGTCAGAATGGGAATCAGGTTGAATTCCTGAAAGATATAGCCAAGCTTCCGTCTGCGTATTCCGGAAAGCGTCTCGTCATCGGCTGAGCAGATGTCCACACCGCCTACCTCCACGCTGCCGGAGGTGGGATGCTCAATACCGCCAATCAGGTTCAGAAGGGTGGTCTTGCCGGAGCCGGACTGCCCCACGATGGCGACCATTTCACCCGGCGCAACGGTGAAGCTGACATGATCCACGGCGTAGATATCCTCGTCGCCCTGCCGGAACACCTTGGTCAGATTTTTTACAGTCACTGCATTCATCGGGAAATCTCCTTTCTGCATGGTCATAGCGGACGAAGTACGCGCTTGAGTGAACGGTGTACGGGGTGCCAGTAGGTAAACAGCAGCAGCGCCGCCAGAGCCGCATATACTGTGAGCATTCCGCCGTCAAGGTGCAGCGGGGCTTTCTGCCATACGCACAGCAGCGCCGTCAGCGGAAGGCTGATCAGAAACAGCGCGGCAACGGCAGCGGCGGCGGAGATCCCGTCCTGCCGGATATAGGAGCGGTACAGCGTCCGCTTTGACGCGCCCAGCCTGTGAAGGGAGCGGATCAGCGGGCGGCTGCCCTCGATATAGTCGCAGAGCCGGACATAGAGGATCAGCAGGATGAGCAGGAACAGCGCCGCAAAGATGTACCCCAGCAGCAGATACACGCCGGAGGACATCTCCCGCAGGAAATCCGACCCAGATTGGCGGTTGGTGACAGCATACTCCGCGCCTGCAAAGCGCACCCGCAGGGCGGTCTCCACCTGCGCGTTCATGGCAGGATCGGTCAGGGCGATCTCGATGCCGGTTGCCGGCTCTGAGGCGATGATGTCCGCATACAGTTCATCGCTCACATAGATATCCAGCGCCCATCCGGACGGCTTTGTGTCCGTCAGCGTAGCCACCGTCAGTGCGGTCACATCCTCCGGTGCGGGCTGCTTGATCCTCCCGTTTCCATCGTAATACGCTTCCGACCGGCAAAGCCGCAGTACATCCCCGACGCCGCGTTCCGCTTTGCGGCTGACGGCGATCTCATACTTGGAAAGCGTCTGATACGCCGCGCCAAGACCGCTGTACGGTCGGATACGCAGCGGCGTCTCCACCTCCTCCGGGGACTCCGGCAGCAGGATGTAACCGTCCGGCTCATATATGGGGCGCGTCTGCTTCACACCCACCAGAGAGGAAACATACGCCATGTCCTCAGCCGAAAAACCTTCTCCACCATGGGAGGAACGGGAAACCTTCAACCCCCATTCCTCCTCCGCGCCCGTGACCTGCAAGGCAACAGTGAGGATGTTGAACAGAAGCAGAAGAACTGCCATGACGGGAACGGAAACGGCAAGACAGGAACGGAGGCTGCGGTTCGTGCGGCTGCGCCACAGACCGCAGAGGGTTGCCGCCGGGGTGAAACGCCGTCTGAGGGGCTTTCGTCCGCGCTTGACCTTCGGCATGTTTTCCACATCGTTCAGCAGCGCCCGCGCAGGCTCGCGGCTGTATCGGTGCAGGGTCATGCCCAGCGACAGCCCCAGTGTAACGAAGAAAACCGCTAAATGGAGCAGAACATTCATCGGCTCCACATGAAAGATCAGCCACGCAAGGCTGTCGTGGCGAATCTCAAGAAACGCAGTGAACAGCGCTTTCAGCGATACAACGGAAAGAACCACGGCGCAGGCCGCCGCCAGCAGGAACACCGCCGCAAGCTCTGCGGCAAACAGGGCACTGATTTGGCGTCGGCTGGCTCCGCAGGCGCGGAGTGTCCCAATGTCAGAGGAAAAGCGCTTCAGGTGACTTCGGTAAGCGGAACGCACCACCGATACCGAGAGCAGAATGACCAGCATATTGACGAGCAGAAGGCTTCGCTGCCCCGAAAGATGGGACGGATCGGTGGATATCCCGTGGGCGTATTCATAGCTGAACGCAGTCGGGAGCAGGGCTTCGTTGCCAGATGCTTCCATGCGCTTGCGGATCTCGTTCTCAAAAACGGTCACGCTTTCCGAATTTCTCCATTCATCGTCTGACAGAATATGCAGATAGATGGTGCCGTCACGATAAACGGGCGTGGACAGACCACGGATGCCCTCAAAATATGGCACGTCCACTTCCGTTGCGTTTCCAATGTGGTAGGTCTCGCCCGCGGAGCGGGCAAGAAGATATTGCCGCGTGCCCCAGGCATTGCTATCCCGGTAAATGGAAATTAGCAGCGGCAGCAGAAACGCGCAGGTCAGCACCGCAAACAGCACCGCATGACGGCGGGGGCTTCGCGTGAATGAGCGCTTCATATAGAGCAGATAGGTCATAAATAAGCCTCCTGTTCAACATGGTTTATAAAATGACGACAGGGCAGCGACCTTGCTGCGCAAAGCCACTGCCCTGTGTATATGGCCTATGGGCATTGCGGCATCAATCGCGCCTACGGGTCGATGATTTATGTATCAAATTTCCTTTTTATATGTCCCTATGTGGCTCCGTAATTGTCGCCACCGCCTCCCGCAGTTCGTCACTGAACTCGTCGAGATCGCCGAGTGTGATAACTCCCTCATTGATCATACGGCAGATAATTGGAAGAGGATCCGATCCTCTCATGGAGATCTGCACGCCGGCACAGCGTCTATCCTCACGGATGCGCTTGCATAACTCCCAAAACTTATCAGCTTCGGAACCGTCTCCACTCAACAATTCGATATATTCCTTGTTCAGCCTCCCGATATAAGCCTCCTGCCATCCAGCAATCTTGTTTCGGAACAGAAGCCAATCCCGTTTAGAACTCCAATTGGATTGCATGCTTTTGCCTCCCCTCCTTGAGCTTTATCAGTGATCCTGATTTCTTTCAAATTCGCGGAACAGAAAGCGAAAACGCTGCTGTGCCGCATCATACACATCAATGTCCAGATATCCTTGTTTTATCTCATTGTATTATAGTATCGAACCTTCCCTGCGTCCGTTGTACCGATCAAGTGCGGCGCGCCCAGCGCTCCGGCGTTTCATTTGCTGGCAGAAGCGCCCGTGCTCATTCCTCCAAAATCCCGTTGACCGCATTATGGTCATACGCTGCCGCTTCCTTCCGCAGCTCGTTGGAGCGCATGATCTTCTCGGACAGGCTGGCGAGGAAGCACTGGAGTAACTTGACACCGATGGCGGGATGCTCCTCCAGCAGAGCCTTCAGCCGCCCTCTGGAGATGCACAGCAGCTCAGTGAACTCCGCCGCCGTCCCGCTGAGACGGAACACACTGTGGGAAAGGCAATTTTCTCCCAGGAAGCTGCCCGGCGTGAGATACGCGATCTCCAGCGGCGCGGAGCAGCTATTTGCTTCCCGGTTGGCAACAAGCCGCAGCTTGCCCTTGAGAACAAGACAGACCTCCTCATTGTAGTCGCCGCTGGTGAATACGGTTTCATGCTCATAGTAGGTTTTTACATGGCAGTAATCAAAGAAAACCGCATGCTCTTGCTCAGTAAAAACAGAAAATATCGGAAGCTTCGCCAATACAGCCAGAAGCTCCTCCCGGGTGAGTCTTCGGCGGTGCTCCTTGTCGAGATGAATCTCCAGTGCGGAAATATTGTGCCTCTCCAGCACGGCGCGGACGGCGTATCGTTCCTGCCGTACAAGGCGGATGAGCCTCTCCCATTGTGTTTGGGTGTCCAGATAGGCACGGAAGGCATCAAAGGCGGGCGGGGCATTGTGCTTGGCAACATAGATGTTCCGCATGGCTTCCATAGCGGCATCAGGATCGTTATTTGCAAGGTACTGCGATGAGAGCATCATGCTGCTTCGATAGATCTTCTCGTCCAGATCCGGCTTGAGAAATTCCCCGGGATAGGGGTCAAAGTCCTCTGGACTGACATGGACAAGATTCCCAGTTTTGTGCTGAGACTGCATTTTGGCGCGCTGATATACAAAACGGTAAATATCCTCCCGCAGACGCTTCCACTGTGGGTGAGACTTTGGCTGAGGCAGATGCTTGATGGATAGGGTATTATCCAGAAAGAAGCTGAAACCGAAGATCCGACTGTTTATAAGATAATCCACATCCTCACCCCGGGTTACAAGGGGATCAAAGGGGACACACTCGAAAAGCTCTCTGTGCAGAATCATGGCGCCGCCGAAGGCAAAAGGTGTGCGCTTGAGCCGCGGCCCGCTGCCGATGATCTGGTCAAAGGCTCGCGCCTTGCAGCCGAAGCGGTCCCAATAGGTCATCCACGGCTCCGGACTCACATCATCGTAGTATTGGCCCTTGCTGTTTAGGTAGTAGCCGGCAACGCCATGCACGATGTCTCCGTAAACTCTTCTGCCCAGAAACTCCAGTGAGCGCGGCACAAAGTCCGGCAGCTCGAAGACCTCGTCATCGTCGATGAGCAAAGCAGCGTCCGCCGTCAGGGTAGAGGCGGCCAATAGGCATATATTGCGCACGTTTGAGTATCCGAACATGGACAGGAGCTGGACTCCCCGATCGTTCAGTCCGGCTTTTCTCAAGATTTCAGTTATCTCGCGCAAATCTCCCGCAGTGAACAGGTATGTCTCCGCATTCAGCTGCGCCCGGACCACGATACGGAGCACCTGCTCATAGGCCGCCGCCTCTACCTCCGGGGTGGTCGGACAAATCAGAATCACCAGCTTGAAGTCTTTTTCATGGAACTGCTTCATGCTGACTAAGGTGCGCTCCAGCGTTCCCTCCTGATCCACCGGAGTGGGATGGTCATAGACGGCATCGCCCTCCTGCCAAGGGTCGCCTGTTTTGCGGCACCAGTAGGTGGGGATTATCATGGTTTTCCTCATACGGCTCGCCCTCCTTAGCTCGAAAAATCTCTTACAGCGCGTTGATAGACCTGCTCCAGCTTTGCCACGAACTGTGCCTGCGCAAAATTGCTGCTGGCATAATGTGCGATGATGTCACGCCGCTCCGGCTCTGTATGATGCCTCGTCAGTTCATTCAAAATCGCAGCGCAGAAAGATTCCTCGTCCTCCGGAGAGACCAATGTTCCCACTTGACTGTTAATAAACTCCGGCAGACCGCCTTCATTGGAGCCGACAACAGGCAGTCCGCAGGCCATCGCCTCCAGGGCAACAAGGCCGAATGGCTCACGGCGGGAGGGCATTACAAAAACATCCGCCGCATTGTAGAGCCGCCGCAGCTCGTCCTGCTTCTGGTTGCCAAGGAAGAAGGTGTTCCTCAGGCCAAGCTGCTTGTGCAGCTCTGACAAGCTCTCCCGCTCCTCGCCGTCGCCGGCAATCAGTGTGATGAACTCCCGATCCGCCAGCCACTCATAGCGGCGCGCCGTGCGCAACAACGTGTCCACACCCTTAAATGCTGCAAGCTTCCCAACAAATAGAATGACATACTCTCCGCGATAAGAAAGTCCGAGTGAATCGAAAAGCGTTTCCCTGTCCACTTCTTCCCGATAGAAAATGTCCTCATTGTATCCGTTGGGCAGCAGCAGAAGCTTATCCGTCGCCATAGGAAGCTGCTCAATAGCAAGATCCCGATTGTCTGCGGAGATGGCAAGCACTTTCGCGCTTCCCGCGACAGCCTCCTCAGCAAAGCTACGAAAGGCAGGCCACTTTTTGCAGCCCATCAGCTCCGTCCCATGTATGGTTATGACCAGAGGAAGGTTACACAGAGAAGCCAACCAAGAGAGACACCATGCGTGCTGTGCATGAATGATATCTGGGTGAAACTCTTGCAATGCCTGTCTCAAGGTAGCGGAGAAGGCTGTAAGATACCGTGTAAGCTGCCCGACACCTAAGTCCGCAAATGTAGTCCGGCTTTGGGGATGTGTGGTGAAGCAAGGAAAATTAAAGGGGAGCTCATCTCTCTGCACTTTACCCTTTGAAAACATCACCGGGTGCATTTGGATCCCGGGCAGCATAGGGAACGGCTGGTTTTCAGGAAAAATGACCGCAACCTCATGCCCACGCTTGCGCAGATGCAGCGCAATATTTTTGGTGTAGGTGCCGCTACCCGATCCTTCCAGCGGGAAATGATTGATCAGCAATACTTTCATCGTCTAAACCACCTTTCTGTTAGCTCGGTCCATGCCTCCTTCGTCTTTTGATGCTGTTTCACCATATCCGGCAGCCACGCTTCCGCTGCGGACTGGATATCCGGAAGATATAAGAAGCGCCTGTCGTTTGTATAGCGGTACAGTGCTTTCGCTCCATCCGACAGCCTCCGGCCTCTCTCGAAAAACTCCGTGGGTGCATGTCCCGTCTTCCAGCGGAGAAACACATTGCGGCCGATCCAGCCCGTACAGGCATAGTAGAGCCTGTCCCGAACACTGCTGTCATTTTTGAGATTCGGAATCTTGGGGTAATCCCCATAAGTATCATGGAAGATAGGCGTTTGGATATCCAGACATTTGATCTGACTTCGGGATGCCGCCAGTCCCATGAGCGTATCCTCACCTCTGGCGAGGAGCGGAGTCTTATTGTAAAAATAGTAAGGCGAGAAAAACGGCGGCAGTGTTGTCAATGCGCTCATGCGGATTCCCATGTTTCCACCCAGAACCTTTGTGGTGGGCTGCAGCTCAGGTGTCCCTGCTTCCTGTACAATAAGCCCGCCGTGAACCTCGCTGCTCTGCCAAAACTCCGCCATATCCTCCTTGTGGAGGCCCCATAGCAGGGCTGTCATTCCCTCAAAGGAAGCCGGAGGCAGGATGTTGTATCCGCTGTAATCACTGCTGGTGATGGTCGCCCCCAGAGACATCCCGTATAGATGCGCTCCGATAAAGTCTACCTCCTCAAACCCAACCTCTCCGTCAGGTGTTCGATGCAACACGCTAGGCTGCACATCCGAGTCCACAAAAATCAGATAGTCCACGCCTGTGAACAGCGCTTCCATCAACACATGGTTCCGATTAAAGCCATAAGGAATCAGTCCGTGCGTATCAATCAACGGGCAGAACAAGAGCTGCTGAATGGATGAGAAGCGAACGCCGAGCTGCTTCAAAATCATATGCGCCCTTTCGTAGCTTTGAAGCCGGATCAGAGAAACCTTCGTCCTGCGCTGCAATTCTTGAATCGCCTCCGGATCAGCCTCATGAGAGTATACGACAATCACGCGTTCAATCGGGTGGTCATACTTCTAGGCATTATCCAGAAAGTCTGTCAGCGGATGCGCAGATATAAGATTCCGCACAATCATTCCGATGGCAATTTTCATTAAAAACCCTCCTTGCTCTATCCTGTACGGCCGCACATTCTCATTATCTCAAAGGAGCGAGAAAACACAGGCTTGAACGGAGCAGGAGGGCTCTTGCCGCCTTCTTTATTGATACAGAGGAGATTCTCTAAGTGCCGTCCTATGCGCCAGTCGTTATTGTTTTCTGAAAACAATAAATGAACAAGGATAAGCACCCTGAACACCGCCGTCTTTTCTATAGGCATCTCATGTTATGATACCGCCTACATCTCCTGCCTCCTTCGCACTGCCTGATATCAATTGGTAAACAAAGAACCATCGTAAAAAGGTTCGTGTTTTTCCGTTATGACGAAAAATCCAAATTCCCCAATTCACTTCATGCCCTAAAAAAGAAAATCGCACAAGTAGACCGCTCGGTCTAGCTTATGCGCCGCTAATCTTAATTTGGTTTTGACAACTCCTACTGAGGAGGCTACACCAATATTGCATTCGCACAAAGCTAAACCGGATAAGATAAATGATAAACATGGCAGCAGCCTCCCTTCTATCAACGAATACTTTGAATTATTGTGTTATACTTTTCGTCAAAAAGCCCTTTTGCGCAACTCTTCTCTTTCGCCGCAGAGATTCTTGACAGGGGTTGCAATGGAATATGTGCTGAGATACGTAAGCGCCTCTCCATCTGGAACCGCCTCCGCGTTTGATCTTGTTTCTCCGCGTTTTCCGCGGCTGCTTCTACACGGCAGTTTTAAGTCAGACGCTGTGTGGATACGCTTTTAAAACGCACATTTCTTCCTCTCCCAACAGAAGAGACAGTTTTATTATATGAAAAAGATGGCACATTTTCAAGAGGTTTTTGAGTTTATTACGGCTTGAGCTGATTGCTTCGATGTTTTTTCTCAGATGTTGCTCTGCCAGACAGTGGTGTCTTCTCCGGCACAAGCGTTTTTCATCGAAGCACCCCTGCCAGCACAAAACGGGCATCATCAAACTCATAGCTACAGGTAGAGAGCGTTAGAATGTGATCAGAGATATTCGGCGCAATCTCGCTGGTGAAGCAGGAACGGTCAGCCGCATTCTGAAGCCAGACTTCAAATTCCGCTTCCGTAAAACCAATTTCCCACGCATCGTCCTGTGGTGCGGCAACATACCCCGCGAAGAAATCTACTTTATAGTTTTTGTCCGGTGTTATCAGTAGCGCAACCGGATGCTCGTCAAAGAATTCCTGCTTTTTATATTTATCAATGCCTGTAAACATTGTGCCGTTCTTCATATGATGTCCGTAAATAATGGAATGTCGGTCGGCAAAGCTTGCGTCGTTTCGGAAGTCCAGGAATATACAGCCGGATCCATTCCACTCGCCGCTGAACAGGTGCTTCAAATAATAGCTGTTATCCCCTCCCTGTACAATCGGATAGTTGATCTTCGTTCCTTCAATGTAGATCCAGGCAACGATGTCAGGGTTGATCTCACGCAGTACAGCAAAATCCACCTCAGGCCAAATCGCGTCGTCCTCATCAGGAAGTGTTTCTGCCCCGGCTGGCTTGTTGATAACGGGTGGCTGTGGTTCAGCAGTTTTCTGTGGAAGCAAAATCATGTGACTGATATCCTCGTAAGCAGATTCACCGGTGTGATACTCGGATCTAATCACCCATATCTTCCATGCAGAAAACGACATAACTGCGAGAAGAACGGCTGTGAGGCCGCCTAATAACAATTTATTTTTCAGTTTCATGTTTTTCCTCCTGCTGCTTCACTAATCGGTAAAATGTGCTCCTCTTTAGGCCGAGCTGGCGCATTGCAGCAACTGCCGTAATCGTACCGGCCTTCCAGTCTGAATAGAATTGATTCCAGTTTGGCGGAAAGTCTATCATTGGGCGCCCCAAATGCTTCCCCGCCTCTTTTGCAATGGCGATCCCTTCAGACTGTCGCCGCTTTGTTGTGATACGCTCCTGTTCAGCAATACTCGCAAGCACTTCAATCAGAATGTTGTTTATCATCTCAAAAATCCAGTCCTGCTCCTCAGGAAGATCCACCATGGTAGTCGGGATGTCAAGGATTTTGATCCGAATGTGATGCCCCCGGAAGTATTCCAGCTCTTTCTTGATGTCAATCTTTCTCCGACTGAGTCGATCCAGCGATTTAACAATCAGGGTATCTCCGTCGCGGAGAAAGTGATTCTTCAGCGACTGGTACCCCTCACGCTCCAAATCCTTGCCGCTTACCTTGTCCGTAATGATATCCCGCTCCTCCACGCCGGCATCCATGAGTGCCTTGAGTTGCCGATCCAGATGTTGTTCTCTCGTAGATACACGGGCATAGCCGTATGTCTTTTTCAACTTGTTTTCATCTCCTTTTCCGTTTCAAAAGCTAATGCCTTTTTCGGACATATCCCAAAATGACAAAACAACTTTTTCGGACACAAAATCATATCCCGATTGTCTGCCTGTTGGTAACGCCGAAAAGGTCTACCTTTTCAGATATCCTATTACACGGAGGAGAGAGATGAATTACAGCAAACAGTTGTTGCAGTTTCAAATAGGGGCAGATAGGAGACTCGGAAAAGAGAATTCTGAAGTATGGCAAACAGCTCACTTCCTTTGAGCTGCAACGATCGTCCTGTTTTCTCAAAAAGTCTCCCTCAAATCAATGCACAATATCACTGGACGGAGAAAATGACTTTCTCTTTTGTCATTGCGATAGACTTTTTTGATTTTGGGGATAAAAAAGACCGCTGACTGTACGCACACGGCGCGGGTCAACGGTCAGTTTTTCGGTGTTCGGTTTTTGTGTTCAGCTTGACAAACTGGAGTTTATCTAGGGTGTATCATCACGAAAATGTTTTTTCAAAGCTTTCTCTGTTGGATAAAACGATGCAATCATAATAATACATTGAATTGCCGCAAGAATTCCCCCTACAAATCCAATCGTATTCTTATTACTATGGTATAACGGAATATGTATCAAAGCAGATGGTATAATTATTACCCATCCTATTTTCCACCAAAGTTTTCCGCAGTAGTCATGCGCAAATCTCCAGGTATCCATATTTTTCATGGAGCGAGTTGTCCTGTATCCCGCCATGCCATTGATGCGTTTCGGACAATGCTTCCACATCATTCTTCCGCCAATAAGCATTGTAATCGGAATGAGCAAATCGCAAATTAACATAAACCACCAAAACCACATGAAATCCACCTCCACAAATTCTAATTTGTTTGCTTCATATTATTCGCTTTCAAGCTTGCTGGTGGCGAACAGCGTTTTATGCTGTTTGCGAACGGCAAGTCCACAAGGGATAGGCACGCAAGCATCGCAAGGGAGTGTAGCTCCTTTGGCGGAACGAGATAGTGAAACATTCTCGATCATGTTTGCTGTTCATCTGGGGCTTTTTCCCTCTGCTTTTGATATTCTTCCAGATACCGATCCAGATAGACCTTGTTGACGGTGGCCACGATCGTGTTGCGGAGAAGATCCTTTGCGTCGGATTGTGTCTTGCCGAGGCCCTCTCTTGCGGGAGCTATGCCGAACGCCGCGCCGAGCATATTCTCAAACTCATCACAAAAATAGTCATATGCGGTCGGAAGGGTATAGTTGTCCCCCTGTATACTGAACATCATTCGAAGCCCTTCCAACGGGACAACGGGCTTGACTACGGCGATAAACAGGAGCCGTGCAAGGTGCTCCGCTGTGTATGACTTTTTTATAGGGGAGGAGATCAGCCCCTGCTTCACGTAATTGCTCACCATTGAACTTGTCAGCTCCGGCTCCCCCAACGGCGCAAGGTGTGTGTTGACATAGCGTACCACCTGCTCCAGATAAAGCCCGACATCCGGAATCTGTGCATACCGCGGTAAGCGAAAGCCCTCAATAGCCTCTATCATATTATTCACTCCCTTTTCCATGCAGCCATTATACACGGGTATTTTCAATCTTTCAACGGTTTTTAAAATCTTTTTATCGGTTTTCTGAAAACTGTTGACGGAATGATAAAAACCTGATAGAATTTCCGTGTCGGCTTCCAAAGCCGGTTGAAATGTTTCTTGTTATTCGGAGGACACACCATGAATCAGTTTCGTATCGTTGCAGACTCCAGCTGCGACCTTCTCACACTGGATGGAGCGGACTTCGTCAGTGTCCCGCTCTCAATACGCACTGACGCCGAGGAGTTTTACGATGACGCCAATCTTGATGTTGACGCGATGGTCAGTACGCTCCGCGACACCAAAGGGCGTTCCTACAGTGCGTGTCCAAACATTGCAGACTGGGAAAGCGCATTCGGTGAGAGCGGCAATGTGATTGCCTTTACCATTACCAGCGCTCTTTCAGGCAGTTATAATGCTGCCTGCGTGGCAAAGAAGAATTGTGAGGAACACAACCCGGCCCGGCGCATCTATGTTGTGGACTCTCTCTCCGCCGGGCCCGAAATCGCCCTTCTCATTGAAAGGGCTTTATATGAGCTGCGTTCTCACGCGGACTTTGATAAAGCATGCGAAGCATTGAATACATATCAGGCCCACACGCACCTGCTTTTTGCACTGGAATCCATGCACAACCTTGCACAGAACGGCCGTGTCAGCAAGCTCGCCGCAACGATGGCAAGCGTCCTCGGGATCCGCGCCATCGGGCAGGCCAGCGCTGAAGGTATGCTTGAGATGCTTGGAAAATGCCGTGGGGTTTGTAAAGTGCGGCAGTTTATGCTGAGCGAAATGGTGGAGCTTGGCTACAAGGGCGGGAAGGTTCGGATCGGGCATTGTCAGAATGCGGCGCTTGCGCTGGAGCTTTGCGCCGAGATCCGGCAGCGATTTCCGGCGGCAGACGTGAGAAGCTATCCACTGCGGGGACTGTGCAGCTATTACGCCGAGCGCGGCGGGATTATGCTGGGCTTTGAGTCATGAGAGCAGACGCAACCAACGAAAAGGGAAGATGCACCGGAATCTTTCATCTGATCGTGCGCATTCTGACCCTACCACCCATCGTCATCGGTATAACAGTGCTTCTGATGTATGCCCCCGCAAAGCTTATGACACTGCGTGAGCTGCTCCTGTGCGAGTTGTTTTTGCTGCTCATCCCCATGGCTGCATATCCTATACGGGAGATATTTCACATTGGAAAGGATCGGAGAAAGGGACAGCGCAGCACGGCGCTGGTATGCAGTGCCATCGGATACCTGTGCGGGTTTCTCTGGTCAATACTGACCCCGTGCTCCTGGCTCGTCCACATTCTATTCCTCTCCTATGTCATTTCCATCGCAGCACTGCTGATTCTCAACGCCGTTTTCAAGCTGCACGCAAGCGGCCATGCCTGCAGCACAACGGCTCCTGCGTTTCTGCTGACCTGGAAGCTTCATCCGCTTTTTATTATACCGTCCGTGCTGCTGATCGCAGCGGTCTACCGTTCCTCTCTGAAGCTGTCACGCCACACCCTGCCGCAGCTCCTTATTGGCTCGGCAGTCAGTCTGCTCGCCTGTAGTATTTCACTGCTGACCTACGGACTCGGCTGATAGTTATGCAACCCAATAACCAAAAAATGCGCTGTACCACTAATGCGCAATGTGGTATGGCGCATTTTCCGTGTAATCACTCCCAATCCTGTTTCTTTGGCTCACCCAACCGCCACACCATATGGATTTTGCATCAGCCGGATCTCATACGGGTCGGTTCGAAGCATGACGACGGTATCTGAGTTTAGCTGGTTTTAATCTTCCATCTGGTTCCTCTTTCTTTCCTGATATATGGGGCAGAGTCTTTCTATAATGATCCGATGTCGGCGGAGCTGATAACCGTTCATCTCCACGATGGTTGTATCGATATCCACCTAACATCTAAAGAAACATTTGTTGCTGTACCGCACCACATATAGATCGGATGATGGCAAATGAAAAGTATTTCATCTGCGAAAATCAAACCTATATCAAATACCCTGCAAAATCCAAACAGGCGTGAATCAGAATTGGCCAGCCTATTGAGTTGCTCTTTTCGTATATCGCCGAGAATATCAGAGCTCCGACAATGCCACCACCGAGCTCGCTAAGGATACCAGTAATTGTTCCACCCAGAACCATAAAATGTGAATATCCGTGTGCAAATCCAAACACCAATCCGCCCAAGATGACGGATACTTTGAAATTAAATGCTTTTCGCAGCTCTCGATGCAAATAACCCCGAAAAACAAATTCTTCTCCGCATCCAACAATAATTAAGTAAAACCAAAAGGCGTATACCCTCTCAGGCAGAATTATTGTTACCAATATGGCACAAACGCCAATAAGCCCCCAAGGTATCCACTTAGAGGATATTTTTATTTTTCTGAAAGCTGTATCGCGAAAATACGTTACCGCAAAAGGGATTACCGCCGCAGCCTGAATAGCATCATACAATATGCGTCTTTTTATATTGGAATTTGTGAGATCTTGCAATACCGGCAAGGGTAAAATTTGGGCAAATGCAGTCGAAGCCGCTATATAGATTAACACGAAAAGCATTGCCATTATTAATTTCTTATAAAATGACTTATTCAAATGTTGTTCCCTCCATTCTCACAACCTCATCAAGCAGATGAAGAAGGGAAATATCCGTGCGAAACACTGTTGGGGTATGCAGCAATCTCCACAATGTCATCGCAGCAGCTCTCAATCAGCTCCCTGTCGTGGGTGATCACGAGAATGGTTCTG
>ENA-OPDG01000701-OPDG01000701.1-human-gut-metagenome-genome-assembly--contig:-NODE-701-length-28340-cov-2.504614_pt1 | contig 28340 bp, 20 predicted proteins | sample MGYA00241259_ERZ501498 | MGnify/ENA primary metagenome ERZ501498 (study PRJEB25962, sample SAMEA2042582) | human gut metagenome | biome: human gut; feature: human-associated habitat; material: faeces... | reverse complement strand
TAGGTAATATTTTTTTTTATTGGAAATGGTGGTAAAATATGATTAAAAGAGAACATTATTTAAATCAAATAATTGATTTAATTGATAAGGATATTATTAAGATTTTAACAGGAGTTAGGCGTTCTGGCAAATCTGTATTGTTACAACAGGTTGTTAATCATTTAAAAAATAATGGAATAAAAGAGGAAAATATTATTTTCATTGATTTAGAATCACCAGATTTTCTTAGTTATTCAACAATAAATGACTTAAATGAATATATAAAAAGCAAATCTAATAAAACAGATAAATATTACTTGTTTTTTGATGAAATCCAAAGAATTGAAGGTTGGCAAAGACTTGTAAATGCATATTTTTCATTAGATAATTTTGATGTTTATGTTACAGGATCAAATTCTAAATTATTAAGTGGTGAATTTGCAACATATTTGACAGGACGTTATATTAATATTAAAATATTTCCTTTTTCATTTGTTGAATATTTGGAATACAACAAAGATTCTAATTTATCCAAAAAAGAATTATTCATGGATTATTTAACATTTGGGGGATTTCCAGCATCATTTGAATTGGATAATAAAATCCAATATTTAAACGATTTATTTGATTCAATTGTATTTAATGATATTATAAAAAGGTTTGATATTAAAAATGTTGATTTGTTAATTAGATTAACTCATTTTTTAGTATCAAATATAGGTCAGTTGGTTTCAGCTAATAGTATTGTTAAATATCTTAAAAAAGATAGGATAAATGTTTCTGTAAATACTGTTTATAATTATATTTCTTATCTTGAAGAGGCTTGTTTGATATATAAGGTGAAAAGAGAGGATTTAATTGGTAAAAAAATATTAAATCATTTGGAGAAATATTATGTTGTGGATTTAGGTTTTAGAGAATCTATTTTAAAAAAAGATTTGGATATAGGCCAGTCTTTAGAAAATATTGTTTATTTTGAGTTACTTAGAAGAGGATATGAAGTTAATATTGGTAAATACAATACTAAAGAAATTGATTTTATTTGCAGAAAAGGTTCTGAAAAAATTTATATTCAGGTAACTTATATTTTAGCTAATGAAGAAATTCATAAAAGAGAATTTGATCCACTTTTAAAGGTAAATGACAATTATCCAAAATATGTTCTTTCATTAGATGATTTTGATATGTCTTATATGGGAGTTAAACATCTTAATATTATAAATTTTTTAACAGGTAATGAGATTTAAATAATATTAAAAAGTAATTTTATAGTATGGATATTTCAGTTTTTGTTCCGGGTCACATTACAGGTTTTTTTAACATTGAAAACAATGTAAATCCTTTAAAAAATGGGTCTTGTGGAGCTGGTTTTTTAGTAAACAGAGGTGTTTTAACAGATATTTCTTCTTCGGATACTTTAGAAATTGAAGTTAATCAGGGAGATTATACAGTTATCAATGAAGTTTTAAAGATTTTAAACATTGAAAAACCGGTTAAAATCACTCAGGATATTCAGCTTCCAATTGGAGCAGGATTCGGAACGTCAGCATCATCTGCATTAGGCCTAGCTATTGGTTTAAATGAATTTTTTAATTTGGGATATAATCTGGAAAAATGCGGTCAGATAGCTCACAGGGCAGAAATTAATTTGGGATCTGGTTTAGGTGATGTAATAGCTCAAATGGGGAGAGGTGTTGTTTTAAGAACAAAAGCAGGAGCTCCAGGAATCGGCGAAATAAAGTCTTTTGTTAATGAGAAGTTAGTTGTAGCTACTAAAACATTTGGTGAAATTGACACTGCATCTATTATTCAGGACCCAGATTATAAAAAAATAATTTCAGATGCCGGTTTGGAGTTAAAAAACAGATTTTTAGAAAATCCGTCAATTGGGAATTTTTTAGACTTTTCTTTTGAATTTTCAAAAAAGACAAATCTGATGTCTGATGAAGTAAGTGAACTTATTGATTATTTTAATTTTTTGGATGATATTTTAGGTTCTTCAATGGCAATGCTTGGAAATACTGTATTTGCCTTTGCATATAATGAAGATGTTTTCAAAAACTTAAACATTGAAGGTTTAGATATATATGAACTGGATAATATTGGTATAAAGTATGATAAACATTAGTTATGATATAAAAGAATATAGAAAACAGCTGTTTAACATAGCCAATGATGGAAATGTTATTGTTGAGCTGGGATGTCATGTAGGAAACACTACAAAACTGATTTTGGATAAATTTGACAATGTTAGTATAATAGCTGTTGATAATAGTCCTGAAGCAATAGATAAAATGGAAAAACTGGCTGATGAATATTCTAATCTGACATTTATATCCGGTGATGTAAGGCGTCATGAGATTCTTTTGAAAGCCTTTAGGTTAGCTCAGAAGTGTGATATTTTGTCTGTTGATTTAGGTGGGGGATATCATCCTGACACTGTTTTTAAAGTATTTTATATTTGGTCATCAACATTTAAACCAACCCATTCATTAATTCGAAATAAAGGATTGGTTGATTTTTGCAATTCAGCTGCTGTAAGCTGTGAAGATTTTAAATCACAGGAAGGCCATCTGGAATCTTACATTGATGAAGGAATTCCTCCTCAAATTAAAGAATTTGAATTATGGACGCCTTCTTTAAGGAAAAAATAGCTAATTATAAATAATTTATTAACAAAAGTATATATATATATTGATTAATAAGTACATTTTTACTTGATTTTTTAAATAAGTTATTTATAGGTGCAGTATGCCAACAAATTTTGAATTTTTAAAAGAAGACTATCCTGATTTATTTGATTGGGCTCATGACATGGAAAAAAAAGTTAAACAAGACCCTAATGGAGCTATTAATTCAGGTTCTAAATTTTTTGAAAGAATTTTAAATATATTACTTGAAAATGCCAGAATTCCTCCTAAAGAAACATATGTTGAAAAAATAATTGATTTAAAAAATAAGAAAGTCATTGATTCCAAATCAGAGAAATTGCTTCAAAAAGCAAGAAAATACCGTAATGATGATAGACATAGTGATTCTTCGTCAAATGAAAGAGTGGCATTAGCTTTTTTAAAAGTTATATTTAATATATCTGTATGGTTTATGGATGATTATAATAATGAAATTATTCATAATTCTGATTTTGATACAAATATTTTAACCCAGATTGAAAAAGAAAGTCAAGTATCTAAAGAAGATGTCGGTAAAATAGTTAATGATGCTGTGAATTTGGCTATGATACAATCTAGTGAAGATAAAGCTAATTTTAAAAAAGAACTACTTAATCTTTCAAAAAAATATGATTCTTCAAGAAAAAATCTTGAAGATAAAATTGACAATTTAATAATGGAATATTCTAATGCTGATTTAAGTAAGTTTGTTACAGATAATTATGCTCCAAAAGATGAAATTTATAAGATAGTTTCTAATGAAATTGAAAATTTAAAAAAAGAATCAGATGAGGATAAACTTAATTTAGAAAAAATGATGTTAATTATTAATGAAGAAAATGAATTAATGAGAAAAGATTTTGAATCTAAATTAAATAGTATTAACGAGCAAACATCGGATAAAAGTAATAAAGAGCTTGAAAATTTAATTATTAAGGACTATGTTCCTAAAAGTGATTTAAAAAAGCATATTGATTTAGCAATTAAAGAATTTGCAAAAACCCATAATATAGAAATTAGTGAAATTTACAATCCCCCTGAAGAAATTTTAATTGAAAATCAACCTAAATTTGTTCTATCTAAACCTAAAAAACAAAAAACAGAACCTAAAAAATTAAATGAAGATCAAGAAGCAGCTGTTATGTATGATGGTAAAAAACCTCTTTTAATTGAAGCAGGCCCAGGTTCTGGTAAAACTACAGTTTTAATTGAAAGGGTAAAATATCTTTTAAATAATAAATGTATTGATCCTGAAAGTTTACTTGTTATTACTTTTACAAAAAAAGCAGCTAATGAATTAAAAACAAGATTAAGTGAAGAAACAGATAATATATCAGAATTAGATGTTCAAAAAATGCAGATATCTACTATTCATGGTTTTTGTGCTAAAATTTTAGAAAAAGCAGGGCATGTTAATTTAAGTATTATTGATGATGATTTAGGTGAAAAAATTAATATGTTTGTTAGAAAACATCTTGAAGAGTTAGGATTCACTGGAATAGCTTATGCTTCTAAAAGGGATGCTAAAAACATTATTAATAAATATGAGGAATATTGTACTTTTGGTGTTGATTCACAAAATCTTATAAAATATATTCAAGATAATTATCCAATTAGTCAAGATTACATTGATTTTGTAGAACAATATATGGAAGAAAATGAAGGTAAATTTCCTAAAATGGAAGTTAAGGAAAATAAGGAATTTAAACAATCTTATTACAATGCCTTGTATTTACAAGTAGCTAAATCTTATCCAATTTATAAAGAATTAATGGAAAAAGAAAATGTTATTGATTTTGGTCATATGCAACTAAAAGCACTGGAATATCTTAGAGAAAATCCAGATTCTGTTTTTAAAAATATTTTAATTGATGAATTCCAGGATACTGATCCTATTCAAATGGAAATTTTTAAAATTTTAATGAAAAATTGTGATAGTGCTACTTTTGTAGGAGATATTGATCAAAGTATTTATGGTTTTAGAGGTTCTTATGACAATTACTTTGAACAGTTATCTAATGAATATGATGTTAAAAGAATAAGTTTAAATACAAATTATCGTTCAACTAATCAGATAATTGATGTGTCTGAAGCACTTATTAAACCTCAAAGAGATGTTCATTCTGAAAAGGATTTAAAAGGTAATAGGGACATTGATTTCCCGATTTATTATATTTCTAATGAAGATAAAGATAATGAAGCAGAAAATATCTGCGAATTTATTAAATATTTAAAAGAAACTGGTAAAATTGATAATTATAATGAAATAGCTGTTTTAACAAGGTCTGTTACTAGTAATGGTAATTGTATTAAACCATTAATGAATTTACTTAATGAAAATAATATTCCTTATGCTATTAAAGGAAATAAAGATTTACTGGATAAAGATGAAATTAAATCTATTTTAACATTGATTTATTATGTTATTTCAGAAGATAAAGATCATCATATAATGAACTCCTGGGAAAAGAAATGGCTTAACTTAAAGGCATTTACTGGCACTGATTTTAAAATGAAGCTCTGTAATTTGTCTGATGAAACAAAAGAAATTCTTTTTAATATTCAGGAACAGTATGAAAATGATGTTGTTGCAGCTGAAAAAGATGTGAGTATTGAAGTCACTGGTAAAAAAAGTAGAGTTAGAAGTTTTGGTGGAGTATTTAAAAAATATAATAAACCTGAATTTGAAAATGGTCAAGAAATATTAAAAGATATTGTAAATAAAGTCGGTTTTCCTTATTTAAATGTTCAAAACTTAGAAAAGTGGGGAATTAAGAATAAAGATGATTTGGCTTTTTTTGATAAATTATTTGAAATTCGTGAAAATATTTTATCTGAAGATATTGAATATAAAAACAAATTAACTATTTTGGAAATTTATATGCGATTATTAGAGATAAATGATTATTTTAATGCAGATTTCATCAATAATCCTAATAATCAAGATGAAATTAGTAATTTAGCTTTTATATCAAATACATTATATAATTATGAGCAAATGTATTATAATAAAGCTATTCGTGGTGCTTTTTGGTTTTTATATACTAATATTGAGGATTATGGATCTTCAAATGTGGATCCTAATGGTGTTCAATTAATGACTGTTCATAAAGCTAAAGGATTGGAGTTTCCAGTTGTTATTGTAGCTTCATTTTCTGATAAAAAATTCCCCTCTAAATTTATAAGTCCAAATCCTGATAATGGTTATATTCATGGAAAACCTGCTTTTTTTACTCCATATGAGTTTTTAAAATATAAAGATTTTGAAAATGAGTCAGAAGAAGTTTTAATTCATGAAGAAGAAGAAAATAGAATAATTTATGTTGCAATGACAAGAGCTCAAGACATTTTAGTTTTATCTTCACTTGTTCCTCCGTCAGATAAAGAAAATGAAATTACTTATAAAGGTTCTTCTTTAGTTGAAGATTTACTTATAAATAAGAATTATGCTATGTCTCTTCAAGCAAAAGAAATTGAAATTCCAAAAACCGTTTGTAAAAAACCAGATTTTGAAGAGGAATTATTAGAGTTAAGTTTCACTTCTTTAAAATCATATCTTCAATGTCCGTTTAGAAACAAATTATTAAATCATTTTCATTTTAAAATTTCTGATAAAACTCAAATTACTTATGGTAAAGTAATTCATAAAGCTTTAGAAGTAATTAATAAACGCATAAAAGCTACTGGTGAATATTTGGGTGATGATGAGGTTAAAAACATTGTTGAAAACTTGTTCTACACAAATCCCAACATTGCTTATGATAGAAAACAGAAATTAAAAACAGATAAATTAGATGATATTGTTGATAATGTTATTCATTATTATCATACATTTGGAAATAAAATAAAAGTAATTGATTCTGAAGTTCAATTTAATGTAAAAAATAAAGATTATGGTATAACCGGAGCTATTGATTTAATATATGAAACTGATAATGGTAAAATTGGTTTATTGGATTATAAATATACTAGTTCTGAAGCTAAATATATGAAATGGCATAAAAAACAATTATATGTTTATGTTGGTGTTTTAAAATTATTGGAAGAATGGAAAGATAGGGAAATAAGTGAATTAAAAGTTTATGCAATTAAATCAAAGAAATTAGTGGATGTTCCAGTGGATCATGATAAAATTAAGGAGATAATGGATGAAATGGACATTGTAGCTAAAAATATTAATGAAAATAATTATCCACGTCAAAAAGATAAACATTGTAATAAATGTGCATTTAAAAGAATTTGTGGATAGATTATATAAATTAGAAACTTATTATTTCGAGTTTCTTTTTATTTTTTTTGTCTTTGTAGAAATCTTAATCTTCATTGAATGAAATAATATCATTTATTCAGTAGTATATATTATTTTTAATTTTTACTCATATTTTGAATATTTTTTCATTTATTTTGTTTTATTTCTTTTAAAATCTTAATTTAGATATTGCCTGGAAATGAATCTGTTGTAACTGATGATATAAATATAAACACAGAAAATAATAATATTAATTTATCAAACAGTATCCATAGTGTAAATTCCACTAATACAAGTTTTGAAAATGCAACAATTGCAATTACTAACAGTACTTTAAATATTACTAATGAAAATAATGGTACATCAAAATATTACAAATCAAAGCAATTTGACTGTTAACATTATAAATTCAACTAATATGTGTTTTTTATATTTTTAACATAAACTAGCTTTTTTTTATAAGATGTATTAATATTTATATAGAGCCTTAAAGAGAATATTACTCATAAGTAGAAATGAGGTATTAAACATGATGATTGGTAAAAAGATTCGTTTAGAAAGAATCATTAACAGACATACCGGTAGGACTGTAATAGCTCCAATGGACCATGGAGTTTCTAATGGCCCAATGAAGGGTATTATAGATATAGATAAAACTGTTGAAAGCATTTCACAAGGTGGAGCAGATGCAATACTTATGCATAAAGGTATTGTAGAACAGGGCCACAGAGGATACGGTAAAGATATAGGTCTTATTGTGCATTTGTCTGCAAGTACTTCTTTAGCACCAAATCCAAATAATAAAGTAATTGTTACTTCTGTTGAAAAAGCTATTCAGTTAGGTGCAGATGCAGTATCTGTGCATGTTAACTTAGGCAGTGAAACAGAAAGTGAAATGTTGCAGGAATTAGGGGAAATCTCTGAAACCTGCAGTTACTGGGGAATTCCTCTTTTAGCTATGATGTACCCGAGAGGTCAAAAGGTAGAAAATGAACATGATGTGGAGTTAGTTAAACATGCTGCACGTGTAGGTTCAGAACTTGGTGTGGATATTGTAAAAACCAATTATACAGGTGATCCTGATTCATTTAAAGAAGTAGTTGAAGGAGCATTAGTGCCTGTAGTAATAGCTGGAGGTCCAAAAGTGGATACTGACGAAGAATTATTGCAGATGGTAAAAGATTCTATTGAAGTTGGTGGAGCTGGAGTAGCATTTGGACGTAACCTTTTCCAGGCTGAAAACCCAGGTAAAATAACTAAAGCTATTTCAGAAGTAGTGCATAATGATTTAGAAGTAAATGAAGCTTTAAAATTCTTGAAATAAGGTGATTTTGTGGAAAATAAATTCGCTTGGATAATGACTCCAAACAAGCCATGGGATGATAAAAAAGAAATGATTACAACTGCATTGGAATCAGGCATCAGCTATGTCTTGGATTTAGATGATTATGATAAAATCCAAAAGTTAGGAAATGTAAAAATAGTAGCTAACAGTGATGATGCAGATATTTATCTTGTTGGAATAAATGGTGAAGGTGACGGATCTTTAATCCTTAGTGAAGATTTAAACCAATCACAAGATTTACAGGAAGCAAAAAAAGCTAAAAGAGAAGGCAAAACTGTTTGTGCTTATGTAGAAATCACAGATAAAAATCATGAGCAATTAGCTGTCAGTTTAGGTTCTGTTGCTGATTACATTATTTTAATAAGTACTGACTGGACAGTTATTCCATTGGAAAATATTATTGCAGACCTGCAGAAAGCAGATGTAAAAATAATAGCTGCAGTAGCCGATGAAGACGGAGCTAAATTGGCTATTGAAACATTGGAACATGGTACTGATGGAGTAATATTTGAAGCAAATGATTTTAATCAGATTAAAAAAATAGCACAGTTAGTTGTAGATGCTTCTAAAATAAAATATGATTTGAAAGTAGCTACTGTTACTAATGTTAAACCGTTAGGTTCAGGTGACAGAGTATGTGTTGACACTACTGACATGATGAAGCCTGGAGAAGGTATGTTAATCGGATCATATTCCAAATCATTATTTTTAGTACATAGCGAGTCACTTGAAAGTGAATATGTAGCATCAAGACCATTCAGAGTAAATGCAGGTCCTGTTCAGGCATATGTAATGGTTCCTGGAAATAAAACAAGATACCTCTCAGAACTTGTTGCAGGAGACGAAGTTTTAATTGTCAATACCGAAGGTGAAACAAGAACTGCATATGTCGGAAGAAGTAAAATTGAAAGAAGGCCTTTAATATTGATTGAAGCAGAATATGAAGGCAAAACAATCAGAACACTTCTTCAGAATGCAGAAACAATTAGAATAGTTGATGCTGATAATAATCCTCTATCAGTAGCTGATATCAAAATAGGGGATAAAGTTAAAGTATATGTTGAATCAAATGCCAGACATTTTGGTATAGCTATTGATGAAACAATAATTGAACAGTAAGGTGTTTTAATGTCTCAAATCAGATCTTTTTTAGCTATTGATTTAGATGATGATTTTAAACCTAAAGTAAATAAAATCATAAAAGAATTTAAAAAGATTGATGCAAATATTAAATTTGTTGATTTAAATAATTTGCATTTTACTTTAAAATTCTTTGGAGATATAGATACTGAAGGTATAGATTTAATTTCTAAAAAAATTGAAAAAGTGGCTGATGATTTTGAACCATTTAATATTAAAATAAGTGGCTGCGGAGCTTTTCCGAATAATAATCATATAAAGGTTATCTGGATTGGAGTTGAAAGTGACGAACTTTTAGTCCAGTTACATGACAAGTTAGATGAGGAATTCGCAGCTATAGGTTTTGATAAGGATAAAAAATTCTCAACACATCTTACTATTGGCCGTATGAAATCAGCTAAAGGAAAAAATCAGGTTAGAAATATTATTGAAGAGTTTGAAAATGTTGAAATTGGGGAAATGAATATTTCAAACATTGCTTTTAAGAAAAGCACTTTAAAGCCTTCAGGTCCGATTTATGAAAATTTAAAAACTTACGATTTGTGATTTAATGGATTATAAACAGATTTTAAATGAGATTAAACCTTCAAAAGAGGAAAGCAGAGAAATTCTTAAGACTTCAGATAAATTAATCAGTTACTTAAATGAAGTCTGCAAAGATGAAGGCATCACTGCTCATGCTTCACTTGTAGGTTCTGTAGCTAAGAAAACTTATTTAAGTGGAAAATCAGATATTGATATCTTTATTTCTTTTCCTTTAGATATGGACGTTGCACAGCTTAAAAAAACAGGTTTATATTTGGGATATAAATGCAGCGATTATTTTAATGGAGATGCCAGTGAACATTATGCATCTCACCCATATGTAACTAGTCAGATTAATGGTTTTGAAGTGGATTTTGTTCCATGCTATAAAATTGAAGACGGAAGCCAGCTGAAATCTGCAGTTGACAGGACAATTTTACATACCAAATATATTAAATCTCATTTAGAACAAGACCAGAATGAAGAAGTTCTTCTTTTAAAAAGATTCATGGACATGACAGGAACATATGGCTCTGAATTTAAAGTAGGGGGCTTTGCAGGTTATCTGTGTGAACTGCTGATTTTAAAATATGGGACCTTTGAAAACACTTTAAAGGAAGCTTCAAAATGGAGATATGGTCATACTGTTGATTTGGAAGGTTATGGTACTGCAGCTTTGTTTAATGACCCGTTAATCGTAATAGATCCCACTGATATGAATCGTAATGTTGGGGCTGCATTAAGATTAGATAAAATGGCTGAATTTATCCAATCTGCAAGAAATTATTTAGCCAGCAACAATAAAAAAGAGTATTTTTACCCGGTAGCTAATAAATTTGCTAAAGATGAAATTTTAGAAGAATTTCAAAAAAGAGGCAGTGATGTAATAGCTGTTAAATTTAATATTCCTGACATTCCTTTGGATACCCTTCATCCTCAGCTTAGAAAAACAACCGAGTCTTTAGCTGAGAAATTAAATGATGAAGATTTTTCTGTTTACCAATCTGATTACTGGAGTGATGAGGAAAATACAGCTGTTTTGCTTTTTGAGATGACTGTGTCCAGATTAAATAATACAAAAATCCATTATGGTCCGAAGGTTTTTGTTAAAAGAGGCTCACAAAACTTTATTGACAAGCATGGAATTGAAAACTGCTATATTTTAGATGATTTTGTTGTTTCTAAAATCTCAAGGGAATTTGTAACAGCTTCTGATTTTATTAATCATGTTTTAAGTTATGAAAATATTTCCTTAATAAAAGTAGGTAAAAATCTTTTGGATAATATAATTACCAGCTATGAACTCCTTTCATTAGATGATTTGGATTTAAATAATGAAAGTTTCGTAACTTTTTTAGATGATTTTTTAAATCCAAATAAATACTTATTTAGATAATTCTTTTTTTTTAATTTTGGATTGTCCTCAAATTTCATTACTATAATTCAAATCAATTAGAAATGATTATTAGTAAATAAAATATAATTAATTAATGTTAAAGTATTTTTTACTTTATTAAATAATTAATTGAAAAGTGATAAAATTGAACAAATCAAAGGGGATTTTTATACTGGTCCTGTTAATATTAATGATTTTTAGTATTAACATGGTAAGTGCAATAGAAGTTGAGGAGAGTGATAATTCGACTACTTATCAATTAAGTAGTATTGATTCTTCTCAGGAAATTGCTGCTGGTGATACTGATTCTAGTTTGGAATCACCAACTTCAGGAACTGTTTATGTTTCTAAAACTGGTAGTGATTCAAATGATGGTTCAACAAAAGACAAAGCATTAGCTAGTTTAACTCATGCTTTAAATGTTGTTCCAAATAGCGGAAATATTATAATGCTTGACGGAGCATATTCTTACAGTTCTATTTCTATTCCTTCTTCTAAAATTGTCACAATTGAAGGTGAAGGAAATGTTAATCTAACAGGTTTAAGTGCATATTCTACATTCATTACAAATGAAGGAGATTTGACTCTTAAAAATATCAATATTGTAAATTGTAAAGGGGATATGATTGATAGTGCAGCTTTTAACAATAAAAACAAACTAAATGTAATAAATTCTACTTTTATTAATAATAAATTAGTATTCTATAATAATGGTGATTTATTAATTGATAATTCCAGTTTCTTCAATAGTTTAGGTTGTGTTGTTAATGCTGATGAAGATTCTAGAACAACAACCATTACAAATTCAAAATTTATTAATGGTAAATATGGTAATTCTATTTTGTCATTTTCTAGAAATAAATTTCATACATTAATTGAAAACTGTACTTTTGAAAACTTTTATTCTACTGCTAATACTGGTGGAATTATAGGAGCAAGTAATATTGGAGCAGATTTCAGAATTAATAATTGTCGTTTTATTAACAATACTTTAGATGCTAAAGGAATGTTTACATCAACATCTGATAAATACGGTGTAGTTATACGTGTTGGTATGACAACAGACATATTATTTAACATTACAAATTGCGTTTTTGCAAATAATAAGGGTATTAATGGAGCAATAGGTATTATTCAGCAAGTTAATTCCTATATTAATGTAACTCATTCAATTTTCACAAATAATAGTGATTACTATGGAAACACTATTGTAAATGGAGGTTCAAGAGGAACAAGCCTTTATGATTATAACTGGTGGGGAAGTGATAATCCTGATTTTGCTACATTAGTTAAAGATGCAAAAAATCCAGTTAATAAATGGGTTATTTTGGATATGGATTATACTCCATCAACCAATATAAATCCTGGAAGTACAATTACAGTTGCAGTCGGATTAAATAAATATAAAGACAGTGAAGGCAACATATATATCTTAAATGATAAACTTCCAGATTATGGAAATGTTACTTTTGAATTCCCGGATGGAACCAAACAAGCAGCACCTGTTGAAAAAGGACTGGCTAAAATAGATTATGTGGTTAAAGATGGAGAAAATATTGTTTGTGCAACATTAGATAATCAAAAAGCAAATATTACAATTGTAACTAAAGATTTGGATACTGTTTATGTGTCTGCTGACGGTGATGATTCAAATGAAGGATCTAAATTAAGTCCGGTTAAAACAATAGCTAAAGCAATTGAACTTGCAGTTGCTGGTAAAATAGTTATTCTTCAGGGAAACTACATTGAAAATAATATTCTCATAAATAAAGACTTAAATATAACCGGTGAAGGAAATGTTGTTATTGACGGTAATGCTTCAGGAGTAGTTTTTACTATCAATTCAGGAAATACTGTTTATTTAAAAAATTTAAATATTAAAAATGCAGTTAACACTAAAGACGGTGGTGCTATTTACAATAATGGTGCTGATCTTTATTTGGACTTTCTTAATTTATATGAAAACACAGCAGCAAGTGGTGGTGCTATTTACAATACCAATAAAGGTATGATTGTAATTACTAATTCCAAATTATATAACAACAATAATACTGTTAAATCAGGATGGAATAAAGGAGGATCAGCTATTTATAATACTGCTTCATCAAAATTAACTGTTGACAATTGTGAATTTTACTCAAATTATGCTCTTGCTGACGGAACAATTCAATCATATAATTCTGATTTAACAATCAAAAATTCAAAATTTTTCAATAATACTGCTAAATGGGGAGGAGCATTTTTTGGTGAAAATGCAAATATAATTGCCGATAACTGTAATTTCTACAACAATACGGCTAATAATGCTGTTGTTTATGCCAGAACATCTAATGTAAATATTACAAATTCTATTATTGGATTTAACAAGGCAACTTATTATCCAAGTGCAATTCAGAATTATGGAAGTGAAATTACAGTAGATAACACTACAATAGTCAACAATACAGGCACTAAAGCAGCTATTATAAATCAGGATTTATCCAGCGCCGGTGCTAGTTTGATTATAACCAATTCAAGAATTTATAATAATACCAATGGTGCAGTTTATAATGATAAGTCTTCTTCAGCTACTTCAAATATTACCTTAAATATAAATAATTGCGCTATTTTTAATAATGGAAATAATACTGTTATTCAGCATGGAACCAGGTCTGAGGGTATTTATGTAACTGCAAATACTAATTGGTGGGGTTCCAACAAAAATCCAAATGATATTGCAGGTGACGGAGTTGACATAGACAACTGGATTATTTTACAGGCAACTTATGATGACCGGGGAATTCCTGTTCTTTATGATCAGTTTGACATTAAAGCTAATTTAAATTACTATATTACAAAAGACGGTAAAAATGGAAGTATTTCAGATAATCATGTATTTGATGGATTGGCTGTTAGTTTTAATACAGAAACTGGCTATTTGACTAAAACTGATGCAATTATTTCCAATGGAGTAGCTATTTCAAAATACAGTGTTTTAACTCAAACAGCAAATGTTATTGTTGTTAAATTTGATAATGAAACAATCACTCTAGACTTGAATGCAAATTATTATAATGGAACAACTTATGTTTCAACTGATGGTAAAGATACAAATGACGGATCCAAAGAGTCTCCAGTAGCTTCTATTGAAAAAGCACTCTCCATTAATAAAAATGGTAATATTATAATTCTTAATGGAACTTATGTTGTCATGAATGTAAAAATCGATGGAAATTACAATATTACTGGTAAAGGCAGTGTAACTCTTACTGGAGCAGATGTTAACCGTGTTTTCTATATTCTTGAAGGAAAAGTAACAATTAAAAATATTAACTTTTCAAATGGAAGAACATTAAGTGAAAGCGGAGCTTTAATTGGAAATGCAGGTGATTTAACATTAATCAATACTACATTATCCAACTCAAAATCCAGCAGAAATGGAGGAGCTATCTATAATGTAGGTAATTTAACAGTAATCAATGCTACAATAGCTAATAACAAAGCAACAATTGGTGGAGCTATTTTCATTGATAAGTTCAGTACATCTGAATGCAATATTAAATTCCAGAACGTTGTATTTAAGGATAATGAAGCTTCAGGATATAATGACCATGCAGGAGGAGCTATTTATGCTCAGGCAGTTGGCGGGCAAATAGTAATTGACAACTGTTTATTTATTTCAAATTCTGTTTCCAAAAACTTTGCCGGCGGAGCTATTTATGCCCTTCAGCTTATTGACGGAATAAAAATTACAAATTCCAGATTCGTCAATAATTCTGCTAATTCACCTGAAGATTACGGTGGGGGAGCAATTTGTTTTATTGGAGGCAACACTGAAAGAATAGGTAAACTGGATATTTCTGATTCAGTATTTGAAAACAATAAGGATGATGTGGCTGGAGCGATTTATATTAGGGGTTCAACCTTGGATATATCATATTCTGCTTTAGTCAATAATGGAGACACAGCTATTTACAAAGGAATTAGCAACTATGTCACTGCCAGGATAACTGCTGACAATAACTGGTGGGGAACTAATGATGATCCGTCTGTATTTGTAAATGGTGAAATCGTTTCAAAATGGATTGTAATGACATTTACTAATGATACTCCATTAACTCAGGGAAATAAAGTTTTATTAACTGTAGCTTTGGATACTTTAAATGACGGGTCTAAATTGGATAAAACATTAGTATTTGCACGTCCCGCAACAATCATAACACCTACTGAAACATTTAATAATCAGTATAATGTTGAGTACACAATTCCTGAAAAGGTAACTGTTATTTTAGCTACTGTTGATAATCAGTCCATTTATTTATATTCTGCTAAAACAGACACAACACTCGATATAAATGATACTACGGTTAATTTAGGAAGAGATATAAATTTAACAGCTATTATAAAAGATACAATCGGAAACAACATCCCTATGGGTTCTGTTGAGTTTTATATTAATGATAAATTAGTAGGCAGTTCTGATGTTAAAAATGGCGTAGCTACTTTGGTTTTATCAAACAATTATGCTGAAGGCAGTTATAATATAATTGCAAAATATATGGATGTTAACGGTGTTTATAATCAAAGTATGGGTAAAGCTGTTCTTAAAGTTGTTTCAACTTCATTAATAGTAACTAATTCAACATTTTTCGATTTCTTTGATAATAATGGTATGCTTAAAGAAAGTATTGATGCCAATGAATTAATATTTTCAGGTTCATTTAGCGGTCTTGGAGTAAATGCAATTACTATTGGCAGAGCTGTTAATCTTAAAGGTACCAATTCAGCTACTTTAAATGATATCTATCTGGAGCTGATAGGCAATGGCATATCTGTTGATAATTTTACAATCAATATAAATAAACGGGATTACGGAATTTATGTGGCAAATGCTGCTGATGTTGTTGTTAAAAATTCATTAGTTAATTTCAATGATGCTGGCACATCTGATGCAATAGCTGTTTATGCCAATGGCGCAGGTAATTTACAGTTAATTAATAACACTGTCACATACTCTGGTCAAAGCAAAGGTAAAACCCTTAATCATCCAGTTCATATTGATGATTGCAGAGGTGCCATAATTGAAAATAACACAATCAATGCCAAAATGCCGTCTCTTGCAATTGATTATGATAAGATTACTTATGTGGCTATAACTTACAGTGCAGCAGTCTTTATAGATAATAGTGATGATGTTAAAATCTTGAATAATAGGGTTACAAACTCCTACACCAGTTTCAGTGGAATGTTTGACACTATTGAGGGAATTTTAATAAGAGCTTCTAAAAACCCTGTTGTTAAATCAAACATGATTAATGTAACAGGACATAATTATACCTATGCTTTAAAATTTGTCAGTATGATGGACAGTGATTATAATGTTGTGGGATGTTTAAACATAAATGTTGCAGATAATATAATCAATTCAAAATGTGACTATTACTATGCAAATGCCGTTGAAGTAGATGGACCTGTCACCGGTAAATTATTAAATAATTCTGTTAGTGTTGAAGCGGCAGATGTTGTTTATGGAATATACTCACAGGCAATCTATGGTGCCGTTAATGTTGATTATATAAACAATACAATACTGGCTAATGCACATACTGCTTATGCTATGGAGCTTATGGGAAATGATGAAAAGGTTGCAGGAAATACAATAACTTCAAAAGGCAATATTACAATGGGTATCATATCATCTTCCAAAAATCTTAAAGTATTTAATAATACAATTAACTCTTTAGGAAGTGGAATTGGAACTATTACTGGTGGAGATGCTCTTGGAGGAGCAAATACTGGAATTTTAATCACTGGAGATAAAAACAGTGTAAAATATTCTAAATTGGAAGCATATAACAATACAATAATTGCCAAGGGTGATTATACAGTAATGATTGATAAACGTAATATTCAGGTAAATACAGTTACTGACAATTATTTGGTATCAGGTAAATTACTTGGAGATAGTTCTGTTAATGCTTCAAAATCAAATAATGTGTATAATAATAGTCCTGATGCATATCCAACTGTAATTGTAGTTAAAGACAATGAATTATTTATAAATGAAAGTTATACAATTTCATTAACAGATATTCATGGAAATGTATTAGCTGGAATGGATATTATAATTAAATTAGGTGATAAAGTTTGGAATAAAGTCAGTGATGAATTTGGTAATGTTTCAATATCTGCTTCTGATTTGGGGGCTGGAATTCATTTGATTGAAGTAATCTTTGAAGGTAATGGATATTATGCTCCGTCAAAAGCTCTAAACAATTTAACAGTTAACAAATTCCCTGCTATTATAACTTTAACTTCTGAAGATGTTTATGTCGGATCTAATGTAACCATCAAGGCAGAAATTACTGATGGACCAACAGGGGAAATAATATTTGTTATCAACAGTAAGGAGTATCCGGTTTTAATAAAAGATAATTGTGCTATATTGTCTGTAGCTGATTTGGCTGGCGGAACATATGATGTTATGGCCAAATATGATGAGGATGATTTATATGGTTCAGCATCAGCCAATACAACTTTTAGAGTAAACAAATATTTCCCTGATATTGAAGTTGATATGAATGTAGGTGGCAATGATTTAAGTGTATATGTTGTTTTACCTAAAGATGCAACTGGAACTGTAATTGTCAGTGTAGATGGCAAAAAAGAAATTGCTGTTGTAAGTAATGGTCATGCTGAAGTGGTTATTAATAATTTAACTTGTGGAAATCATAGTGTTGAAATTACTTACAGCGGTGATGATAAATATGATTCTAATACTTTGATTAAAAACATAACAGTAATTCCTGTAGAATTTAAGTTAAATGTTAATGAAGTTATTAAATTTAAGGGTGGAAAAGATAAGCTTATAGCTACTTTAATTGGCGGTCAGGGAAATCCAATTGTTAATGCATCAATTGTATTTGCTGTCAATGGTGTGAATTATACTAAATACACTAATGAAAGAGGTATGGCTTCAATGAATATTAATTTAAATCCTGGAGTTTACAGAGTGTCAGCTGCTTACAAAGGCACAACAGTTAACTCAACAGTAACTGTTATGTCTACTGCTGTTGGTTGTGATATTGTTAAAATGTTTAGAAATGCAACTCAGTATTCTGCTTTGGTTTTGGACAGTAATGGAAATCCGTTGGTAAATTCTGCTGTTAAATTTAATATTAATGGTGTTTTCTATACAAGAATTACCAATAGTGAAGGTGTAGCTACTTTAAATATTAATTTACTTCCTGGTGAATATATTATAACTAATTATAATCTTGTTACCGGTGAGGAAAACTCAAATAAAGTCACAGTTAAATCTTTGCTTGTTGATAACTCTGATTTGATTAAATATTACTTAAATGAGTCCAAATACACTCTTAAGGTGATTGGTAAAGACGGTAAAGTTGCAGCAGGTCAGGAAGTAAGCTTTAACATCAACGGAGTATTCTACCACAGAGTATCTGATGAAAATGGAATTGTAAGTTTAGGCATTAAATTACGTCCTGGAGACTACATTGTAACAGCAGAATACGAAGGATGCAGAGTATCCAACAATGTTAAAGTACTGCCTACTCTTGTTACAAAAGATCTGGTAATGAAATACATGGACGGCAGCAGCTTCACAGCACAAACACTTGACGGTCAGGGAAATCCATTGGCTAATCAGAAAATATCATTTAATGTAAACGGAGTATTCTACCACAGAACAACCGATGAAAACGGTATGGCCAGCCTGCATATACGCTTAAACTCAGGCAAATACATCATAACCTCCATCTGGAACGAATACCAAATAGGAAACAATATTACAATTGCTTAAAAAAGAGGATTTCAAATTCTCTTTTACTTTTTTTAATAAAAACCTTTATATACTTTAAATGTCTATTGTTATATGATATTATAACACGCATTATAATTTCATTTAGTTTTTCGTAAATTGTATTTTTAGGTTTACCCAAAACATTTATATATGTTAAATAACTATTGTTATATAGCATTATAACATGTGATATATTTTATATTGAAAATCATAATATTCATCATATTTAGTTTAGAAGGGATAAAAAAATATGGGATTTTTAAAAATATATGTTATAGTGTAGTAATATTAAATTTAAAAAAATTACAGGTGATTATATGGTAGAAAAAAGACAATACAAATCATCCACATTAGGTGTACGTGCAGGTCAAGAACCGGATCCGGTTACTGGAGCATGTGCTGTACCGATTTATCAAACAAGCTCATATGTATTTAAGGACGCTGCAGAAGCAGCAAGGAGGTTCGGATTACAGGAATTTGGTCAAATTTATTCCAGATTAACTAATCCAACAACTGAAGTATTTGAAAAGAGAATAGCTGCTATTGAAGGAGGTAATTCTGGATTAGGTACTTCAAGCGGTCTTGCAGCAATTACTTATGCAATTTTAAACATTACTTCTCCTGGTGATGAAATAGTATCTGCAGATAATCTTTACGGCGGAACTTATCAGCTGTTTGATTACACCTTTAAAGATTTGGCAAGAAATGTTAAATTTGTGGATTCAAGTGATTTGCAGGCATTTGAAGATGCAATTACTGATAAAACCAAAGCAATTTACTGTGAATCTATAGGCAATCCGAAACTGGATGTGCCTGATTTTGAAGCTTTAGCTGAAATTGCTCACAGTCATGACATTCCGTTAATTGTAGACAATACAATTGGTGTCGGTTTGGTAAGACCTTTGGAACATGGTGCTGATGTTATTGCAGCATCTGCAACCAAATATGTTGGAGGTCATGGAACTTCCATTGGAGGATACATTGTAGATTCAGGTAAATTCAATTGGGGTAATGGTAAATTCCCGCAATTTACAGAACCTGATCCAAGTTATCACGGATTGGTATTCTGGGATGCATTTGGTGATGTTCCGGAACTTGGAAATATAGCTTTTACCTTAAGGGCCAGAGCAAGATTATTACGTGATTTGGGGTCAACTCAGGCACCAACTAACAGTTTCCTATTTTTACAAGGACTTGAAAGTTTGGATGTAAGAGTAAAAAGACATTCTGAAAATGCTTTAAAAGTAGCTAAATTCTTGGAATCACATCCTAAAGTTAAATGGGTAAGTTATCCTGGTTTGGAATCTCACCCTTCACATGAAACTGCTAAAAAATACTTAAACGGTTATTATGCAGGTATTTTAGGTGTAGGTATTGAAGGCGGTGAGGAAGCAGGTAAGGAATTCATCAATAACTTGGAATTATTCTCTCTTCTTGCAAATATTGGTGATGCAAAAAGTTTAGCAATACATCCTGCAAGTACTACTCATCAGCAACTTTCAGAAGAAGAACAATTAGCTACTGGTGTTACACCGGACTTTGTAAGGTTATCTATTGGTCTTGAAGACGCAGATGACTTGATTGATGATCTTTCACGTGCTTTAGATAAAATTTAAATTTTAATAAAAAATAAAAAGGAGATTATAAGATGTATTTGGATAATTCAGCAACTACTGCAGTTAGTGAGGAAGTACTAAACGAAATGGAGCCTTATTTCAGGGAAGCCTATGGAAATCCGTCTACTTTGTACTCTGTTGGCCGCGAAGCTAAAAAGGGTTTAGATAAAGCAAGACAAAGAGTGGCTGATGCAATTAATGCAGATCCTAAAGAAATAATATTCACTAGTGGAGGATCAGAATCTGATAATTTAGCTATTAAGGGGGTTGCTTTAAAATTAAAAGGTAAAGGAAACCACATTATCACTTCTGAAATTGAACATCCTGCAGTTAAAGAAACACTCCATTTCCTTGAAACTTTAGATTTCAAAGTAACCTACCTGCCGGTTTATGAAAACGGTATTGTAAAAGTAGAGGATGTTAAAGATGCGATTACTCCAGAAACAATCTTAATTACCATTATGCATGGTAATAATGAAATTGGTACTCTTCAGCCAATTGCCGAGATTGGTAAACTAGCCAGAGAACGTAAAATTCTTTTCCACACTGATGCAGTTCAGACATTCGGTAAAGTTAAAGTGGATGTTGAAGAATTGAACGTTGATTTATTATCCTTATCATCTCATAAAGTCCATGGTCCAAAAGGTGTTGGAGCATTATATATTAAAAAAGGTGTTAGAATAACTCCTCTTATTCATGGTGGTGGCCAGGAAAGAGGAATCAGGTCAGGTACTGAAAATGTTCCAGGTATTGTTGGATTCGGTAAAGCATGTGAAATAGCTAATAATAATTTGGAAGAAAATTATGCAAGATTAGTTAAAACAAGAGATGAAATTATTGAAAAAGTATTGGATGCAGTTCCTGAATCTTATCTTAATGGTGATAGGAATGAAAGACTGCCTAATGTCATTAATTTCAGATTCTCATCTATTGAAGGTGAATCATTAATTCTCCTTTTAGATGCAAAAGGATATCAGGCATCAACAGGGTCAGCCTGTTCATCTAAAACTTTAGAAGCATCTCCTGTATTAAAAGCTCTTAATCTTGATGATGTTGATGTACATGGTTCCTTAAGAATATCTTTAGGTTCCCAAACTCACTTCGATGATGTTGACGGTTTAGTAGAAGCAATTAAAGAGTCAGTAGCTACTTTAAGGAAAATGTCTCCTTTATGGAATTCTGATGAAAAATATGAAGAAATGATGGGTCAAAGTAAATAAATTAAGGTGTTAAATATGTACAGTGAAAAAGTTATGGATCATTTTGCAAATCCAAGAAATTCAGGAGAAATGGAAAATCCTGACGGAGTAGGAACAGTAGGAAACCCAACCTGCGGGGATTTGATGACTATCTATATTAAAGTTAAGGATGATGTTATCACCGATATTTCATTCCAAACCTTCGGTTGTGGAGCAGCTATTGCTACAAGCAGTATGATTACTGAAATAGCTATTGGCAAAACATTGGAGGAAGCATTAAAAATTAGCCGTAATGACGTGGCAGAAGAATTGGACGGTCTTCCACCAGTTAAAATGCACTGTTCCAATTTGGCTGCAGATGCACTTAAGGCAGCTATTGATAATTATTATGAAAACTCAAATTAAACTTGTTCAGGATTTACAAGCATAATTTTCCTTGATTGGCAATAGTGGCGGTGTTGATTTTTTAAAAAGTTAAACCGCCAAGCTATTTGAATATTAAAAAATAATCACGAGTTTATTTAATATTGTGAAAATAATCAATAGTGTTATATACTTTAAAATATAAACTTTCTTTAAATTATTATGAGGAGATGTTTGTATGGTAGAATATGGAAAAATATTCAAATGTGAAGACTGCGGAAGCATAGTTGAAGTTTTAGTAGATGCACACGAAGAAAAAGCTTGCTGTGACTCTTCTAAAAATATAATCGAACCTCAAACTGAAGGAGATAAAGCTCCTAAACATGTTCCGGTTATATCAGTTGATGGGAACGAAGTTACAGTTGCTGTTGGTGAAGTTCAACATCCGATGGACGATGACCATTTCATCCAATTTGTTGAATTAATCGTTGGTGATGAAAGATATATCAAACATTTCAAACCAGGTGATGTTCCAAAAGCTACATTTACTGTTGATGCAGATTTACTTGCTGCAAACGAAGCAATTGCAAGGGAATTCTGTAACTTACACGGCCTTTGGGCCAGCCAATAAATTTTAAGATGCTTTTCTTAAAATTTATTTCTTTTTTTTTTTACTGTGGAATAGGATATTTTCATAGATGAGCAGCTTATTTGACAGCTATTATTATTTTGTTTAATTGATGTTTAATGTTATGAAAAATATGGTATTAATTATGCACACATATTCTGATTAAATAGCGAATTTTATATTAATATTTTATAAAAAAAATTTTAAGTACTTGTTTTTATAAAAATTATTAATGTGTCAGACTATAAGAGAGCATTAATTTTTATTTTTCTTTTAGTTATAATAGCTATAGCCATTGTCTATGTTGGATTTTCTATGAATTCTCTTGATAATTCAATGGCTGAAATTAGCGATAATATATCTAATGGTGATAAAGAGTATAATGATGCTGTAAATTTAATAAATAATAAAAATTATGATGAAGCATTAGAAAAAGCACTTTATGCAAGTGATGATTTTAATAAAAGTTCCAGAGATTTGTCAGATATACAGAATGGTAGTTATAATTTTAATGAAGTTCATAAAGAATACTTAGCTACTGCTATTGATGAAGTGGAATTAAAACAGGATGCTGCATCTAATTTGGTTCATGCTATTTATTATTTTAAAAATAATGATAATTCTACTGGAAGTAGTTATGGTAATAAGGCAAATAGCTTAATGGATGAAGCTATTCAGTATCAAAATGCAAGAAATAAGTTAGTTAATGATAATCCAAATTTATTTAGATAAAATTTTTACTTTAAAATGAGGTTTTTAAATTGAAAAAAAAGTGTCCAAAATGTAGAGGAACAGGTTCTGTAGTTGTAGATTATAAAGACTGTGATAGCTGTGGCGGAACTGGTTACCAAGATTCCTTTGATGTAGGAAATCATTTTAAAGGAGTTAATAGTAATGCGAAAGCTAAATTTGATTTAGGGGCAGATCAGGATATTCCATGTGAAGTTTGTCATGGAAAAGGTCAGATTGAAGTTTTTGAAGAATGTCCTAATTGTCATGGCAGCGGTCAGATTAATGTATGTAATGACTGCGGCAAACCAATCAGTGAAAAATATGATTTATGTAGAGATTGCCATACCAAAAGGAAGGAAGATAGAATGAAACGTGATAAAATACGGGAGATGGAAAACGAAGTTAAAGATGTTTATGTCTTGGATTCATTATGTCAAATGAGGGATATGGACAAGGATAGACTTTATAAAGGCAGAGTTACCCGTGTTGAAAAATATGGTGCTTTTGTAACATTAAATAATAATGTCTGGGGACTTATGAGGGGAGATATCTCTAATTATAAAGTTGGAGATGATGTTATTGTATTTATAACAGCTATTAAATCAAGGGAAAGAAAAATTGATTTGGCTCCAGCATATGTTAAAAATTACAATATTGTAAAACAGACAAAAAGCATTCCAAGAACCATTATTTCTGATTTGGAAGAAAAAATGGGTAAATTGGTTCGTGTTGACGGTGAAGTTCTACAGGTTCAGCAAACTTCAGGACCGACTATTTTTACAATTACTGATGAATCAAATATTACATGGGTAGCTGCTTTTGATGAAGCTGGAGTTAGAGCATATCCAGATATTGATGTTGGAGATGCTGTGGAAGTTTTAGGTGAAGTTAATCAGCATGGAGGCAAGCCTCAAATTGAATCTCAGTCTATTTCCAAATTGGAAGGTGAGAAAAAAGCCAAACTTCAGGATTTAATTGAAGATGCATTAAATAAAAGGGCAGAACCTGATGATGTTGATTTCCTAGTTAAAAGTGATGTTTTAAACAGATTGAAACCTAAAATGAGGGAAGCAGCTCAAAAAATTAGGAGAGCTATTTTAGATGGCAGATCTATTTTATTAAGACATCATAACGATGCAGACGGTATCTGTTCAGGAGTAGCTATGGAAAAAGCTATTGTTCCTCTTGTCGAACAGGTAAATCCAAGTAATGATGCTCAGTATTATTATTTCAAAAGATCTCCAAGTAAAGCTCCGTTTTATGAATTGGAAGATGTAGTTAAGGATTTGTCCTTTGCTCTTGAAGACAAGGAAAGACACGGTCAAAAATTGCCGTTAATTGTTTTGCTGGATAATGGTTCTACAGAAGAGGACATTGTAGCTTTGATGCAGGCTAAAATTTATGATGTGGAAGTTGTAGTAATAGACCATCACTCTCCTGGAGATTTAATTACTAAAGAGGAAAAAGACGGGGAAATTGTTGGCGGAACTGTTGCTGTTGATGAATATGTTGACACTCATGTAAACCCTTATCTGGTTGGAGGAGATTCTCAGCTAACTGCAGGAGCACTGGCTACTGAAGTGGCACATATTATAAATCCTGAAATTAAAGATTTAATCAAACATCTTCCGGCTATTGCAGCTTTGGGAGATCATGCTGAATGTGGTGAAGTTTACCAATACCTTGAATTGGCAGCAGAAAAAGGATTTACTAAAGAACATTTAGCTAAAATAGCCGAATGTGTTGACTTTGAAGCTTATTTCCTTAGGTTCATGAATGGTAGGGGAATTATGGACACTATTTTAGCTGTTGACAATATTGATAAGCATGAAAAGATGATTGATGCTTTATACAAGGAATATTTAAAACGTGTTGACACTCAGCTTAAAGCAGCTATTCCTAATATTGAAAAAACTCATTTTGAGAATGGCATTTACTTCAATATGATTGATGTTGAAAAATATGCTCATAAATTTACATTCCCTGCTCCTGGAAAAACCTGTGGTTTTGTTCATGATAGTGTAGTTCAGGCATTAGGTGAGGATAAACCAATTATAACTTTAGGACATGGTCCTGATTTTGGTGTAATAAGAGCTACTGATGCTGTTAATGAAAGATTTGGATTCAGTGTCAACAATATTGTTCCTAAACTGGCTGAAATGATACCGTCAGCAGGTATTGACGGCGGAGGCCATGAATGTGCCGGATCTATAAAATATATTGAAGGTTTAGGGGAAGAAGTTTTAAGTGAATTTGTTAATGAAATAAGAAATATGAGTGAACTTTAAAATGAAATATTGTCCTAAATGCGGTTTTGAAAATGCTAATTATGCCAAATTTTGTGTAAAATGTGGCAATTCTTTTGTTGACATGGACATTAATACAATTAAAAAACATAATTCAATTATGAATTCCATGCATTCAAAAGAAACAAGTGAAATTTCACAAAAGAAAAAGGTTAATAATACATTTAATGAATCACATTTTAAAGATAATGGGCATACTAAACCAACTTTTAAATTCAAATTGTTTCATATATTTGATGAGAGAAAAAATAAATACAGGATTAGCAAATTAAGAGTAATTTTAGCAATGGAAGCTGCTTTCTTTTTTGCAGTTTCTGTTTATATTTCCTTATTTGTAGATTCTGAATTTTTTTCAAGTGAATTTGCGGTTAATCCTGTTGTTGCGATTTTGCTGTTGATTTGTGCAAGTATAGTTATAGCAGGAATATTCGTAATTCCTACAGGGATTATAGGATGGATTTTAAGAAGAATTTATCTTTACTTGACTAAATGATGATGCATATGGTTTTACAAAACTACTGTGGCAATTGCGGCAAAAGATTATCACTTAATGAAGAGTACTGTAAAGGCTGTGGAGCTAGAACAGCTTTTGTAGATGCTGGTGATGATTATATGTTTACGCTTCCAATTTACGACATCGGATTTTTTGATTTGGATATAGACTTTTCACCTTATATTGAAAGCACCAGAAAAGATTTGAAATATGAAGTCTGTTCCTGCGGATATCTGAATTTAAAAGAAAATGACTACTGTTATCATTGTGGTGTTAAAAGAACACACAGTAAATTAAGAAGAATTTTCAAATCCCAACCAAAACCTACCTTTTCATTTACAACAGTTAGCTGTGAATGCGGTCATGTTAATTCTAAAGAAAACTTGTTTTGTGAAATGTGTGGAAAGAAATTAGTTGAAGATGAAGAGACCCCATTAAAAGATCTTTATAGTAATTTCGAGTTTGAATGTGATTATCCTATTTTTTGTTTTTGCGGACAGGAAAATGATGAATTCAGTCAGTTTTGCAGTAATTGCGGATTTCCGTTAGATAATTTTGAAAAAACTGATGGAAATATTCAAAAATTATGTTTTTGCTCTACATTAAATGATGTTACTGCTGATTTCTGTGTTGACTGTGGAATTGATTTAAAAAATGAAAATAAAGCTTTAATTTGTGTTTGCGGAACTAAAAATCCCATATCTGCAAAATTTTGCAGCAGCTGTGACAGACAATTGAATCCAAAACGTTTTGTTAAATCCAAATTGGTTTGTAGTTGTGGAAAAATTGTAGATTATGATGTTGAATTTTGCCCTAATTGTGGTAAAAACATTAAAAAAGCCATGAATCGTAAAATTAAATTGTCAAATGCCGGAAGATCTATAAGAAATGTTTTCAGATAAGGTGTAGTTATGAAAGAATGTGATGTATGCGGAACTCCTAATCTTAAAGCAAATAATTACTGCACTCACTGCGGAAATAGAATAGCTATGGATAATATCTGTCCATTTTGCGGGGAATTAAATTCAGATGACAGTAGCTATTGCAGCAATTGCAATAAACAAATTCGTCCTGTATCTATTGATAGCTTTGAAAAGCTGTTTACTGATTATAATAAATTATTGCTGGCCAAAGCTGAAATTTCTGATGAAGATTATAGTAAATTATTGTCAAATATTTTTAGGAAATTAAAATTTTCAAAAATTGCAGGTCATTCTCCTAAAGAAAAAATATTAAGTATAGCAGGAGTATTTGCTGAATGCAGGCCAAAGGCCAGAGGTGAAGAACTCGGATTTGAATTTGGCCATGTTTTGTATTATGATGACCGTTTGGATGATTCAGTTCAGATAGCTACTATTATTCATGAACTGACTCATTTTTTATTGTTTGACATAATTGAAAGTTTGCTTTGTGATGTGTTTCAAGTAAAGCAGTCTTCTACATTAGAAGGTTTTGTCTGGTATTGTTTGTCTAATGATTTGGCTTTAATGAATGAATATTGTGCTCATACTGTTGAAGGAAGGTTTATTCCTCATGGATATCAGCGTTATGCTTCTTTTGAAAGTTTGCTTGAAGAAACAACTTTTGATGATGAAAAAATTGGGGTTTTGATGGTGCTGGGCAATACTTTTGCCGGGGAGATAATTGGTCAGCTGGAAGATTATATTGATCATGATTTAAGGGAAGCTATTAAACTGCAATATAAAAAAGATTTAAAAAATCCGGATTATAATTCTATAGGTTACGAGTCTATGGACTCTGTGAAAACGGATGTTAAAAATCAGATTATATTTAATTATTTATTTGATAGCTTTGATGAAGCTTCAGATGTTAATAATCGTGAAAATTTGGAATTTTTAAAAGAAGGTATTAAAAACAGGGTTTAAATTAATTTTTTTA
>ENA-OPDG01000680-OPDG01000680.1-human-gut-metagenome-genome-assembly--contig:-NODE-680-length-28994-cov-9.242925_pt1 | contig 28994 bp, 28 predicted proteins | sample MGYA00241259_ERZ501498 | MGnify/ENA primary metagenome ERZ501498 (study PRJEB25962, sample SAMEA2042582) | human gut metagenome | biome: human gut; feature: human-associated habitat; material: faeces... | reverse complement strand
AGTGCGGGGGTTGTTTACCGCTTCAACCGGGCTCCCAGCTGAGCTATACCCCCATCGGCGGAATTATTCTATCAGATCTTTTCGGAAATTGCAAGTCTTTTTTTCGGATTTTTGAAAAAATCTGCGTGGGCGGGCGGAGGCTATGTATGGTCGGCGTTTTCGAGCAGCTGGAGGACGCGGGCCTCGGCGGAAAACAGGGTGTAGAGATCAGCTTCTGTGTTCTCGGAGCAGACGAGCAGGTGCGCTGTTTCGGACGCGGCGGCGTCCGCCGCAGAGACGGGGGAGGACGGCGCGTGGAAGACGCAGTAGCTGTCTGGAGCCTCTGCCTCGGCGGGCAGGAGCGCGAGAAGCGTTTTCTGGCAGGTGAGGGCGCAGAGCGCGTCGTTTGCGCGCGTGAGCGCGCCGGAGAGATCCGCATCGTCTTCTCCTGCTGTGATGCCAATGGAGTGGCCTGCGGCGAGCAGCTCAAAGACCAGCGACGGGTCGGCGAGAATTTCCGCCTCCGTCAGGAAGAACGTTCCGTGCAGCTTGTAGGTTTCCAGCGCAGCCATACTGGCGCGCATGGTCTCGCTGCCGGTGAAGGCGAGGTAGACGGTTGCCGGCTTTTTTTCCGCGGCGGACGGCTCCTGCGTGCCCTGTGAGCCGCTGTTGGGGCGGTCGGTGGGCCTTTCCGGGGACTGCGAGCCGCTCTGGTTCTGCCGGATGCGGTAGGCGATCAGATTTTCGGCCTTTTCTACAAACAGCGAATCGTCATAGACCTCGCTGCCGTCGGTGAAGCGCAGGATCTGATAGCCGCCTGCGGATTCGAGCATTGTGGTCTTGAGGCCGAAATGCGAGGCGCAGAACGTGAGCGGCAGATAGAGAATGCCGCCGCGGTACAGCACGTTTGCGGTCGAGACGCTGCCGCTTTCGTCGCTGACGGTCCCGGCAGCCAGATCGAAGATCATCTGCCGGGTGCGGCTGAGCAGAACATAGGTCTGCTTGGCCTGATTGTACGACGGCGTAACGCCGCACGGCTGGCTGTCGAAGACCTGATAGGGCACGTAGAGCGTGCCGCCGGAGTAGGTCGGGAAGACGCTCAGCGTCAGGGGAATGGTGTCGTTGACAGCGACGAAGAACAGCTCGCTGTCGGCCAGCGCAGGCGCGCACAGGCACACGGTCAGCACAAGACACAACAGAAAACAGATCCATCTGCGCAGCTTCATTCCCTCGCCGCCTTTCATTCCAAGATTCCTACACAGTATACCATAAATCGCGGATAAGAGCAAGGATTTCAGTTGCTCCGGAAAAAAGAGTATGATATACTAATCAGAAACCAGAACATTCGGGAGGGACGCGCCATGGAACGGATCGTAAAGGAGAATTATTATCTGGACATCGCCGAGACGGTGCTCGAACGCTCGACGTGCCTGCGCCGGCAATACGGCGCGATCATCGTACGCAACGACGAGATCGTCGCGACAGGGTATAACGGCGCGCCGCGCGGACGAAAAAACTGCTCCGATCTCGGCTATTGCGTGCGCGAGCAGATGCGTGTGCCGCGCGGAGAGCGCTATGAGCTGTGCCGCAGCGTCCATGCCGAGGCGAACGCCATTATTTCCGCCTCCCGCAACGAGTGCATCGGGGGAGATATTTATCTCGTCGGTCACGACGCGAAAACGGGTGCGATCTTGTCCGACGCGACCTCCTGCTCGATGTGCCGGCGCATGATCATCAATGCGGGACTGCGGCGTGTGGTCATCCGCAACACAGAGACAGAATTTACGGTCGTTCCGGTGCAGGACTGGATCGATCAGGACGATACCTTGGAACTGTAAGCATGAAACTGGGAAATTTGGAAATCATGGGCGATTTGGCGCTTGCACCGATGGCGGGGGTAACGGATCTGGCGTTCCGCACGATCTGCGCGGAATTGGGCGCGGCGGTGACGGTGACGGAAATGGTCTCGTCCCGTGCGCTGATCTATCAGGATAAAAAGAGCAGAAGTCTGCTGCACAAAACGCCGCTCGGCGTCTGCGGCGCGCAGATCTTCGGCAATGACCCGTCCGTGATGGCGGACGGCGCGGCGCTGGCGCTGGAGGCGTCGGGCGCGGATTTTATCGATATCAACATGGGCTGCCCCATGCCGAAGATCGCGAACAACGGCGACGGGAGCGCGTTGATGAAGGACCCGGAAAAGGCTGCGCGGATCGTCGAGGCCGTTGTGAAAGCCGTGCCGGTGCCGGTCACAGTCAAGATGCGCAAGGGTTGGGACAAGAGCTCATGCAACGCGCCGGAGCTGGCCGCAATGCTCGAGCAGGCGGGCGCGTCGGCGATTGCCGTCCACGGCAGGACGAAGACCATGCTCTATTCCGGCGTTGCCGACTGGGACTGCATCCGCGCGGTCAAGGAGGCCGTGAAGATCCCCGTGATCGCCAACGGCGATATTTTTACGGCGGAGGACGCGGTGAAGTGCAAGGCGCGCACAGGAGCGGATCTGCTCATGCTGGGCCGGACGACGTTCGGCGACCCTTGGGTGTTCGAACAGGCGCAGGCCGCGCTGCGCGGCGAGGCCGTGCCGGAAACGCCGCCTCTATGCGACCGCGTCGATACGGCTCTGCGGCAGTTCCGCCTTGCGGCGCAGGATAAGGGCGAACACATCGCCTGTCTGGAGGCGCGGAAGCATTTCGCATGGTACCTGCGCGGCGTTGCGCACAGCGGCTATTATAAGGAAAAAATTTCGGCGATCTCGACGATGGACGAGATCGAACGGATCGCAGACGGGATCAAGAGAGATTTGGGGTGAAGCTCTTGCAGGATGACAGCCTGATCCGCAGAGCGGCCGCGCAGGACGCGGCTGCGTTTGAGCAGCTGATGCTGCTGCATCAGAAACCGGTCTATAATATTTGCTGGCGCATGGCGGGAAACGCCGAGGACGCGCTCGACCTGTCGCAGGAGGTGTTTCTGAAGCTGTGGCGGACGCTGGCGCAGTATCAGTTTGACGCGGCGTTTTCCACCTGGCTCTACCGGCTGACGCAGAATGTCTGCATTGACTTTTTGCGCAAACAGAAGCGGCAGCAGCACGTTTCGCTCACGTTTTCCGAGGATGAGGACGAGGGGAAGGAGCTGTCCGTTCCAGACCCTGAACCGCTGCCGGAGGAACGCGTGATCTTCAACGAAAAGCAGGAGGCCATCCGGAATGCCATGAACGCGCTCCCGGTCGATTTCCGCGAAATTCTGGAGCTTCGCGTGGTGCGGCAGCTGCCGTATGAGCAGATCGCGCAGATCATGGATCTTCCGGTCGGAACGGTCAAGTCGCGTCTGGCGCGTGCGCGGCTCCAATTGAAAAAAAGATTGGACACCGGGAACTTTTTTGAAACCGGCGCGTCTAAACGCTCGGAATAAACAGGAGGTGGGTGCGCCATGAACTGTGAAAACGCGCTGGAGCTTATGAACCGGGAGCTGGACGAGGCGCTGACAGCGGAGGAATCGGCGGCGCTGCAGGCCCATCTGGACGCCTGTCCGGACTGCCGGGGAACATGGCGGCAGCTGCACGAGCTGGATGCGCTGCTGCGGGAAAGCGAGCTGGAGCCGCCTGCGGCGCTGCACGACGGCGTGATGCGGGCGATCCGGCAGGAGCAGAGGAAGCCGCGCCGCGCATGGCTTCCCGCTGCGGCCATTGCGGCGGCCGCAGCACTCGTGCTGCTGGCGGGCAAGGCGGGGCTGATTGCGCTGCCGGGCTTCGAGCAGACCGACGTGATCTCGGTCAATATCGGCTCGGCGGTCGAGCAGATCTTTGCGCAGACCGGTGCGGAAGCACCGGACGAAGCCGCCGCACAGCAGGCGGCGGAGCTTTCCGCCGAGACAGGGCTGGACGTGCTGCTGGTGTGGAACAGCGGCGTTCCGGCTGAATTGGAAACAACGCCGTATGAAACGGCGCAGAGCGGCGCCCGGCTGTATTGCGTGACGGGCCAGCTGGCACAGGCAATTCTGGACGGATACATCACGGCAGCCTATTCGCCCGACGACGTATTCTCCGATCTGCCGGAAAAGGAAGCGGCATACGTGCTGGTGCTGCCGTGACCGGGCTTGACAGAAGCCCGAAAATATGAAAGAATAAACGCAACACAACGAAAGCAGGTGCCTTTGATGGAAGAAATGACGACCGGTCTGTGCCCGAAATGCGGGCATACGCTGCAAATTCCGGCGGAGCTGGAGCGCTTTTCGTGTATGTACTGCGGCGAACGGCTGACGAAGCGGCAGCTCCTTACGCAGCCGGAGGAAGCGTCCTGTTCGGAGGAGGACTGCGCGGTGAGCTTTGACCATGCCGTGTCGAGGCTGGGCTGGTGCGTGCAAAACTTCCGCGGCTACCAGAAAAAGATCCTGCGCGACGCGTTTTTTGAGGCGTTTGAGACATATGAGACTGGCTGTGCCCCGGTCATTCAGGAGCTGAACAGCGGCGTGCGCCCCGAGCGGCAGACAGAGCTGCTTGACCGGGCCGCCGAGGCCATGCTGGGCGAGCTTTCCGCCGGATGGGAAAAGAAAAACGACATGGAGGACGAAAAGGTCATTCTGGCGATCTTCTTTGTGCCGATGGTGCGCAAGCTGCAGCTGCCGGTCAGCGAGGAATTTGTGTCGCTGCTGCAGAAAAAATGGGTCGAACGGTATCCCAAATCCCCGTTTTATCTGGGCGATTACGAGTCCATTTCCGGCGGCTTCCGCAAGAAGTTCCTCGGACTGTGCTTCATCACGACCGCCGTTTGTCAGGAGCTCGGTAAGCCGGATGACTGCGCGGAGCTTACCGCTTTCCGCGCCTTCCGCGACGGCTATCTTGCAGCGCAGCCGGACGGCGAAGCGCTTATCCGCGAGTATTATAACATTGCCCCCGGCATCGTGACCTGCATCAACACCTGCTCTGACCGTCACGCGTCCTATGAGCGCATCCGTGAGCAGTATCTGACTCCATGCTACGAAGACCTGCTGGCCGGACGCAATGCAGACTGCAAGACCCGTTACGTGCAGATGGTGCGCGATCTGGAGCGGAAGTATCTGAACTGAGATAGCGGTCATGCCTCCGGCGGCCCTATCTTTTCCGTCTTGCCGGAAAAGATAGGGGAGAAAAGGGGCGCTGAGGTACGTTTGGTACGTACTGCGGGTACACCCTAGGAAAGCAACGAGTTTTTAGACGTTACGAACACACATACTCACCTTACGGGCGCTATGGTACGCGCCGCCTGTTACGGTACACCAGATTTGTGGATCGCTGCGTTTGAATGTCTGCGGTAAAAACGCATTGCGTTCAAAATTTGCAGGGCAGTACGAATTCGCATTGGTCTTGCTGACTGCTGAGGCTCAACGCTGTTCTTGTTATCACGGGAAAGATCCAAGAAAACCGAAGCGGTTTTCCTGGTCGCTTCAAGGAGGTCCGGGGGGAAATCCTCTGAAAAAATAAGCAGGGCCCGCTGCATTTTGCGGCGGGCCCTGCATGGTATGGAGCGTTACAGGCAGGTCTGCAGGATGCACAGGATCATCTGCGCGTGGCCGCATTCCTCCTCGGCGATCTTCAGCAGCATGCAGCGGTGCGTCCCGGCGTTTTCGGCGAGCGCTTCATACGCCTCATGCGCGGCGTGCTCCTCGGAATAGCGCTGGCGGAGCGTTTCGTTGATGCAGGTGACGCACGGCGCATCCGGCCTGCCGGGACAGGCCTTTTTGCCGGTCTTGAGGAAATAGACCGCGCCGAACTGCTTCGCGTGGCAGGCCTCCTGCCGGGCCATCTCGCGCAGCATCGCCTGCGCTTTGCCCTTCATGCGGCAGGCGAGGTGCGCGTAGAGCGCGCTGTCGGCGCGTTCATCCCGGATCAGATCGAGAAGCTTTTCGGGCGTCAGAGAAGCGGCTGCGGCGCTGCCGGAGCCGGTTTGCTCGTTCATCTGGGCAGCCGGGACAGCCTGCGCATTCATCACGCGGCTCCAGACCCGCTGCGTCTGTTGTTCTGTGAGTGGTTGCATGGGATCTCCCTCCTTCGCCCCATCGTATGCGCTGCGGGGCCGGATTGTGCGGTTTCACAAAAAATCCCACACGGAAACGGCAAATTTGCACGATTTTCTCACAGAAAAATCTTGTATTTCCAGTATGTCTGTGTTAAAATTCTTTTTTGTGAGATTTTTATGTACGAAACTTTCAGGCAAAGAAGGAAGGGGCGCCAAGTATGACGCAGGATAAAATTCGGAATATTGCAATCATCGCGCACGTTGACCACGGCAAGACCACGCTGGTCGATCAGATGCTCAAGCAGGGCGGCGTGTACCGCGAAAACCAGGCGGTCGTTGACCGCGTGATGGACTCCGGCGATCTCGAACGCGAGCGCGGCATCACCATTCTCGCCAAGAATACCGCTGTCCACTATAAGGATTATAAGATCAACATCGTCGATACCCCGGGCCATGCCGATTTCTCCGGCGAGGTCGAGCGTATTTTGAAGATGGTCGACGGCGTCCTGCTGCTTGTCGACGCAGCGGAGGGACCCATGCCGCAGACGCGCTTCGTGCTGCAGAAGGCGCTGGAACTTGGACACAAGGTCATTGTCGTCGTCAACAAGGTCGACCGGCCCGACGCCCGCGTGCACGAGGTCATGGACGAGGTGCTTGAGCTGCTGCTCGATCTGAATGCGACCGAGGAACAGTTCGATTCCCCGACGATCTTCTGCTCGGCCCGTGAGGGCACGTCGTCCTACGGTCCCGACGACAAGGGCACGGATCTCATCCCGCTGTTTGAGACAATCGTCAACTATATCGATCCCCCGAAGGGCGATGCAAACGGGCCGCTGCAGGTGCTCGTCTCGTCCATCGACTATAACGAATTCGTTGGCCGTATGGGCATCGGCCGCATCGAACGCGGCACGATCCACCAGAACGAGGAGGTTATCGTCTGCGATTACCACGACCCGTCTGTCAAGAAGAAGGAAAAGGTTGTCGCCCTGTACGAGTTTACCGGCCTTGGCCGCAGCCCCATCCAGCAGGCGTCCGCCGGCGAGATCGTCGCCTTCTCCGGCATTTCGGATATCACCATCGGCCGTACGCTCTGCGATCTGGAAACCATTGAGCCGCTGCCGTTCGTCAAGATCTCTGACCCGACCATCGAAATGACCTTCTCCGTCAACGATTCTCCGTTTGCGGGCCGCGAGGGCAAATACGTCACGTCCCGCAACCTGCGTGACCGTCTGCAAAGAGAACTGCTCAAGGATGTCTCTCTGCATGTGACAGAGATGGGCACCGATGCCTTTAACGTTGCAGGCCGCGGCGAGATGCACCTGTCCATTCTGATCGAGACGATGCGCCGCGAGGGTTATGAGTTCCAGGTGTCCACACCGCACGTTCTGAACAAGACCATCGACGGCAAGCTCTGTGAGCCGATCGAGCGCATGATCGCGGATGTGCCGGAAAATTCCGTCGGCTCCGTGATCGATAAAATCTCCCAGCGCAAGGGCGATCTCGTCTCCATGACCCCGATCGGCAGCCGCATGCGGCTGGAGTTCCTCGTCCCGACGCGCGGCCTGTTCGGATATCGCAACGAATTTTTGACCGACACGCGAGGCGAGGGGATTATGGCCTCGACGCTTGACAGCTACGCACCCGTCAAGGGTGAGATCTCCCGCCGTCTGACCGGCTCGCTCGTCGCGTTTGAAACGGGCGAAACGACCGCCTATGGCATCGGCGGCGTGCAGGATCGCGGTTCGATGTTCATCGGGCCGGGCGTGGAGGTCTATGCCGGTATGATCGTCGGCCAGTGCAACCGCAACGAGGACATGGCCGTCAACGTCTGCAAGAAAAAGCAGCTGACCAATATGCGCGCAGCCGGCTCCGACGCCGCCATCCGCCTCGTACCGCCGACGGTTCTGTCGCTCGAGCAGTGCATGGAATACCTTGCCGACGACGAGCTGCTGGAGGTCACGCCGAAAAGCCTCCGTATGCGCAAGCGCCAGCTCGACCATTCGGCCAGAATGCGCGCTCTGATGAAATCCAGACAGTAAAAAATGCTCCTCCGTATGCCGTAGCATACGGAGGAGTTTTTCTAAAGTCAAAAATTGAAATACGGCAGGCCGCGGTATTTCTCCAGCAGCTCCTCTTTGCAATATACATTGTGAAGTGTTGTGACAAGCGAAGACGGATCTGTGCAGATATAACGGTTCAGATACTCGATAAAGTCCTTTTCGGTATAGCATACCACGACCGCAGAACCCCGTTTCACCCGATACCTTGCAGCATCGGGGCTTTCGTGCAGCCAATGACAGCTGAAATCCAGTATGTTTCGAGATCATCCGCCACTGCATCCGGAACACAGTACACGCTGATCTCGCCGTCTGCGCTTAAAAGAACCTGTTTCATAAGCCCTCCAAATATTGTTCCTCCATTCGCCGTAGGGGCCGATGCCCACATCGGCCCGGCAGAATGCACTGTTTCTACGGAAATCTGCGGCGAATTCGTAACTTCCCAATGGGCCGATGTGGGCATCGGCCCCTACATTGCAATATGTCAGTGCATACGGGGCGCTGGGGGATTTCTGTAGAACAGGTGCTCTCTGCGCGCGGTGGACAGAGTCGTCGGCCCCTACAAATCACTTGCTGATCGTCAGAACACCGGCGCAGGGGGATAGCTGCGTAAATAAAAGGTCTGGAAAATCCTTTTTTATTTCTTCCGCGACAAAATAAATTTCATCGTCGTCCCAATGCGCTCCCGCCTCCTGCCTGCACCGGTTCAGAGCGTCGCGGGTTTCAAACGCAACGTCGCCGATCAGAATTTTTCCGTTTTCATTCAGACAGCCGCGCAGTGCGGACAGGAATACGACTTTCTGCGCGTCTGTCAGATGGTGCAGCGAATAGGTCGCGACGATATAATCATAGCGGCGATCTCGCAGCGGCTCCACCAGACCCGTTGTAAAGTCGCCCTGATATAGCTGTGCGTCCGGCATTTTTTCGGATGCCAGTTCGATCATTCTGGATGAGAAATCCTGCCCGTAGATGGTGCAGCCCTGTTCATACAGCTTCGCCGTCAGCACGGCGGTTCCAAACCCGATGTCCAGCACAGACGCGTTTGGGGTCTGCATGACAGTCTGAAAAATTGCAGCGAGTACCTTTTTGTATCCGGCAAACGGGTAGGTATTCGCTTCGTCAGAAAGACCGACGCTTTTGTCATATCCGTCCGCCCACAGGTCGAATCCTTTGTGGTTCAGCATAGATGCCTCCTGAAATTTTGAATTGTCATTTCTTCCAGATCTTCGGCTGGTACTGCATATTGGAGACGTTGTAAACCGTAATAAACGCCTTCGGGTCCTCGCGGTTGATGAAGGTCATCAGGCGCTGGTATTCGCTTTTGTCGACGATGGTGATGATCTCGTTGTGGCGCTGCAGATTGTATGCGCCGATGGCTTCATAGATCGTGGCGCCGCTGTGCAGCTCGTTGATGATGAACTGCCGCAGCGCTTCCTCTTTTTCGGTGATGATGCAGACGCGGCGCTTCTTGTTGTGGTCGAAAATGAAATGATCCAGAATAATGCCGTTGAAATACGTGCCCAGAATGCTTAAGACTACCGTCTTTTTGTCGTAGACAAGCGCTGCGGACAGTGCCACGCACATACCGGACAGAGACATGGCTCTTCCTAGATCCATGCGCAGGTATTTGTTCAGAATTTTTGCCACGATATCCAGTCCGCCGGACGAGGCGTTCCGGTTGAACAGAATGCTCAGGCCGATGCTGACCACCAGAATGTAGCAGAGCACGTCCAGCTCCTGACTGCCGGTCATGGACGTGTAATCCGGGAAAACAAGCTCAAAAAGTCCTAAAAATACGGGCAGCATCACACTCGTATAGACGGTTTTCGCCCCGAATTCCTTTCCGCAGGTGAGAAAGCCGATGATCAGAAGGACGATGTTCAGGATCATCGTGATGGCCGACAGGGGAAGGGGGATGAAGTTGGACAGTACGATGCCGAGGCCGGAAATGCTGCTGACGGAGGTGTGGCTCGGGGACAGGAAAAAGAAGACCGCCGCCGCGATGATCGCCACCGCTGCGGTCAGAACGGCCGTTTCTCTGATGATCGCTGTGAAATTCAATTTCTTCTGGTTCATTGCGGTATCTCCGAATCTTGATTTGTCTGCGCTGCGGTAGTTGTCTGCGGCTCGTCGTGATAGTCGGATTTCGGCAGACTCCAGTGGTAATATGCCGCCAGCAGGCGCAGCACAACGATGGCTGCCGCGCCGAAGAGCATGGCCGCGTTCGCACCCAGCCGGTCCCAGCACAGCGCGCAGATCAGCGCGCCGATGATCGATGCGCAGGCGTAGAAGTGCCGCACGAAGATATAGGGCCGCTCGCCGGAGAACACGTCGCGCAGCACGCCGCCGCCCACGCCGGTGATGAGGCCGACGAAGACGGTCAGGAACAGCGTATCATGCTCTGCCTGCCGGTACGCGCACTGGACGCCGACGACCGTGAACACGCCCAGGCCGACCGCGTCCATCACCAGCAGCAGCCGGTCGAACACCGGCTCGTGCCGCCCGACGCGGGCGCGCACGTGCGGCAGGAACATGAGCACGGACACGGCAGCCGCCGTGAGGGTATAGACGGGATCGTGGAACGTCGCAGGCGGGGTCACGCCGAGAATGACGTCGCGGACAATACCGCCGCCGACCGCCGTGCAGACGCCGAGGACGATCACGCCGAACAGATCCATCTGCTTTTTGATGCCGACAATGGCGCCGGACACGGCAAACGCGGCCGTGCCGATCAGTTCCAACACAAAAACAAGAACATTGGACATAACGGAAACCTCCGGAAGTTTACACGCGCAGCGATTTTTTCTGCACGGCCAGCGCGCCGAGCGCGATCAGCACGCCGATGAACGCGCAGCCGGTCGAGAACCAGAGCATGAGCGTTGTGCCGCCGAGATCGATCAGATACCCGGAGACGAGACTGCCCAGCAGCGTACTGAGCGAGATGGCGAGGATCGTGCGGATGGACTGGCCCTGCACCCGGTCGGCGGGGTCAACGGATTCGTTGGCAAAATAGACCGAGGCCGGGAAGAACAGGCCGTAGCCCAGCATCTGCACCGGCTGCACGGCCAGCAGCATCCCGAGAGAGCCTGACGCGAGGATCAGCAGTGGCTTGACCACCATAAAGATGATCGAGATCAGCAGAATTTTCGCGCTGCTCATCTTCTTTTGCAGCAGTCCGAACACCAGCGCTGACGGCAGCTCCGAAGCGGCCATCAAAAACTGCGCGACGCCGAGCGCCGTGCTGCCGCCGCCGTGGCTGTTTACAAGCGAGACAAGGAAATTGCTGATCGGCATCACGCCCATCATGCCGAAGAAGCAGGCGATGAGCATGAGCGTAAAGACCCTGTTTTTCTTTAAGATCTGCCAGATCGAATGGCCGGAGGCCGACTTTGCCTGCGGCTGCGGCAGAAGGCGCGCCGGGATGCTCGGGAATGCCAGCAGGCAGACAATCAGCAGAAGCTGCTCGGCGCAGTGCGCCAGAAGCGCCGCCTGCATACCGAACCGCGCCGTCAGCAGCCCCGTCACGACGCATAAAACTGCGTAGGTCAGCGAACCCATCCCGCGTGCGAAGCTGTAGGGGATCTTGACGCCTGCGTTGACATACTGCATCCCCATCGAGTCAATGAGCGGATAGGAGTTCGTCTCCAGCACGCCGAACAGGAAAATGATCAGCGCCGTGAGCGCAAAGCCGGGGCGCGTGAAATAAAAGACGAGATTGAGCGCCACGGCAGGCAGCAGCATGACGATCAGCAGCTGCTTGATGGGCACGCTCGGGTGCCGGTCGGCCCAGCCGCCGATGACCGGCTGCGTAAAAAGGCTTGCCAGATAGCACAGCGCGCAGAAAATTCCGGCCTGTCCGGTCGTAAAGCCCCGGTCGAGGACGATCGCGGCCTGATAGGCGCAGATAGAGCTGATCATGCCCCAAAAGCTGGCCTGCAGGAGGACATAACAAAGAACGATTCGTTTTCTGGACGCCATGGCATTCGCTTCCTTTACAGCCGGTATGACAGACACTATTATAGAGCGCGGAACCGATAAAAACAAGCGGATTTTCCTGAAAAAATGCTTGATTTTCGGCGCTCTGTGTGCTAAAATACATTGGTCTGTGAAAAAGAATGGTCCTCTGCCGCAGCCGGCACGAAGGTGCAGCGGCATTTCCTTGCGGTATGAACGTTCTTAATTTGAAGGAGGACACAAGTATGGATCTCATGAAGGCTCTGACCAGCCAGTACATGAAGCAGGAGCTGCCTGAAGTTCAGGTCGGCGACACCGTTCGCGTTCATGTCAAAATCAAGGAAGGTTCCCGCGAAAGAATCCAGATCTTCGAGGGCACCGTCATCGCCAAGAAGCACGGCGGTATCGAAGAAACCATCACCGTTCGCCGCATCTCCTATGGTGTCGGCTGCGAGAAGGTTTTCCCGCTCCATGCGCCCAACGTTGTCAACGTCGAGTGCGTCCGCCACGGCAAGGTTCGCCGCGCGAAGCTGTACTATCTGCGCGACCGTCTTGGCAAGGCTGCAAAGGTCAAGGAAAAGGTCTGATCCCAACCATCCAAAAACCGCCGGTTCCACACGGAGTCCGGCGGTTTTTGCTTTACCCACACACGAACGGCTCCCGTATGCAGCTGCATACGGGAGCCGTTTGCCTGAAGCTTCTGAATTAAATATCCAGCGGGTCCATGCTGAGGACAGGGTGGCCAACCTCAGACAGGAAGGCGAGCAGCTCTTCCGGATCGCCGTTCGGGCAGTTCGTCTCGTCGGCGACCATATCGGCAAAGTTGTCGATATCGTACATATCCTTGGCAGTCTCATTGAGCTTGTCGCGGATCTGATCCTTCAGCTCCTTCGGCAGCCAGACCAGACGGCCGACGCCGCCTTCGGCCTTGAGGAACTTGTGGGAGGCGATGTAGTGCTTGCCGTGGCCCATGAAGCCCGGAGTCTGCACGCCGCCGCCGGTCATGGAGGCCATCTCGGAGAAGGTCATGCCGAGCGGAGTGATGCCTGCGTATTCACGGCAGGTGATGACAACGCCCATCGAGCACGGCTCGATGCCGCAGATGCACTCGAAGCAGCCGCAGGAGGTCATCGGATCCTCCAGCAGGGAATAGAGCGTGACGTGCTCCAGCGCGCCGTGAGAGTACTGTGCGACGGCCTCGTCGACGTCCTCATAGCGGCCGGTGCGCTCGTCGGTGCAGCGCTCCTTGGTGACGACCTGGCAGGGACCCTGCGGGTCAAGCTCGTTCGTGGCCTTCGCGTCCAGCCAGGACACGGCACCGCACAGGCCCAGACGCTCCGGGGTGACGATGCAGACGTGGCTCGGGGAGAACGCCTGGCACATGATGCAGGAATAGAAGACGGGTACGGATTCGTCGGTCATGGACTTCAGGCGCTCGTCGCGCTTGTCGAAGACCTCGTTGGCGTGCTTGCGCAGCGCGGCGTTCGGCTCGTCGCCGACGACGATGCGGACCTGGCACTTGTCAACGACCGTGTCAAATTCGGACTTGATCTTGGCGTAGAGCACTTCGCCGATGTGGCGGAACTTGAAGCCGGCCTCGAAATCAGCCTTGCTGATACGGACGCGGATCATGTCGCGCTGGCCGGTGTGCATGAGGCCCTCCACGCAGTTGAGGAAGGAGTGGATCTTACGCTCGAAGACCGGCTCGAAGTCGGGCTGCATATTCTTGCCTGCGACCTCGACGGTGTAGCTCATGGAGATCTTGGAGCCGACCGGGATCTCGTCGATTTCGGGGCCTTCGACCACGATCTTGTGATCCTCGACCTCGGAGGCGTCCTTCGTGGTGACGAGCTCGAAGCAGTCCTTGCGGGAGCCGTCGATCTCGACCTGCATGTCGCCCTTACGGATGATCTCGCCCTCGAATGCAGAGGAGAAGGAGACGGGGATGTCGATCTTGGTGATCTTCAGCTTGATGCCGCGCGCCTCGATGGAGGTGTCGATCCAGTCCTTGGTGTTATCATAGATGATGAGGGACTTCGGAACGGCCCACATATCGTCGTGGTCGTTGGTGATGACCGGGAAGCCCAGCTTGATGGCGCCTGCGCCGCAGGCAACGGTAATGTCGTTGACGGGCTTATAGGCGTTGACGAATGCGTTGATGCGGTCGAAGGTGTACTTGTGGAAGCCCTCGACGTCGCCCGGCTGGATGGCGCCGAAGATCATGGCTGCGCGCACGACCAGAGAAATGACGTGGCCGACGGACCAGATCTCTTCGCCGACGGGAACGACACGGACAGGGAAGCTCATGGAAAGACCGGCTTCCACAGCCTGCTCGATGATGCCGCCGATCAGGAAGACGAAAATGCCGCGGGACTGGTAGCCCTTGATCGTCTCGACCGCTTCCTCGGTGGAGGGAGCCGGCCCGATCATGACGACGAAGCCGGGGATATCGCCGGTGACAAGGGGAACGCCCAGCTCACGGACCTCTGCGTCGGTGAAATGGCCGTGATAGTGCGTGCCCTCGTACGGGGTCTGGGTCTTGACATATTTGCAGGCTTCGATCATTTCAGCGGCGATGGCGGTGCCGACGCCGGACTGGAAGATGGAGTTGGTGCGCGGCTCGCGGAGCATCATGGCCTTGACGTCGGCCAGAGCGTCCTGCAGTTCGCCGGTCGTGGTGACCTTCTTGCCGATGTAGGCATAGATGCAGGCGCAGAAATACGCGGTGGAGGGAAGCGTCAGAGGAGCGTCGCGGCCGACTTCAGCCACGATCTTGTTCACTTCTTCCTCGGCCTTGGCGAACATCTCGTCAGAGCCGTCGAAGACGCGGTTAAACAATGTCTTCATTGTGGTTTCATTCCTTTCAGATTCATTCTTTGGCGTCAATGGCAGCCTTGATCGCGCGGATCTCATCCAGCGCGTCGGGGCTGCAGTCGTAGGGGGAGAGGCCCTTCCGGTCCGCGTCGATGACGGTGGGACTGTAGCTGATGAAGCCGAGCAGATCGTCCGCCGGGATGCGGCTTCTGATAAATTCACGGTCGGATTCGTCGCGGATCTTGTTGGCGACGACGCGTACCTTGGTCACGCCGATGTCCTTTGCAAGCTCCTTGATGCGCACATAGGTCTGTACGCTCCGCGCGCCCGGCTCGATGACCACGATGAACTGATCCATCATGCTGGCCGTGCCGCGTCCAAGGTGCTCAAGTCCCGCCTCCATGTCCATGATGACCACGTCGTCCCTGCGGAAGACGAGATTCGTCAGAATCGCCTTGAGCATCACGTGCTCCGGGCAGACGCAGCCGGAGCCGCCGGTGTCGACCGTGCCCATGACGAGAAGCTTCACGCCGTTGATATTTTTGGCAAGCTTGTCGGGCAGATCGGAAACGTCCGGGTTCAGCTTATAGAAGCTGTTCTGGTCGTTTGCACCCGTGCGCTGCTTGGCAAGCTGCTTCATTTTGGAGACCGGGACAATGGAATTGACCTCTTCCTCCGTCAGTCCCAGCGCCAGACCCAGATTGGCATCCGGGTCGACGTCGGCTGCGAGGACGGTGCGTCCTTCGTCGGCGTAGAGACGTGCGAGCGTGGAGGCCAGCGTCGTCTTGCCGACGCCGCCCTTGCCGGTGATAGCTACTTTCATATCGGTAAAGACCCTCCGGGAAGATCTTAGATGCCGAGAGCCGCGCGCTTGGCTTCGATCGCGGCGATCATCTTGTCGCCGAGGCTCTCAATGTTGGTGTCGACGACGAAGTGCGCCTCGACCCACTCCTTGCAGCCCCGCGTCTCACCCTGCAGAAGCTCGGTGATCTCGCTGGAGCCCTTGGAGTACGGATCGACGCCGAGGTAGGTGTCGATGCCGGTCGCCACGACGTAGTTGCCGATGGAAACTGCCTTTTCAGACATCCATTCCGGCGCGCAGCCGCAGAGCGGAATCTGGGAAATGTTGATGCCCCAATCCTTTGCAAGATCGGAAGCAAGGATCATCATACGGGAAATATCAACGCAGGAGCCCATATGCAGGATGGGCGGGATGCCGACCAGCTTGCACACGCGCTTGAGGCCCTCGCCGCAGTATTCGGCGGCGTCGAGATCCATGAGGCCTGCCTTGGCCGCGGCCTGTGCCGAACAGCCGGAGACGATGACGATGATATCGTTCTTGAGGAGCTTCTTCATCAGCTCGATGTGCGCGGTGTCGGGGCGGACCTTGGGGTTGTTGCAGCCGACCATCGCGACAGCGCCGCGCAGGACGCCGGCCTTGACGACGTCAGCCAGCGGCTTGAGCGTGCCGAGGGCGTCGACGTGAGAGTTGCACACGCCGTCGAGCTCCTTCTTGATGGCCTCGACCGAGTAGCCGACACGGGCCTTGGTCTTGAGGTTCGGAATGTTGACAAGCTCGGGCTTGCGGTTTTTGAAGTTTTCAATCGCCATGCGGATGATCGCCTTGGCGTTGTCCGCCGCAGTGTCCTCGTGGAACTCGATGAAATCGGAGTCCGGCATACGGGCGATGGGAGACGTGGTGATGAACTTGGTATGGAAGCACTTGGACAGCGGGCCAAGGGCCGGGAAGATGCACTGCACGTCGACGACGATGGCCTCGCAGGCGCCCGTCAGAACGACGTTTTCCTGCTGCAGGAAGTTGCCTGCCATCGGAATGCCCTGACGCATGGCGACCTCGTTGCCGGTGCAGCAGACGCCCGCGATGTTGATGCCCTTTGCGCCGACGGACTTGGCCAGCGCGACCATCTCGGGATCCTGCGAATACATGACGATCATCTCGGAAAGAGACGGATCGTGGCCGTGGACGATGATGTTGACCATGTCCTTTTCCATGACGCCGATGTTGGCGGTGGTGTCAACGGGACGCGGGGTGCCGAACAGAATGTCGGAGAACTCGGTGCCCATCATGGAGCCGCCCCAGCCGTCGGACAGACCGGCGCGCAGGGACTGCTTGATCAGAGCCTCCGGCAGCGAGGAACAGCCCATATGCGTCATGTGCAGCGACTGCGAGACCTCACGGTCGATCGCGCGCGGCTCGATGCCGGCGTCATGCCACAGCTTCTGGGTGTGCTCCGGTGCGCGCTTGAGGTAGCGTTGCACGCCGAACGGCTTGCCGTACTCGAGAAGACCCGTCTCGGCGACCTCGTGGGCCAGATCGTAGATATCCTTGCCCTCGGTCTCGATGCCCCACTCGGCGGCGATCTTCTTCAGCTTTTCCGGATCCTTGACCTGGTAGGAGCCGCCCTCTTTCGCCTGATAGAGCGTGTGGCAGATCTGACGGCCATGGTCGGAGTGCGTGGCTGCGCCGCCTGCGGTGAAGCGCAGATAGTTGCGGCCGACAATGCCGTGCACGTCGCAGCCGCAGATGCCGCGCGGGGCCTTCGGCGTGATGCGGCAGGGGCCCATGGAGCAAATGCGGCAGCAGGTGCCGGCTTCGCCGAAGCCGCAGTGCGGCGTCTGATTCTTGACGCGCTGCTGCCAGGAATCCGCGCCAACTTTTTTGCCGGTTTCAAGCAATTCGTTGGTCGCTGCTTCCATCTGTTCAACTGTGATTAAGCGATCCCAATCCATCGATGATGTATCCTCCTAAAATATGTTCTGAACCGGCCTGCATACACCGGACGCAGAGCCGAAAGGGGCGGCGGACTGCCCGTGCGGACAGACCGAGCAGGCGCAGCTGCGCTTTGAAACCAAAAAGCGGCAGGATGCACCTCATATAGCTTGTGTCCATTTTACCAAGCGCCCCGAAAAAAGTCAACCGATGCGAACCCCCTGCGGGGGATCACCGGAAATCCAATTTTACGGAGAGAATAAAACATTAAAAATAGATGAAGTCAGAATTATCTACAAAATAATAGATAATTCTGACTTTATGCAGAAAATGATATGCGGTATCCGGATATTCCTTTTTTTATGATCCCATATGAACATTGATATGCGGATAGCACATGGTGATCCCGGCAGCGGAAAAGACCTCCTGCATCCCGTCGAGCACATCGTTATAGCACGTCCAATAATCCTCTGTGCGCACCCAGAAGCGCAGGACATACTGGATCGAGCTGTCGCCGTAGGAGACGACGTGCGCCTCGACAGGCCGGTCGCGGAGCGTCTTTTCATGCGCTGCCGCAGCGGCGCAGAGGGCGGCGCGGACCTTGTCCGCCGCATCGTCATAGGACGCCGAGACGTTCACGTCGATCCGGCGCACGTCCTCGCTCGTCATGTTGACGATGCTGCCCGTCGTGATCTGGCTGTTGGGCAGATAGATGATCTGGTTGTCATAGGTGCGCAGGCTTGTATAGACCGCGCCGATGGTCAGCACGGTCCCGGCCTTGTCGCCGATCTGGACATAATCGCCCGACCGGAAGGGCTTGGCCGTCAGGATCATCAGCGCGCCCGCGACGTTGGACAGCGCCGTCTGCATCGAGAGCGAAACGGCAAGACCGGCGACGCTCAAAATCGCCAGCAGAGAGCTTGTATCGATGCCGAGTGTCCCTGCCACAAGCATGACGGCGATAAAGATCAGAACTGCCTTGGCCGTCGTGCGCAGGAAGCCGAAAATGGTGTGGTCAAGCTTCGAATGCGAAAACAGCTTGTCCGCCGCCTTCAGAATCAGCTTGATGAGCACTGCGCACAGAACCAGCAGCACCGCCGCATACAGCAGCTTTTCAAGCGTCAGCTTCGAGAAAAACGACTGCACCTGTTTTTCGTCAATGGCAGCCGAGTCAAGAACAGAAGAAAAGAACATAAAACCTCCTGTGCGTTATGGGTAGTACCTGCCCTACAGCCGAATGGGCAGGTATATACGAGTTTGCCGCAGACGTTCAGCTGCGCAGTGCGCTCAGGATCTCCGGGAGCAGCACGTCGCGGTTCTCCTCCGATACCTCGATCAGGCGCACGTTCGGGTGGCTGCGGATGGCGGCGGCGAGCGGGGTGTCGGCCTTTTTCTGCACCACGCCGAGAATGGGGACGCATCCATCCAGAAGCGTCCGGATGCGTGCGGAATACGTGTCCGCGTGCCGCTCCATGCGGCCGATCTCGTCCATCAGCACAAGGTCGCAGTCCTCCGCGCCCTTCAGCGCGTCCATGCCCGCCGTTTCAAACGCGTCCGGGAACGACGCGATGCCAAGTTCCGGGCGGCGGATGCCAACGCGGTTCTGTGCGCCGCAGAGCAGATCCTGCGCGGCGGCGGGATGCAGATAGACGGGTCTGCTGCCGTCCGCCTCCGGCTTTGCCGAGACGGTGCGGAAGCCGCCCAGCCGCTCCGGCTGCAAAGCGTCCAGCGCGGCGGCGATCAGCGTGCTTTTCCCGATCTGCACAGGACCGGTCAGAAATACGTGCATCCTTACCCCTCCTCCCGCGGCTTTTTCGCGGTCCCGGAGCGCTTCGCCCGGTGCAGGATCATCTCTGCCGCGATCGACACGGCGATCTCCGCCGGAGTCTGGCCGAGAATATCAAGCCCGATTGGCGCGTGAATGCGGGCAAGCTCCGCCTCCGGGATGCCGTTTTCCATGAGATACGCATTGGTCGACGCAATTTTATGGCGGCTGCCGATGCAGCCGATATACGTCGCGGGCGAACGCATCGCCTGCAGCAGCACCTCGCGGTCGGCCTGATGGCCGGGGGTCATGATGCAGACATAATCGTTTTCCGTGAGCGTCAGATGTGCGCCGATGTCCAGATAATCGCCGAGAATGACGCGCTCAGCCTGCGGATAGTGCTCCGGCGTGGCAAATCCCGGCCGGTTGTCATAGACCACAACGCGGAAATCGACCGAAGCCAGCACCGGCACGAGCGCTGCGCCGACGTGCCCGCCGCCGAAGATATACGCATAGCCCGCCCGCGTGAGCGGCTCGACGTAATAGCGCGGCTCACCCTTTTTCGTGACTGCGTCCGCGCGGAGCATCGGGCGCAGCTCGTCCGGTGTGATGCAGTCCGTGAAGCGCAGACCATGCGCCTCGTCATAGGTCCCCATTGCGCTGACGCAGCCATCGTCCATGCGGTAGACGAGCCAGCTGTTCTGATTGCCGTTCAGAAGCTCCAGAATGCCGCGCAGCAGCGCGGTATCCGCCTCGGCCTGCGGGTCAAAATACTGGAAGAAGACCGTCACATTGCCGCCGCAGATCATACCGATGTCCGCGACCTCGTTGGGAGCCAGGCAGTAGCCGTGCACGAGGGACTGCTTCGTTTTCAGGACCTCCATCGCCAGCTTCCCGGATTCCAGCTCGACCGCGCCGCCGCCGACGGTGCCCTCCGTATGGCCGTCGGCGAAGACGGCCATTTTTGCGCCCGCACCGCGCGGCGTGGAGCCGGACGAGGCGAGAATGCTGCACAGCACGACGCCCTCGCCCTGCGCGAGCGCCTGCAGCATGGATGTGAAAAGCGCTTTCATACAAGATCCTCCATTCTGATCGTCAGGATGCCAAGCCGCTTGGTCTGCGGCAGATAATACGGGTACTGCGCGTTGTCCGTCCGCAGTAAACGCGGCAGGACGGCCTCGGGCGTGATCGCGCCGGGCGTTTCGTCCCGGCTGTAGATGCGGAAGAACCGGACGGCTTCGTCCAGCGACGCAAACGGCTGTCCGTGCTCCAGCTCCTGCGCGTCAAATTCGAACGGCACGCCCAGTTTGCGGAGCGTTTCGCAGACGGCGGAAGCCGTCTCGCCGCGAATGGGCTGCTCTGTCAGAGAAAACCGGTGTAAATCGTAGTTCTTTTTGATGATAATGACTGTTTTCGCGCACTGTCTGCGCGCGACGGGAAGAATTTCCGCAAGACTGCCGAAAAAGCAGAAGACCATTGCGTCGTACTGCGTTTTGTCCTCCGACGTCAATAAATCGCAGTGCAGCGGCGTGATATTTGTGAGCTGCCGCGTTCGGATGGTCTGCCGCAGCACGTCCAGCGCCTCGTCAGACACGTCCGCCGCTGTGATTTTCTCGAAATACGGACTCAGCGCGGCGGATAACGCTCCCAGCCCGCACCCCGCGTCGCAGAGCGTGCGGCAGCCGGAGAGCCTGGGCGCGAGAATGGCGGCAAGGCGCGCGTGATAGTCGCTTTTTTCATTCGCCGCCTGCATGAACCGGATCATGTCCGGTGTCCAGACAAACATACCTCTATTCCTCCTGGGCGTAGGTAACCGCTGATTGAATCGGCAAGAGTTGTCAGCGAGAGATTTTGTCCCAAATGAAAGTTTGAAAACGCAGGAATACTTTGTGTATTTCAAGTTTTTCAAACTGCACAGTTGGGGCAAAAGCTCCGCTGACAACCGCAGACGATTTAATCATCGGTTACATAGGGCGTACAGACGGAAAAGACGCGGCTGCCGGCCTGCACCTGCGTGACGGCGACCGGAACGCCGTAGAGCGTCTGCAAAAGCTCCGGCGTGAGCACCTGTCCCGGCAGGCCGAAGGCCAGCACCCGTCCGTCCTTCAGCGCCAATACCTTTGTCGCATAACGGAAGGCCTGATTCGGCTCGTGCGTGGAAAAAATGACGCTGTAGCCACCCGCCGACAGCGCTTCAATGCGCCGCATGACGCGGAAGCTGTTGCCATAGTCAAGACTCGCTGTCGGCTCGTCCATGATGAGCGTGTGCGCGTTCTGGATCAGCGCCCGGCCGAGCAGCATCAGCTGCCGTTCGCCGCCGGAGATGCGCGTACACCCGCGCGAAGCCAGCGCGCCGATGCCAAGCTCGTCCAGAATCCGCTGCGCTGCGTTCGTCTGCTCCCGAGAGGGGCTGTCAAACGGCCCGAGCTGCGCGCCAAGGCCCATCAGAACGCTATCGAGCACCGTATGGTCGAACGCCGGACTGTAGGACTGCGGGATATACGCAAGCTCCGCCGCCAGCGCGCGGCGGGAATAGTCCCGCACGTCGCGGCCCGCGATTTTGACGCTGCCGCGCTTCGGCTCCAGAAAGCCGAGCAGACAGCGGAACAGCGTGCTCTTTCCCACGCCGTTCGGGCCGAGCACGGCAATGCGTTCGCCCCTGTCTGCGCAGAAGCTGACGCTTTTTAATACGTCTGCCTCGCCATAGGAAAACACAAGGTCAGATACCTCAAGCTGCATCCCGCGCGCCTCCCTTCACAATTAAATAGAGGAACAGCGGCGCGCCGACGAGGGCCGTGAGGATGCCGAGCGGAATTTCGCCCGTCGTGAGACACCGCGCCAGATCGTCGACCAGCATGAGAAAGCTTGCGCCCAGCAGCATCGAGCACGGCAGCAGAAGCCGGGTGTTCTGTCCGACGAGCAGACGGCAGATGTGCGGGATCACGAGTCCCACCCAGCCGATCATGCCGCTGATGGAGACGCTGGCCGCCGTTGCAAGCGTCGCGCAGACGATGACGGCCAGCCGCAGGAGCTTCGTATTGACGCCCATGCTGCGCGCCTCAGCCTCGCTGATGGTCAGCAGGTTCAGCCGCCAGCGCAGGAAAAACAGCGGGATCAGGCCCAGCAGAATGGGGACCATCGCAAAATGCAGATCGTCCAGCCGCACAGCGGTCAGTGCGCCCATCAGCCAGTAGGTGATGGCGGGCAGCTGCTCGTTCGTGTCGGCGACCAATTTAATAAAGGAGGTTCCGGCGGAAAACAGCGACCCGACCATCACGCCCGCCAGCACCATCGCCAGATTCGAGCGCATCCGGCTCAGCCGCCCGACCAGATACGTCAGCCCCACCGCCGCAAGGCCGAAGAGGAACGAGCCTGCCGTGATGACGGCGTAGCTCGCGCCGAGCAGAATCGCCAGCGCCGCACCGAAGCATGCGCCGGTCGACGCGCCCAGCAGATCGGGCGACACCATGGGGTTGCGGAACATGGCCTGATACGACGCGCCCGCGGCAGAGAGCGCCGCGCCGATGAGCGCGGCGGACAAAATGCGCGGCAGGCGGATCTGGATGACGACGGAGGCCTCCTCCGGCGTCCATGTGGGCGCGAGGCGCAGATGCCCGCGCGAAACGCCCGACAGCGCCCGGTCTGCCAGCAGCCGCGCGGTCTGTAATGCCGAGACGCGGTACCGGCCCAGCAGGAACGACAGAAAAAAGACCGCCGCCAGCAAAATCAAAAGGATCAGGACACACCGCCTGCCCGTTTTTTCAGGTTTCATCAGCCTACTCCAAACAAAAGCGTTGTTTTTCATACCGTACCACCCTTTGCGTCTTCCTGTCAAGCAAAAGGCGCCGGATTTTATTCGGAATTGCCGAATCTTACAGAAAATCCGCCCCTGCGCGGGCCGGACGAGCTGAACAGGCAATATGCGTATTTTATTGCAGCATATGCATTGCGATTTCGTCCTCAATCAGCATGTTTACACTGCTTCAGATACTCTTCTCTTGTAATCATCATGTGGAGAAAACCGTCCTCCACACCCAATTCCCGAAAGCCTGCCCTGCGATGGGTTTCCCATGCGGTGATTTCGTTCCGGGCGACCGCGAAGTCGTTATGGATCCTGAAAATGCCGCAATCACGGAACGCGTGATCCAGCATCAGCCTCAGCGCGGGAACGGCATACCCCTTGCCGCGGTAGGGAGCATACATCACGATGCCCATATCCCACCAATCATTTTCGGGCGTATAGTGGAAATTCACATCGCCGATCCATGCGCCGTCTAGGCTGCGTTTGATGTAAGCATAGAAGCGCTCCGGCTCATTTCCTACCCAGCTATCGTACCAATCGGCAAGCGCCTTGTCCGGGCAGTCGATGCAGCCGGTGTCCCGATGGTAGCCCGCATAGGCAACATCCCAGCCCGCGTTGTAAGCCATCGTTTCCGGGTCAGCCATCATCTGCTGATAGAACCACAGATCTTCCCGCTTGGGGATGTACAGTTCAAGCTCTCGTGTAATATATGCCATAACGCGCCTCCGTATTTTTAGGATAATCTATGGTCGATCGTGTTTTATCATATTCTTATCACGCCATCAAGCGACGATACGCATGGCGGCTTCGAAAAATACCGCTGCTTCGTTAGACACGCGCTGTGTCCGGCGATTTTATAGACGGACAATTTATGGGGAGGCGACAATTTCTGCGCCTCTCGCAGAAGGCCGCGCGATAAACCGCCGCAGACATTCGTTGATGCAAATATCTGCGATGGGCCAAAGTATTTATCGCGTATGCAGGACCTGCGCCGCCCGATCCGGGTAATCCGTGATCAGCGCGTCCGCGCCGACGCTGGCGAGATAGGCCATGTCTTCCTCGGCATTGACTGTCCAGTACTGAATGGCCAGATCATGCGCGTGGGCAAAGTTGATGACCGTTGTGGTGCCGAGGTTGATGCCGAAGCTCGACTCCGCGTCGCCGAACGGCAGCTGGAGCACGTCGTAGGAGCAGGTGAAATCCGTTTTGCCGGTCAAGGCGGCAAAGTAGAACTGCACGACCTCCGCGGGCTGGCGCTGCGGTGCATGTCCGGGTAGTTCGCCGTGATGTAGTCCGCGACCTCATCGCGGAAGCTGCCGACGATGACGCGGTCGAGCAGATTTCGCTCGTTCAGCGTCGCATACAGCTGGTCTGCCGCGGCCAGACCGACCTCGCCGCCGTCCTTGATCTCAATAATGTACCGATAGTCCCCGGCAGAGGTCAGATAGTCCAACACCTCGTCCAAAGACAAAATGCGCAGCTCGTCCGGCACGGCGTCGCCGTGTAAATCCGTATACGGCGTTTCGCCCGCGTCATTTACGAACTGCGCCGCTATGTTCAGCTCCTTCAGCTCTGCCAGCGTCTTATCCCGGACGAGCACGTTTTCCGCTCCAAACACGGTCACGGCATCCGACACGCGGCCGAGCGTGGAATCATGCGAGAGCACCAGAACGTCGTCCGCCGTCATATGCAGGTCGAACTCGAAATAATCCACCTGCACATCCGGGTTTTCCGCACAGCCGCGGAACGCCGCCAGCGTCTCCTCCGGGAACTCGCCCGCGCCGCTGCGGTGCGCCGAGATCGCCGTTTCACCGGTGATGAACGGGTTGTTCGTTTCGTATTGCTTCAGATTTTTCGGATTCGAACGATGATGGAACTGCGCAATGCCGATAATTGCAATCACAACTACGATGCAGAGCAGCACGAGAAGGCTCCTGCCGATGACTTTTTTGACTTTCATGATGATTCTCCTGACTGTCATATTTGCATAATCTATGGTCAATCGCATTTTATCATATTTTCCGCCGCGCCATCAAGAGACGATACGCATGATGGCTGCGAAAAATGCCGCAGGCTCGTTAAAACAATGCGGCATCCGCCGTACATCTGCCGGGCTCATACTCCCGTGTCAGCGGGCATATACTCCAATAGCATACACAGCCTGGAGGTGCCCGTATGACAGAGGACTTACTCACCAGAGCCAGAGAGCTGGCTGTGTACATCATCGAGAACCGCGCCACCATCCGGCAGGCGGCAAAGCACTTCGGACTTTCCAAATCGACCGTGCATAAGGATCTTTCCGAGCGGCTGCCGATGGCGAACCGCGCGCTGTATCTTTCTGTGCGGGAGATTCTCGACCAGAACAGGGCCGAGCGCCACATCCGCGGCGGTCTGGCTACGAGAAAGAAATATAAGGGGTTCTGAATCTTGTCGTTTTCCGGGCGTTTTCCCGTTTTTTGGGGGAAACGTCCGGCTTTTTATACAGCTTGCTAAAAATTTGTGAGTTTCGATAAAATTTTTTGAGAAATGGGTTGATTCTTTGGTGCGGAAGGTATATACTTGGAATCAGGAAACAACTCCATTCAACAACAACACAACGTTCAGGAGGCAAAGAGTCATGAAATATGGTCGTACATTCAATTTCTCCGCAGGCCCCGCAATGATGCCGGAGCCCGTGCTGGAGGAAATCCGCGACGAGATGATGAACTACCGCGGCAGCGGCATGTGCGTCATGGAAATGAGCCACCGTTCCCCTGTTTTCCAGCAGATCATCGACGAGGCCGAGCAGGATCTGCGCGACCTCATGGGCATTCCCGACAACTATAAGGTCCTGTTCATTCAGGGCGGCGCAACGCTCCAGTTCTCCATGATCCCGATGAACCTCATGAAGAACGGCAAGGCCGTCTACATCGAGACCGGCGCATGGTCCAAGAAGGCCATCGCGGAAGCCAAGAAGGTCGGCGAGGTCATCGTCGCTGCTTCCAGCAAGGACAAGAACTATACCTACGTTCCCGACTGCTCCGATCTGGATATCCCCGAGGATACCGACTACGTCTACATCTGCGAAAATGAGACGATCCATGGCGTGACGTGGAACAAGCTGCCCAACACCAAGGGTCATGTGCTTGTTTCCGACCAGTCCTCCATGTTCCTCTCCAAGCCCTGCAACGTCTCCGACTACGGCATGATCTACGCGGGCGTGCAGAAGAATGTCGGCCCCGCCGGCATGGTCGTCGTCATCGTCCGTGAGGATCTGATCCGCGACGATCTGAAGGATCTGCCCATCTACCTGCAGTACAGCACGCACGCAGGCGCAGGTTCCATGTACAACACCCCGAACTGCTGGGCCATCTACTGCTGCGGCAAGGTCTTCAAGTATCTGAAGAGCATCGGCGGCCTCGAAGAGATGCACAAGCGCAATCTCGACAAGGCGAAGGTCTTCTATGACTTCCTGGATTCCTCCAAGATGTTCAAGGGCACCGTCGAGCCGGAGTTCCGCTCCCTCATGAACATCCCGTTCGTGACCGGGTCTGCTGACCTCGACAAGGAAGTCGTCGCCGCCACCAAGGCAGCCGGCTATGACAACCTCAAGGGCCACAAGTCCGTCGGCGGTCTGCGCGCTTCCATCTACAACGCCATGCCCAAGGAGGGCGTGGAAGCGCTCGTCGAGTTCCTCAAGAACTTCGAAGCCAACTACGGCAAATAAGAAAACCTACAAGGCGCGGCATATCCTGTCGCGCCTTGTTTCACAGAACAAATATAAGGAGATTTTATCATGCGTATTCTCGTAACTGATGGAATGGACAAGACCGCAATGGCGCAGCTGCGTGAGGCAGGCCACGAGGTCGTCGAGCAGTTCTATGCTCCCGAAGAACTGGGCGCGGCCCTGCGTGAGTTTGACGCAGTCGTCGTCCGCTCCAAGACCAAGGTCCGCGCGAACCACATCGATGAAGCCAAGGGCGGCAAGCTGAAGCTGATCATCCGCGGCGGTGTCGGCGTTGACAACATCGACGTGAAGTATGCCGAGGCCAACGGCATCACCGTCAAGAACACCCCGAAGGCTTCCTCTCAGTCCGTCGCAGAGCTGGCCATGGGTCATATGTTCTCCTGCGCACGCTATCTTTCCATCGCGGGCCACACCATGCGCGAGGGCAAGTGGGAAAAGAATGCATACGGAAAGGGCATCGAGCTGCAGGGCAAGACCCTCGGCATCGTCGGCTTCGGCCGCATCGGCCAGCATCTGGGCGTCATGGCCAAGGCCATCGGCATGACCGTCATCGCCTTTGATATCTTCCACATCCCCGGCATCGAAGAACAGCTGGGCATCCCCTATGTCGAGATGGACGAGCTGCTTGCCAAGTCCGACTTCATCTCCGTCCATGCCCCGGCAGTTGACGGCGGCGCACTGATTAACGCAGAGCGCATCGCAAAGATGAAGGACGGCGTGTGCATCATCAATACCTCCCGCGGCACCAACGTTGACGAGGCCGCTCTGCTGGCCGCGCTCGAATCCGGCAAGGTCCGCGCCGCCGGTCTGGATGTCTACGCTGACGAGCCTGCCTCCAACTCTGCGCTGTACTCCCATCCGATGGTCTCCTGCACGCCGCATATCGGCGCTGCCACCGTTGAGGCGCAGAAGCGCATCGGCGCGGAGATCGTGGACATTATCACGAATTTCGGCAAATAATTTCAGTCATTTCGCACAAGGCGTTTGCGCTTGTATTTCTGGCGCGGATGCGATATGATAATTTTGAGCAATCTGTAAAAGGATCGCAATAGATTGGTACAATTTTTTGAGGAGGATTTACCAAAATGAATGCTTATGTTGCCAGTGTCATCGACTATGTCAAGCAGGCACACGGAAACGAGCCTGAATTCGTTCAGACCGTAGAAGAGGTTCTCTCTTCCGTTTCCCCCATCATGGACGCACATCCCGAATACGAGAAGGTCGACCTTCTGAAGAGAATGGTCGAGCCGGAAAGAATGTTCACGTTCCGCGTCTGCTGGATGGATGACAAGGGCGAATACCATACAAACCGCGGCTGGCGCTGCCAGTTCAACGGCGCCATCGGCCCGTACAAGGGCGGCCTGCGCTTCCAGAAGAACGTTTACGAAGGCATCATCAAGTTCCTCGGCTTCGAGCAGACTTTCAAGAACTCCCTGACCGGCCTGCCCATGGGCGGCGCAAAGGGCGGCTCCGACTTTGATCCTGCCGGCAAGTCCGACGCGGAAGTCATGCGCTTCTGCCAGAGCTTCATGACCGCTCTGTACCGCTACATCGGGCCGGACATCGACGTTCCCGCGGGCGACATGGGTGTCGGCGGCCGTGAGATCGGCTATATGTTCGGCCAGTACCGCAGACTCAAGGGTGTCTGGGAGAACGGTGTTCTGACCGGCAAGGGCATGAGCTACGGCGGCTCCCTGATCCGTCCGGAAGCAACCGGCTACGGCGCAGTTTACTATTTGCAGGAAGTCCTGAAGCATGAGAACGACACCATCGAGGGCAAGCGTCTTGCCATCTCCGGCTACGGCAACGTCGGCTGGGGCATCATGAAGAAGGCTGCCGAGTTGGGCGCGAAGGTCACCTATTTCGCAGGCCCCGACGGCTATATCCATGATCCGGACGGCGTCGTCGGCGAAAAGCTCGACTTCATCCTCGAGATGCGCGCAAAGGATCCGATGCACTGCAAGCCGTATGCCGACAAGTACGGCGTGGAATTTGTTCCGGGCGAAAAGTGCTGGGGCGTGAAGGACGTTGATGTCTATATGCCCGCTGCGACCCAGAACGACGTGCGCATGGAGTCCGCAGAAAAGATCGCCGCCTCCGGCGTCAAGTACTACATCGAGGTCGCCAACATGCCGACCACGAACGACGCTCTGAACTATCTGCGCGCGCAGAAGCACA
>ENA-OPDG01000665-OPDG01000665.1-human-gut-metagenome-genome-assembly--contig:-NODE-665-length-29463-cov-4.061650_pt1 | contig 29463 bp, 21 predicted proteins | sample MGYA00241259_ERZ501498 | MGnify/ENA primary metagenome ERZ501498 (study PRJEB25962, sample SAMEA2042582) | human gut metagenome | biome: human gut; feature: human-associated habitat; material: faeces... | reverse complement strand
TCGCTACCTTTTTGACCTCTGTGTCATCTTATGAGGGCGGTTGCGGATTTGAGGCTCAACTCAATGCAGGGTAAGCTCGCCGGTGTCGATATCGTGACCGATGCAGCTCCGGGTGGCGGCGGTTCCACCATACGCGTGCGCGGTATGAGTACGGTGAACGCCTGCGAACCGCTCTACGTTATCGACGGAATAGCCACCACCGAGAACCTTAACTCGCTCAATGCAGCCGATATTGAGTCGATACAGGTATTGAAAGACGCTTCTTCGGCAAGTATCTACGGTAGCCGTGCGGCCAATGGCGTGGTTGTAATCACAACGAAACGCGGCAAGAGCGGCAAGATGGCTATCAACATCAACTATAACGCTTCGGTGCAGACAGTAGCAAAAACATACGATATGATGTCTTCCGAACAGTGGGGACAGGCCTATTGGCAGGCCTGCGCCAATGACGGCATAGCCCCTACGGGAGCTTCCTCGCTCTACGGAACAGGCTCTGTTCCACAGTTGGTGGAGTCAATCAACGGTGTGAGGACAGCCAATACCGACTGGCAGAAGCAGGTGTATAGCGCGGCATGGACGCAGAATCTCTCTGCAAGCATATCAAATGCGTCAGACAAAGGCTCATATCTTCTCTCGGCAAACTATATCGATCAAAACGGTATCATGTCGGAAACATTCTACAAGAGAATTTCCGCAAGACTTAATTCTACGTATAATTTCAATAAGTACATAAGGGTAGGAGAGAACCTTATGATAGCTAAATGGGAGAATAGAGGTGCAGACGTGAACGGCGACCGCGGCATTCCATACACCGCTATGCGTCAGCATCCGGCTCTTCCGGTATATAACGAGGACGGACTTTTCACCGATCCGGTATCTGTTATCGGTTCGGATATTGACAATCCGGTGCAGACTCTCTACAATATGCGCGACAATACAAACTCATCTTGGCGCATTTTCGGCAACGCATACCTTGAGGTTATGCCGATAAAGGGATTGTCGCTTAAGAGCAATGTCGGTATAGAGCACATACAATATCTTAACAAGACGCTCGGCCGCAACGTCCGCCCGACTGACGATACAGCCAACCGCAGCGTGAGCAGAGGCTATGGACAGGGCGATACCTGGACTTGGACAAACACCGCCAACTATATGTTTGATATCGCTAAAGACCATCATTTCACTGTACTCGCAGGTTCCGAGGCCATTAAATATGTGTTCGAGGACCTCTCGGCAATGCGTAAGGACTACGCCTTCGAGGACGATGACTATATGCAGATAGGCTCAGGCTCGGGTACGATGACCAATGGCGGCGGCAAGCAGGAGTGGGCTTTGTTCTCTCTCTTCGGTAAGATTGACTACAACTACGCCGACCGCTACCTCTTCTCTGCTACGCTCCGTCGCGACCAGACCTCACGTTTGGCAAAACATAACAATACCGGCGTGTTCCCCGCTTTCTCAGGAGCGTGGCGCGTCAGCGAAGAGAAGTTCTGGAAAAAGAACGACATAGTCAACAACCTGAAGGTTCGTTTGGGCTGGGGACAGAACGGCAACTCTGCCATAAGCAACAACTATGCGGCATATTCTACATATATGTATGACCTCGGAAACGGCGCATACGACCTCAACGGAACCAATACCGGCGTTGTGAGCGGTATAAAAGTGGCAACCACCGGTAACCCCGATCTGAAGTGGGAGACCACGACCCAGACCAACCTGGGTATTGATGCGATGCTGTTCAACAACTCGTTGAGCCTCTCGCTCGACTATTATTGGAAGAACACAAAGGACATGATAACTGTTCCGCCGGTTCTTTCCGTTGCAGGAGAAAACGCTGCCAAGTTCATGAATACGGGCGAGATGAAGAACCACGGTTTTGAAATGAATATGGCATACTACTCTCCCAAGTATGGCGACTTCTCATGGAGCGGCAACCTTAATATGTCAATGTACCGCAATGAGCTCGTGAAACTCAATGACGGAGTGAGTGTGATAGGTGGCGACTTCCGCCTTATTGAAGGCCAGCCGATGGGCGTTTATTACGGATATGTATGCGATGGAATCTTCCAGAACGAGGATCAAGTGAGCAATCACGCCATACAGGAAGGCAAGGGAGTAGGCCGCCTGAAGTTCCGCGACATCACCGGAGACGGAGAAGTGAACGAGAAAGACCGCTGCATCATAGGCGATCCGAACCCGGATTTCGGCATGGGACTCACCCTTACAGCCAATTATAAGAACTGGACGCTATCCACATTCTTCGCAGGAGAGTTCGGATTCGACATCTATAACGGCACACGCAAGCAGTTGGAGTTCATGACTTACGGCAACCTTTACACCAACCGCGGTTCTGATATACTGGGAGCGTGGACTCCGGAGAACACCGGCGCGTCCATACCGGCACTCACTACCGTTGACGACAACAACGAAACACGTATGTCTACCTATTTTGTTGAAGACGGTTCTTATCTTAAATGTAAGTACATAAAGCTGTCTTACCGCTTCAACCAGCCGTGGATGAAATACATCGGACTTGCGGCTTTGGACGTATACGGCCAGGTAGAGAACGTATTCACCATCACCGACTATTCCGGTCTGGACCCGGAAGTGCCGCTCGGAGCATACGGAGCACGCATCGACAATGGTCCTTATCCGCGTGCCCGCACCTTCTCTGTGGGACTTAACATGACATTCTAATATCAATAATAACAGAAAAGATTATGAAGAACAGATATAAAATCATTATAGCAGGCCTGCTTCTGTGCAGCCTTGCATCCTGTGATGATATGCTCGACACCAAACCTCAGGGCTCATTTACGGGAGAACAACTTGACGACAATTCGGTCGAGGGGCTTATAGCATCGGCATACGCCGGACTCGAAGCCCACTTCTATGGCAACAACGAAGCCTTTGCCGGTCCGTCGACAAACTGGATTTTCGATGTACGCAGCGACGATGCATATAAAGGCGGAGGCGGAACAAGCATGGAAGAGAACCTCCATCTGCTTGAAATAAGCGAGATAACATCCGACAATGTTAGCTGTCTGAACAAGTGGCAGAACAACTTCTACGCCATATCCCGCGTGCATAATGCCATGCTCGCGCTGCAATCGGCAGGCTCGGTGAGTGACGCCGACAAACTGATGGGCGAGCTGAAGACCCTTCGTGCGTGGTATTACTTCGACCTGATACGCATATTCAAGCGCATACCTTACTTCACCGAGAACGACGATGTCAATACGAAGACAAACGACGAGTACTCACGTGAGGAGATATTCGGATTCATCAAGCAAGACTTGAAAGATGCCATTGAGGTGCTGCCGGCAGAGAAAAGCAGCGCTGGCCGCATCACCAAGACCACTGCTCAGGCCATTATGGCAAAGGTCTGTGCGTTCACTTCCGACTGGGCAGACGTCAGAGACTATGCCGACGCAGTTATCACGAGCGGACAGTACAGCCTGTATTCCAACTTCGGTGATATGTCGAAGATAGCCTATAACAACGGTTCGGAGTCAATTTTCGCACTCCAGTGCTCTACGGCCAACGACAATATGCACATCAACTGGAGCAATCTTCTGAACTGCACATACAGCGACGGCAACCTTTACGGAACGGGTGACGACTTCTTCTACGGCTCGCAGAACCTCGTGAATGCTTTCCGTACCAATCCCGACAACGGTCTGCCATATCTTGACGGGACTTTCAATGATGTTGATGTAACCGAGGATTATGCCGGAACTGTCGACCCGCGCCTCGACTTCACAGTAGGCCGCATAGGCTATCCGTGGCGTGGTCATACCTATACAGCAGGCTGGTGCCGTGCTTACGACACCTACGGCGAGTTCTCAAACAAGAAAGGATGGCCTGCGCCGGAGGAGGCACAGGCAAGCTGGCCGTGGGGATGCAGCGCACTTAACTATATGTTTGTCAGCTATGCCGACATCCTCCTACTCAAGGCTGAGGCTCTCATTGAGCTGGCTTCCGGTACGAATGCCGCCACCGACGAGGGACTTGTCGAGGCCCGTACACTCATAAACCAAGTGCGTCAGCGTGCCGCCGACAGTGTGGACGGACGGTACACACCGCAGGACCTGAATCCCGCAAAAGCCGATTACTATGTCGGTCTGTATCCGGACGACTACGACGGCAACCTTGCATGGACCAAAGACCGTGCCCGCATGGCTCTGAGAATGGAGCGCCGGTTGGAGCTTGCCCTTGAAGGCAACCGCTGGTTCGACCTCATGCGTTGGGGAGACGACTATCTGTTGAATACTGTCAATACCTACATGACACAGGAATCAGAGTTGCGTCCTTACTATTCGGGCCGCTCGATAAGCTCTGATGAGATATTCCTACCGGTTCCGCTGGCGGAGATCGACAACTCCAACGGACTTTACAAACAATATTAATATGTAAAAACTAACGGATATGAAAAAGATATTAATGGCCATTATGGCAGTCTGCGGACTGCTCACATCATGCTCGGATGTGGAATATGATTCGGCGGGCTATATGGAAACTGTGAGCAATCTGCGCGCGGAGTATGAGCAGGGAAGCCGTGAGGTCACACTCGTTTGGGACAATCCTACGATGGAAGGACAGACGGGAGTGCAGATAATCAAGGACAATAAGGATGTAACAAACATCGATGAGGTGGTCAGCAGCTACTACATCCAAAAGGCACCGACCAACGTCGACGTCGCATACACGGTGAAGGCAGTCTATGAAGACGGCCGTGTCTCGGAAGGACAGACCGTGCGTTTCAACATCGCATACGAGAGCAAGAAGGGCGGAACCATGATTGCTATGCTCGTTCCTGACGACTATACGGCTTCGGACGACGAGAAAGACGCTGTCGATTGGTTCACAAATACCTATGTAAATACAGGCAAGGGTACGCTGATAACACCGTCTACGGTCAACGAACTCGACATTGAGAAACACGCAGCGTGCTGGGTTATGTGCGACCGTATAGGCATAGAGAAAGGTTATGACAAACTTCCTGGCAACCTGTCGTCATCGGAAGCAATCAACGCACTGAAGGCTTTCTGCGCCGACGGAGGCAATCTGTTGCTCACAAACCACGCTACACAGCTTACCGTTGGGCTCGGACGTATCGCCGACGCTTACGCTCCCGGTATCTTCGGAAGCGGTGAAGGCGGACAGAATAACGATGTCTGGGGTGTTCAGCCTGTAATAGGTAATGTGGAAGGACAGATATACGACCATTCTTCTCACGACATCTTCCGTGGCATGGACTTTGTCTCCGGGCTGTATGAACGCAGCATCTACACCTTTGAGGGTGCAGGCGTAAAGGGCGACCACAACTGTATGTGGGACCTGAACGCCTACGGACTGGCTCCGAGTCCTAACGTCGTGAAGGCTTGGGAAGACCAGACAAACTCAACCGTGCTCGGTACTTGGAACCACGTAGTGGACTATTGCTGCGCCGGAATCGTCGACTTTAACCCGACAACGACATTCCCTGGACGTGTCCTCGCGGTAGGTCTTGCTTCGTATGAGTGGAACATCGGAACAGAGAATTCATGCAAAGACCAGTTGGAACGTTTCACGAGCAACTGTCTGGATTATATCAGCAAGCCTGCGACATCGAAGGTTGCGATGCTCGTTCCCGATGATTATACAACGTCGGATGACGAGAAAGCAGCCGTTGAATGGTTCACCAACACTTACGTAAGCAACGGAACGGGCGTGCTTCTCACGCCGTCGACAGTCAACGAACTCGACATAGAGAACAACACAATGTGCTGGGTTATGTGCGACCGTATAGGTATAGAGAAAGGTTATGACAAACTTCCTGGCAACCTGTCGTCATCTGAAACCATCAACGCGCTGAAGGCTTTCTGTGCTGACGGAGGCAATCTGCTGCTCACAAATCACGCCACACAGCTTGCAGTAGGTGTCGGACGTATCGCCGACGCGTATGCTCCCGGCATCTTTGGAAGCGGTGAAGGCGGACAGAACAACGATGTCTGGGGTGTTCAGCCTATAATAGGTAATGTGGAAGGACAGATATACGACCATTCAAAGCACGATATCTATTGGGGTATGGACTTTGTTTCGGGTCTGTATGACCGCAGCATCTACACCTTTGAGGGTGCGGGAATAAAGGGCGACCACAACTGTATGTGGGACCTGAACGCCTACGGACTGGCTCCGAGTCCTAACGTTGTGAAGGCTTGGGAGGATATGACAAACTCTACGGTGCTCGGTACTTGGAACCACGTAGTGGACTATTGCTGCGCCGGAATCGTTGATTTCAACCCGACGACAACGTTCCCGGGCCGTGTCCTTGCAGTAGGCTTGGCCTCATACGAGTGGAACATCGGTACGGAGAACACGTGTCAGCAGCAGTTGGAACGCTTCACGAATAACTGCATTGGTTATTTGAAATAAATAGTTAATATCCGGCAGGGGACTGCAATATAGTCCCCTTGCCGGCGTTACAATAGTAGTAAAAGACCTAAACAATGTGAGTTCGAAGAATAAAGGAATAGAGGAGACAGTGCTTGCCACGTCGCTTGTATTTAGTACAGAGGCCTTGTACTTTTAGTACAAACGCCATGTACATTTAGTACAAAAGCCTTGTACTTTTAGTACAAACGCTCTGTACTTTTAGTACAAACGCCATGTATTGACACTGTACTGCGTCAGAGATGTCTTCAAGCAGGCTTTTAGCATTTGTAGAATTCATATTATGTATAGGTTATAAATAAACATATATAATATATAAAGGTATGAAAAGACTTTTATTATCAATACTATCGTTGTTGATTTTGGGCTTTGGCGGTGTTTTCGCACAAGGCTCAAACAAAGTGGCGATGCTTGTTCCGACAGACTATACGGCTTCGGCAGACGAAAAGGCAGCCGTGGAGTGGTTCAACAAGGCATACGTTGCCAGCGGTAAGGGAGTTCTTCTTACTCCCTCGACGATAAGCAGTTTGAGTATAGACAATAATGCCTTGTGCTGGGTAATGTGCGACCGCGAGGGCATAAACAAAGGCTATGGCAACCTTCCGGGTGGACTTGCGTCTTCCCTGACAGTCAGTGCCTTGAAGAGTTTCTGTGCTGCCGGTGGCAATCTTCTGCTTACAAACCATGCCACACAGCTAACCGTTGCACTCGGACGTATAGCCGAGACCTACGCTCCCGGCATCTTCGGAAGCGGTGTCGGCGGACAGAACAACGATGTATGGGGCGTTCAGCCTATCATAGGAGATGTGGAAGGGCAGATATACGACCACTCGGCACATGATATTTATACAGGCTTGAATTTCGTGTCAGGACTGTATGCGCGTAGCATTTATCCTTTTGAAGGTTCTGGAATAAAAGGCGACCACAATAGTATGTGGGATTTGAACGCTTACGGACTGGCTGCAAGTCCTAACGTTGTTAAGGCTTGGGAAGATCAGACGAACTCTACTGTGCTTGGCACGTGGAATCACGTGGTGGACTATTGTTGCGCCGGAATCGTTGATTTCAATCCTACAACAACGTTGCAGGGACGCATCCTTGCGGTCGGTTTGGCTTCATACGAGTGGGATTTAGGTGGCGAGACCAATACATACAAAGGGCAACTTGAGAAGTTTACGACTAATTGTATCAACTATTTAGACAAGAACTACGAGCCGGAACCGCCCGTAGTATCTGACTTTGCAGCCCGTTTTGATATGTCATTGTCAGGTAACAGCGTGAAAGAACTGGCAAGTGGGAAGTCATACAGTATCAATTCGGCACTGTCGCCGTTTGCCGTTTCAGCTCTCGATGGTGACGCATTGCGCTTCGACGGCTATTCAAACTATGTAAAGGCAGGTTTGCCAACAGCCTCTTTGTCTTCTGATGCACTGACCATTAACGTGCTTCTCGCAGCCGAGACATATCCTATGATGAACGTCGCTGAGGCAGAAAATACACCGACTTATGCCACTGTCTGCGGCAATCTCAACGAAAGTGAAATCAGCGGAATGGCTCTCCAGTTGTCTTCACAGGGTGACTTGCGCTTCTCTTTCGGTTCTGCTTCCAACTATGTACTGACAATTCAGGGCAATAAGAAACTGGAATGTGGAAAGTGGAATATGGTTACCGTGGTGTTAGACAAGGCGAATAACACGGGTGTGATGTATCTTAACGGTGAGCAAATCGGCACTTGCCGCATGAGTCGCGCGGGCGTTAAGCACTCCACTGCAGACTTCTATATAGGCAAGGATGCATCGGAAAAGAAGACAGATGTGTTCCTTATCAATACATTCTGCGGTCTTATCGATGACATTACCATATATAATAAGGTGTTGACAGCCGGAGAAGTGGTTGCTTTCATGCCTTCGGGTATGAATGCTTCGCGCCCCGACTTTGCCTATCCCGCATCGCGTTATGCCGAGAGCCTGTGGCGTCCGCAGTTCCACGGAATGCCTTCGGGCGGCTGGACCAACGAGTGTCACGGTCTGACCTACTCTGATGGCAAGTTCCATGTGTTCTTCCAGAAGAACGCCAACGGCCCTTATATGGCGCGCCTGCATTGGGGCCACATCTCGTCGGAGAACCTGTATAAGTGGAAAGAGGAGCCTATCGCGTTATACCCTGAGGCTTCCTACGACATAAAGGGATGCTGGAGCGGATGCGTATTCACCGATGACGCGTTCACAGGTGGCAAGCCTAACATCATATATACTGCCGTAGACAACGCCAAAGCGACCATCGCATTGGCCAAACCGAACGCAGATGACCTCATCGGGTGGGCAAAAGCAGATGGCAATCCTATCATCAACGGACGCCCGCAGGGGCTTTCCGACGACTTCCGCGACCCGTATTTCTTCTCGGCAAACGGCAACAAATATATTATTGTCGGCACGAGCAAGAATGGCATTGGAGCCTGTACGCTGCACAAATATCAGAACGGAAGCTGGACTAACGACGGCAAGATATTCTTCAAAGGCAGCAACGCCAACCAGCACGGAACGTTTTGGGAAATGCCGAACGTAACCGATATGGGCAACGGCAAATGGCTGTTCACCTGCACACCGCTTGGTCTTGGCACCGGTGTCCGCACCATCTATTGGGTCGGGACGATTGCCGCCGATGGCACGTTCACGCCGGATAATGATGCGCCGGAATCCCTTGAGATGGGCGGAATAGGCAAGGACGGATATGGATTGTTGTCGCCTTCAATCTATCAGAAGGACGGAAAGACGCTCCTTTTGGGCATCGTTCCCGATAAGTTGCCGGGCAATGTGAATTACAGAATGGGCTGGGCGCACAATTATTCGCTGCCGCGTGAGATCGCTCTTGGCTCTGATGGCAAGCTGACACAGAAACCTTATAGCGGTCTTACGGCAATGCGCACATCGACAAAGGTCGAGAAGCAGATTACGGTCAATGGCGAAGAGTCGCTGGCTCCGGTATCGGGCAGGCAGATAGAACTGCTCGGTGAGTTCACTGTGGGCACAGGAAACGTGGGCTTCAACTTCCTTAAGACAGGCAGTGAGAAGGCATCACTTACATATAATGTGAACCTCGGCACGCTGACTCTCGATATTACCGCGCTTACCCGACAGGTCAATGACGGCGTTTACGGAGGCATTTATACCGTGACTCTGCCCGAGAAGGTCAACACCGGTGGCAAACTGAAACTTCATGTGTATCTTGACGGTTCTATTGCCGACATCTTCGTGAACGACAAGTGGGCTTATTCGGTAAGGCTTTTCCCGAATAACGCGGCGGCGGTAGAGGCCGAAGTCTTTGCAACGACATCCACCGAAGCCAATGTCAAGGCTTGGATTCTCAATCCGGAGCAGAACATAGAGGATGGCATAGTGGACATTCCGTGGAATGACGCACACGTTCAGGCTTCCGGGACAAGCGCGATTTATGACCTGCAGGGGCGCAAACTCAACGGAAAACCGCAGAAAGGACTTTATATAAAGGACGGAAAGAAGTATTATGCTGATTGAAAAACTTGTTCATTTAGGACTCGCCACAATCTCGCTCGGTACGATTTACGAGGCCGACGGGGTGAAAGAACGTCCGTTTTGGCTGCGCAATGACGGCGATACGGCTGTGACCCTCGTTCAGGGATACACCTCTTGCGGCTGCACGACCATACGGTTTGACAAGGAAAAAGCCATTGCGCCCGGCGATTCCACGTGCGTATGGCTTGCCTTTAACCCACGCGGCAAAGGCGGAGAGTTCTATGAGAGCGGCACAATCGTATACGGCGGGCAGCGTGGACACATCGAAATGGCCATGACCGGTGTCTGTGTTACATCCGAAGAAACCCTGATGCGCCAGTTCCCCGTGTACATATCGGAAAGCCTCCGCATAACGGCCGAGCGGTTCGACTTAGGCATTATGCCCGTCGGAACATCCAAACAGCTCAACATCGTGGCTCTCCATCGTGACGATAACGACCGTCAGGAACAAGTAACAATAAAGTTTTTTGCCGATCAGAAGATAGGCAAGGGACTCCATCATGTGCCCTATACCGTCACGGTCAGGGACAAGGGAAAAGAGAAAAAGATAACTATAATGCTTGATGTCTTAATCAAATAAACAATAACAATATTATGAATACATTTAAGAATTTAAGATATGCTATCCTGATTGCAGCCTTTCTGATTGCAGGCGGCACCACGACTGCGCAGCAGAACGACAACATACGTTTCCTCAGTCCTGCCCATGCGATGGTCATGGCGGAGCAGGGTAGCAAGTATTTGCTGCTGCCCGTGGAGGAGAAGGCGGATATCTGCCACATCCGGGTGAATGCAAACGGCAAGTTAGAACAGACCTTAAACGTGCGCTTGGCGGTGGACAACATCGATTATTACGTACCTTTAGACCTTTCTTCGTATAAGGATAAGGGTGTGGTTCTCGACATCCACAACAACGGAAACAACCGGAACGAAGGCGCACTGAAGGAATTTGCGTGCTGGAAGAACCTAAAATACACCGACACGTTCGACACATCGAACCGTGAGAAGTACCGTCCGGCATACCATCACACGCCGGTCTACGGCTGGATGAACGACCCCAACGGACTGTTCTACAAGGATGGAGAGTGGCATCTCTACTATCAGCACAACCCGTATGGCTCGCAATGGGAGAATATGCACTGGAGCCACTCCGTGAGCCGCGACCTCATGACATGGGAAGACCGCGGAATGGCAATCGCACCCGACGGCCTCGGCGCGATATTCAGTGGCTGCTGTGTTGTGGATAATGACAATACCGCAGGCTTGGGAAAGGGCGCAATCATCGCATTCTATACCTCGGCAGGCGAGAACCAGACGCAGTGCATGGCATACAGCACCGACAACGGACAGACGTTCACAAAGTATCCGGGCAACCCGGTGATTACTTCCAACGTGCCTGACTTCCGTGACCCGCACGTGTTCTGGCACAAGGAGACCGCCCGTTGGATAATGGTTCTTGCCGCAGGGCAGGAGATGAACATATACAGTTCGGCTGATTTGAAGTCGTGGAAGTATGAAAGCGCGTTCGGACATGGCTACGGCAATCATGACGGAGTGTGGGAATGCCCCGACCTGATGAAGCTCCCTGTTGCCGGAACGGATAAGGAGAAGTGGATGCTTGTGTGCAACATCAACCCCGGCGGTCCCTCTGGCGGCTCTGCAACGCAGTATTTCACGGGCGAGTTCGACGGCCATAAGTTCGTGTGCGACACCAAACCGGAAGTCACCAAGTGGATGGACTACGGCAAAGACCATTACGCTGCCGTTACGTTCGACAACGCTCCCGACAACCGCCACGTGATTATCGCATGGATGAGCAACTGGCAATATGCTAATCAAGTGCCCACGATGCAGTACCGCAGCGGCAACAGCATTGCCCGCGACCTGCATCTTTACGAGCACAACGGCGACACTTTCGTGGGTGTCGTGCCGTCGAAGGAGGTTGATGCGAAGCGCAGCAAGGCTGTGGTTAAGAATTTCTCGGGCAAGAAAAAGACTTTCGATGCTTCCGATGGAGCTTATGAGATGGTGCTCAACCTGTCGGTCCGGCCCAAGACTCCGCTCACTTTGACATTGCAGAACGCAAAGGGCGAGAAAGTCATGATGACATACAATGCTGCCGAAGACACGTTCTCTATGGACAGAACCCAAAGCGGTGAGACCTCGTTCAGCGACGCTTTTGCTGCTGTTACCACTGCACCCGTCAACGGAGAGATGCGCACATTGCGCCTGTTCTTCGACAAATGCAGCATCGAAGCTTTCGACGGCGAGGGCAAGATGGCTATGTCTAACCTCGTGTTCCCCTCAGAACCGTACAATACCATCACCGTGAGTGGCGGTAAAGGTTGCAAGGTTTCTGCAACGGTATATAGCATTAAGTAAATCATCGGAGTTTGATAAATATAATAACATAATCATAATCAAAAGAAACAACTATGAGTAAATTGGATAAACTTGCAATAATCCCCGTGATGCTGTGCTTCTTCGTAATGGGATTCGTCGACCTCGTAGGTATCGCATCAAACTATGTTAAGGCGGATTTAGGTCTTTCTGACTCTGTTGCCAATATCTTCCCGTCTCTCGTCTTCTTCTGGTTCCTCATTTTCTCCGTGCCTACGGGAATGCTGATGAACAAGATTGGACGTAAGAAAACCGTATTGTTGTCTCTCATCGTTACCATCGTTTCATTGTTTTTGCCCCTCTTTGGCGAGTCGTTCACAGTCATGCTGCTGTCATTCTCACTGCTCGGCATCGGCAACGCGCTCATGCAGACATCGCTCAACCCGCTCGTCATGGCCGTCATCAAGGGTGGAAACCTGGCAAGTACGCTCACTTTCGGACAGTTTATCAAGGCCATCGCATCGTTCCTTGCGCCATATTTGGCAATGTGGGGAGCCACGGCCATGATACCGACCTTCGGACTCAACTGGCGCGTGCTGTTCGCTATATATTTCATTGTGGGTATTCTCGCTACGATGCTGCTTTTCGTCGCACCTATTAAAGAGGAGGAAATTAAGGGCAAGGCATCCGGTTTTGGCGACTGCCTGCGCCTGTTGGGCAAGCCTGTTGTGCTGCTGTCGTTCTTCGGCATCATGTGCCATGTGGGCATCGATGTGGGAACAAACACCACGGCACCGAAGATTCTCATGGAGCGACTGGGTATGACGCTGAATGACGCGGCCTTTGCCACATCGCTTTATTTCATCTTCCGCACCGTGGGATGCCTCACGGGGTCGTTCTTTCTGCGTGTGATGAAGACCCGCACATTCTTCATTATCAGTGTCGTGATGATGGCGCTGAGCATGGCCGGAATGATTATCGGCGACACAAAGGCCGTTCTCTATGCTTCGATAGCACTCGTCGGCTACGGCAACTCTAATGTCTTCTCGATGGTGTTCTCACAGGCCATGCTTTCATTGCCCGAGAAGAAGAACGAGGTTTCGGGCCTTATGATAATGGGACTCTTCGGCGGAACCATATTCCCGTTGCTTATGGGATTCGCCGGTGACGCCTTCGGACAGGTGGGAGCGGTGCTCGTCATGGCTGTCGGAGTGGCTTATCTGTTCTCTTATATAGGACGGGTGAAGCAATAAAAAAGCCTCACCCCCAACCCCTCTCCAAGAGAGAGGGGAGTGAATACCTTTAATTGGTGAGTCTGTTACAGATATAATTAAATCAAATAACTTAAACAATAATATTATTATGGAAAAGAAGATAGATGACAAAAAGATAGCAAACAACAGGTTAGAACATACTACTCCCCTCTCTTTTGGAGAGGGGGCGGGGGTGAGGCCTTGTGGCTCTCAAATAATAGTAGGACTCGGTGAGGCTCTTTGGGACGTGCTTCCCGAAGGAAAGAAACTGGGTGGAGCACCTGCAAACTTCGCTTATCACACCCGTCAGTTCGGTTTCGATGGTGTGGCGGTGAGTGCATTGGGCAATGACGCGCTTGGAGACGAGACGGTGGAGTCGCTCAACGAACACGGACTGCGCTATGTTATGCCGCGTGTGGACTATCCCACGGGAACGGTGCAGGTGCAGCTCGACGAGGAGGGCGTACCAACATACGACATCAAGACTGGCGTGGCATGGGACAATATTCCGTTCACTCCCGAACTTGAGGAGACCGCAAAGAGTTGCCGTGCCGTATGTTGGGGTTCGCTGGCACAGCGCAATGAGGTGTCGCGCGACACCATCTACCGCTTCATTGACGCCACTCCGAAAGACTGTCTGAAGATATTCGACATCAATCTTCGGCAGAATTTCTACACGAAGGAGGTTATCCGCGAGTCGGTGAACCGCTGCAACATCCTCAAAATCAACGACGAGGAGTTGGTTACCATCGGCCGTATGTTCGGCTATCCGGGTCTCGACATCGAGAACAAATGCTGGCTGATACTCGGCAAGTACAACCTTGATGCGCTCGTACTGACCTGCGGTGTCAACGGCAGCTACGTCTTTACGCCGGGCGCAATGTCGTTCCAAGAGACACCGAAGGTAGAGGTAGCCGACACCGTAGGGGCCGGAGACTCGTTCACGGGTACGTTCTGCGCCTCTATCCTGCGTGGCAAACCCATCGCCGAGGCTCACCGCTTAGCCGTCAAGGTCAGTGCGTATGTCTGCACGCAGAACGGTGCCATGCCCGAGATACCGGCTGACTTGCTCGGTGAAGTGCTTTAATTTTCAGGATAATTCTATATATGCCAAACGGCTATGCGATATCTTTCGCATAGCCGTTTGCTGTTATTATACGGTATTGACGCATACCTTCTACCTGCTTCCAGGGGATTTCCTGATAGCTTGCCTTAAATTCTTTGGTCAGCATATAAGCCGCCTCACCGACAATCTCGATATTCTTCATGGTGGCATAATATATAAGAATATTATTCTCAAAGTGTTCAAAGTCGACTCCATCTATAATGGAAAGGACATTGTTTGAATATTCTATGATGTCTTCCAGCCGTCCTTTGTCTTTAGCAAACTCTCTCATAAACCAGGATTTTGTCGTGTTCTGCGCTTTCCTTCGCGTAAGGTCTTAATGAACCATCGGCCACTAAATCGACTTCCCTTCCAAGAAGTTGTTTCAAATCTTCATACGAGTTCATGAGGTTATAACCTTACGACCTCACAACCTCATAACCTTACAACCTTACTTCTGCTTTATTCCACCCACGACATCCTCGTTTTCGATGGTCTTTTCGGTCTTCTTCACCGATGTGGAGAGTTTACCGAGGCGCAGGGAGATGCCGATAGAGAACGATTTCTGCTTGTTTTCCCAACACGAAATGCTGGTGAAATCGCCCTGAGTGTTGCCTGAATGGTAGGATGAATACTTGCTGCCGATAGGGTTGTTCGCACCGATATTCACCGATAGACGGTCGTCTTTCAGGAAAGAACGCTGCAGGCTGATGTAGCTGTAATGCCATGTGCCGTCGTAGCCGTAGACGTTCGACACGTCGTGGCCTATCTGACCGCCACCGCCCAGCGACAGGCTCAGCTTCCACGGCAGCTTCTGCGAGATGTTCACATACACATTGCCATACCATCCCGAATTGCTCAACGCGATGTTCGGGTTGTGCAATTTGTCGTAGTTCACGCTGCCGTTTATCGATGTCGAGTTGCCTTTCCACGGCTGGCACTGCACGAATGCGCTCACTCCGGCGTTGCGGCCGCGCAACGCGTTGGCGTATGTGGAGTGTTTCTTGCCGCCCTCAAGGTATTCTATGCCGGTGATATCGTCGTTGGAGAATCTATAATACGGGTTGATGTTGTATGTGAGTTTCGCGCCGGTGTGCGTATATGTCAGTCCGAGCATATTGCGGCGTGAGCTCGACAGGGTCGCGTTTCCGAAACTGACTGATGTAGGAGTCTCTATCACCGCTGGATTCAGATAGTCTATTCCCGGTCGCCTTATCGACGTGGCGAAGCTCAATTTGAGGCTGTTGGCGTCTGAAAACTTATACTGGACGTTGGCCGACGGCACCCAGTCGTTTAGGTTCCTGTGGAATTTTTCGCCCATTCCATCGGGAAATTCCGCCTGCAAACGGCTGTATTCGTAGCGCAATCCCGCACGTGCCGACCACCGTCCGACGTTCAGCATATACTGAGCGTAGAGTGCTGCCACGTGAGTGGTGTGGCGGAATGCGCTCATCGTGTTCTCGTCCTCCGCACCGTCATAATCCATCGCCGTGTTGCTGCGGTTCAGACGGTAGATATATTTCGCTCCCGTCTCAATCTTGTGGTGCTCCGACAGCGGCCGGACATAGTCAGCCTGCACTGTATTCTCCGAGAAATACTCATGTTTGCTTTGCGCATATCCGTTGTAGTTCATCGGCATATTGAGTATGTTTTCATACGCAAATTGCTCGTTGTCGCGTCTCTTCGTGAATGCGAGCATATACGACAGCGTGAACATCTCGCCCTCGCGGCGCGTCTTGTGCTGCCAGTCGAAGCGTCCGTTCCAGTTGTGATAGTTATATCCGGGAAATTCAACCGTGCTCTTATACTTATATATAGGACTGCCATCGGGTGCGTTCATGGCCGTCTGCGTCGTTCCGGCCAAGTCGAGGGTGAAGAAAAATCCGCTTCCCGAGAGCGTGAACAGGTTCAGCGAGTCCAGCTCGTAGCTCGTGTTCAGGTCGAGAAAGTTTACCGTTGCCGGCTGCTTCATCTCCGAACGGGTTGTCAGCGTGTTGCCCGTATCGCCGTAAGTTATGGACTCTGTGTTCCTCGGAGTTGTGAAACTGCCGTTCTGATGGAATATTCCGTAGTTGGCAGACACGGCGAACTTACCCGCCTGTGCGGCTATGTATCCGCTCGCCATAGGTCCGCGGTTGCTGATTTGTGTTTGCAGCGTGGCCGTAACGCCGTTCATGCTGCTGCCGTCCGCCATCACGATGTTCAGTATTGCCGTTACTCCCTCGGCGTCATACTTCGCTCCCGGCTCAGTGATTACCTCAATTTTCTTTATTGATGAGGCCGGAATCGCCTTCAGCACATCCTTTGCGTTGTTGGAAAGCGACGGATCCGGGTGCCCGTTTTTGTATATCTTGAAATCCGACGAGCCTTTCACGGTGATGTTGTCCTGTCCGTCGACGGTCACGAGCGGTACTTTCTTGAGCATATCCATCACCGTTTTTGTCTTCGCTTCTTCATCGGCCTGAATGTCATACGTAAGTTTCTCGGCATCCACCTTCACTAATTGGCGTTGTGATGTAACGACCACGTCGTCCAGCGTCTGTTCCGACATGAGCGAGTCTATCAGCGCCTGCTGCCGCTTTTTGGCTGCCTGCTGCTCGTTGCTGAGGCTGTCGGCGGGTATAGCCGCAGTGCTCTTGCTGTTGTCATCGGTCTGAATGACCGCGCTTTTATAGCCTGCGGCCGAATTTCCACTAAGTCCTGTTGCCGCCATACCTGCGCGGGCCGGCAAACAAAAGGTTGAGCCTGCCATCACGGCAAGCGCAACCACTGTGGCCTGCATGGCAGACCGTCTTTTGATTTCTTTTTGTAAAACGTTCATATATCCTTTATTGTTAAATTCATTTCCGGCGGTTTGCGTCTGAATCTTGCTCTTTTCCCGCCTTTTCTTATCGTAAGACGCATTTATAACACGCAAAGTTGCAAATCCCAAACAAAAAACTTTCGTATTCAGTTTTTTTAACATTGATATTAGGCCATCTTCTTTTTAACTGGAAATGTAAATAAAGGATGGTAATATAAAAAAAGAGACCGTGCAACAAGCGCGGCCTCTCGTGGTTAATCCTTCTTTCATACGGGCTTTTACAGCACATCAATCTGTCTTGCCGGCTTCTTCTGAGCCTGAACGATTTTCGGCAGACCGATGGTCAGGACACCGTTTTCCACCTTTGCGCTGATTTCGTCTTTCTCCACGTCATCCGGCAGAATCAGCGTTTGCTCATATTTGCCGTAAGCAAATTCGCGGCGCAGATAGTGTATGTGCTTGTTCTCCTCCTTCTTCTCATGCTGTTGTTCCATCTTGATGACAAGGTTTCCCTCATCGTTGATGTTCACCTTTATATCTTCCTTTTTCAGTCCCGGAGCGGCGAGTTCCACGGTATAGTCCACATCGCTTTCTATTACGTTGATTGCCGGTGCGGTAGCTGCTGCGCGAGGCATATAGTCTGTGTTAAAGAAATCGTTAAACACTTCCGGCAGCCATGAGTTTCTGTTCATAATTGTTGACATAATCAAATCCTCCATTATTTTTTAATTGTTGTTTTTATTGTTTCTATAATTATTAATTATGGCTTCTTTGTTTATTGTTGCCTTGCGGATTTCTTGTCAATCCTGTGTGGATTTTTTTCCGCGTTCATCTATCCTTTCGCAACTTCCGTACCAACCAAATTCTTGCCGACAAAATGGCAGAAACGGCTGACAAAATGACAAGTCGCTGCCCTGATTGGGGGATTGCCTGACGGAGTAGTTCCCCATTATTGCAATTACTCTAATTAGTCTAATTGGTCTAATTGGTTCAATTAGGCTAATTAGTCTAATTACCCTGTGAAGGCTGAAAAAATCGCTTGAAAAACTCGCGTATTTTCAAACAGAATTTCTCCTGCGCTCAAAAACGCAAAAATAAAAGCCCCCCTCTAATCCCCCCACGGGGGGAAGCCCCAGCAGATAGAATATAATTTATAACCTCCCAACCTGAAAGTGAAGCGACCTTACGACCTTAAATCCTGCAATCGATTGCGCAGAAAAATCCATATTGACATAAATCAATTAACATGAAGTGAACGAATAAACCATTATCTTTGCCTGTGAATAAAAAAAATAACTGATATGAAAAGAATTTACTCTACAATCTTAACTACCCTTATCGCGTTGTCTTCCTTCGCACAGGGATGGCCTGCACAGTGGGAAGGCGTGATGCTCCAGGGATTCTACTGGGACTCATACACTGACACGAAGTGGACGAACCTTGAGGCTCAGGCAGACGAGTTGAGCCAGTACTTCAAACTTATCTGGATTCCTAACTCAGGTCATTGCGGAACCAGCAATAACATGGGTTATATGCCGCAATATTGGTTTACCAATCACAACTCATCGTTTGGTACGGAGGCAGAACTGCGCTCTATGATTAAAACCTATAAGGCAAAAGGTACAGGATTCATAGCCGATGTTGTAATAAACCACCGTAACGGTGTTACCAACTGGACGGATTTCCCAAGTGAAGTATGGAACGGACAGACATGGAAAATAGGTCCGGAAGGTATCTGTAGCACAGACGAAGTCAAAAACGCATCCGGTCAGGCAAAACCTACGGGAGCTGCCGATACGGGTGAAGATTTTAACGGAGCCCGCGACCTCGACCACACCAACGCCAATGTTCAGAACAACTGCAAGAACTATTGCAAGTTCCTGCTCGAAGACTTAGGCTACGTAGGATTCCGTTATGACATGGTGAAAGGCTATGCAGGACAATATACTAAAATGTATAACGAATACAGCAAACCACAATATAGTGTCGGCGAATATTGGGACGGCAGCTATGACAACGTGAAAGGATGGATTGATGCGACGGGCAAGCAGTCGGCCGCGTTCGACTTCCCGTTCAAATATCAGGTCAACAAGGCATTCTCTACAAACAATATGACAGAACTCGTATGGAAGGCAAACGGAACGACTGACCAGCCGGCAGGTATGATTCATTCCGGATACCCGCAGTATGCCGTAACTTTCATCGACAACCACGATACATACCGCGACGGCAACAAGTTCACCGGTAATGTTGTGGCTGCGAATGCTTTCATGCTTTGCTCTCCGGGCACGCCTTGCGTTTTCCTGACTCACTACAAACAGAACAAGACAGCCATACAGACACTTATCAACATCCGCAACTCGGTAGGCCTTAGCAACACCAGTTCGGTAAAAGTCTTGAAAACAGCAAAAGACTGCTATATGGCAGAGGTTACGGGAAGCAAAGGCAAGCTGGTCGTAAAAATCGGTTCTGCTATGGATTCTCCGTCGGGATATACCAACGCCGACATCAAGGCTACGGGTGATGGCTATTGTGTATGGACAAAAACCGACATACAGGGAGGTATTTCCGGCGGTGATGAAGTTGAGACTCCGGCCAAACTCTATCTGATGGGTAACATTCCTGCAGGATCTTGGCAAACCAATAAGGGAATTGAGATGACAAAGAACGGCTCTACGTTCACCGCACAAGATGTAACCATCACTGATGCAGGTGATTCTAAGAACCCCAACCTCGGTTTCTTCTCGTTTGTTACGGCTCTCGGAACTACCGGCAGCTCGTCAGAATGGGATGCAGTAATAAACAGTAGCGACAGATATGGCGCTATGACGAATAATGCTCCTGTTACGGTGGGTACTCCAATAGGTATGAAGAAATTTGCTGTCGGAGTTAATGCCTCGTCTGCATATTCATGGGCTGTTGCTCCCGGCACGTATGATATCATCGCCGACTTCAAGGAAATGAAGATAACGGTGGCTAAGGCCGGAACGTTAGGAGTGGAAGGCGTTGAGACGGATAGCAATGTGGCTCCGGTATATTACAACTTGCAGGGCGTTCGCGTGAACAATCCTAAGCAAGGCGTCTACGTTGTAGTGCGCGGCAACAAAGTTGCAAAAGAGTATATTAAGTAGAAAGGAGACAGTAGAAAGTAGAAAGGAGACAGTAGACAGGAGGTCAGACAATAGTTTTGTTGGGCCGTCAATTTGTTGCGGCCACATAATAACAGAAAGAGGGAGTACCCATTTGGGCACACCCTCTTTTTGTTAAGTAAACAAGTAGACGAGTAAACAAGTAGACGAGTTGCTACCTTTTCATACCTTATAAGGTATTGGATTCTTCGTTCTTCCCTCTTCATTCTTCCCTCTTCGTTCTTCCCTCTTCCCTCACCAAGTATTCTCTCCTTATCTTTTCTTCTATTCTTTCAGGCACGAGCGAGTCTATCGGCAAACCCTCGGCTATACGCTGGCGAATCTCTGTGCTGCTGATGTCTATGAGTTCGGTGTCGAGGAGCATCACGTTGTCGGGCAGGTCAGCCTGTCGGATGGTATCGCCCCGGCGCGGATATACGGCTATGCGGTATGTGCGCAGGATGTCGTCGGCATGATACCAGCGGTCGAAAGCCGCCCAGTTGTCGCCGCCTATAAGTAAGGTGAACGTGTGTTGGGGATAGGAACGGCTCAAGGATTGCAGGGTGTTCCACATATAGGAAGGGCGGGGTAGGCCGAACTCGTAGTCAGAGGCCACAAGTCCCGGCTCGTCTTTCAGCGCCTCCTCCACCATAAGGAAGCGTTTGCGGTCGTCGAGCAATGTGTCGTTGACCTTGAAAGGGTTTTGTGGCGATACAATAAACCATACCTCATCGAGTGCGGCCTTCGTGAGAAAGCTGCGCGCCAGAGCTATGTGCCCGTTGTGAATGGGGTTGAAGGAGCCGCCGTAGATGCCGATAGTCATTTTAAGTGAAGAGTTAAGAGTAAAGAGTGAAGAATCCAATGCAGTGAAGAGTGAAGAGTGAAGAATCCAATGCAGTGAAGAGTGAAGAGTAAAGAGTGAAGAATCCAATGCAGTTAAGAGTGAAGAGGAAAGAAAAAAGAATAAAATGCTCTTTGTTGAGACTCTTGGATTCTTCACTCTTCCCTCTTCGTTCTTCACTTTAGAAATCCTTTTACGATTTCTAAAGTCTCCTCCTTTGCTTTCTCCAAATCATCGTTCACGACGATGCGGTCGAACTTATCGGCGAAGCCCAGTTCAAACTCCGCGCGGGCTATGCGGTCGTTGATAACCTCCGGCGAATCAGTGGCGCGGCCTTCGAGACGGCGGCGCAACTCGGCTATCGACGGCGGTTGGATGAATATGCTCAGTGCGCGGTCGCCATAGTGCTTTTTGATGTTTACGCCACCCTTTACGTCTACGTCGAACACCACATTCTGCCCTTCGTCCAACTGCTTCTCCACTTGCGAGGTCAGCGTACCGTAGAAACGGTCGGTATAAACCTCCTCGTATTCAAGGAACTCGTTGGCCGCAATACGTTCGCGGAACTCATCTGGCGACAGGAAGAAGTATTCCACGCCGTGCTTTTCCTGTCCGCGTGGCGGTCGGCTTGTACACGAGATAGAGAATTTCAGGCGCAGCTCCTCGTGCTGCATGAGCCATGAGATGATGGTGCTTTTGCCGCTTCCGCTTGGTGCGGAGAAGATGATAACCTTTGTTTCCATTTCCTTATAGCGCGTTTAGTACCTGCTCCTTGATCTGTTCAAGCTCGTCTTTCATCTTCACCACGATGTTCTGCATCTCGGCCTGATTGCTCTTCGAGCCTGTTGTATTGATTTCGCGACCCATTTCCTGAGCTATGAAACCGAGCTTTTTACCTTGTCCGTGGCCCTCATCCATAGTCTCGCGGAAGTATTTCAGGTGGTTGGCGAGGCGCTGTTTCTCCTCGCTGATGTCGAGTTTCTCGATGTAATAAATCAGTTCCTGCTCCAGACGGTTCTTGTCGTAGTCCACCTCCGGAATGTTTTTCAGACCGTCTACAATCTTAGAACGGATTTTCTCCACGCGCGACTTCTCGTATGGCTCGATGCTTTTCAGCAACTCGGCGATATTGTCTATCTTCTCGGTGAACTTCTTCTGAAGTGCCGCGCCCTCCTGTTTGCGGAAGTCGCAGAGCTGTTGCAGCGCCTCGTCGATGGCCTTGCGTGCGGCTTCCCACTCCCCGTCTTCGAGCACTTCCACGTCTGTCTTGGTCAGTACGTCAGGCATACGGAGCAGTGTGGCGTACCAGTCCTGCGGCTCGGGGATGCCCGTTTTCGCCGAGATTTCCTTTATCTGATGATAGTAGTTGTCGAGCAATGAGGCGTTGATAGGCGTAGCGTCCACCACGTTGTCCTTCTCAATCCAGATAGAGAAGTCCACCTTGCCCCGTTCGGTGGCCTTAGCCACGGTTTGTCTTATCTCCATTTCCTTCTCGCGGTATAGCGGAGCGATGCGTACAGACAAGTCGAGAGTCTTGCTGTTGAGCGATTTCACCTCGACGTTTATCTTCTTTTCCTTGTAAGTTACTACGGCTTTGCCGTATCCCGTCATTGATAGTATCATATATCTTGCACGTTAAATTTATGCAAAAGTACTATTTTTGACTGAAAAAAGCGTAAATTTGCACTTTATTTTGATATAAACCAGCTTGTATATGTCTTGTATATTAAATATCGAAACGAGCACAGACGTTGTTTCGTTTGCCGTGAGCCGCGACGGCCTCTGTGTTTTTAGGAAAGACGACCACAGCGGCCCTAACCATGCGGTGAAGCTCGGCGTGTATGTGGACGAGGCCATTTCGTATGTAGACGGACACGGTATCGACCTTGATGCGGTGGCCGTGAGCAGCGGTCCCGGCTCATATACCGGACTGAGGATAGGCACGTCGATGGCGAAAGGCATCTGCTACGGACGCGGACTGAAACTTATCGGAGTGCCGACATTGGAGATATTGTGCGTGCCGGTGCTGCTCGGAAAGTACGAGATAGAGGACGATGCGCTGCTCTGTCCTATGATAGACGCCCGTAGGATGGAAGTCTATGCGCAGATTTTCGACCGCGCGCTGAATACTGTGCGCCCCATTCAGGCCGACGTTGTAACGGAAGAGACCTACAAGGAGTATTTAGATAAAGGTCCGGTGTACTTTTTCGGCAACGGCGCGGCCAAGTGCATGGACACCATCAATCATCCGAACGCACACCTGATAAGCGATATCGAGCCACTGGCCGAAAATATGTTTCCGCTGGCCGAGAAGCGTTCCGTGGCGGGAAAGTTCGAGGATGTGGCCTATTTCGTACCCGCCTATCTCAAGGATTTCGTGGCGAAGACACCGAAAAAACTGCTGTAAGGCGGATTGGAAATAAACAGAAATACATTCTACAATATGAATATAGAAGGATTGGACTATAACACCCAGCGCGACAAACTGGTCTTGCCGGAGTATGGAAGGGAGATACAGAAGATGGTGGAACACGCCATCGGTCTGCCTACAAAGGAGGAACGCCAGCGCTGCGCAGAGACAATAGTGAGCATCATGGCGCGTATGAATCCGCAACACAGGGAGAGCGGCGACTATATGCAGAAACTTTGGGATCATCTCGCCATTATGAGCGGTTTCCGTCTGGATATCGACTATCCGTATGATGTGGCTCAAGCTCTGAAGTTGGCTGGTAAGCCGGAGCCGGTATCTTATCCGACTAAGGTCAACAGTGTGCGCCATTATGGCCGCATGATGGGCGATATGTTCGAGAAACTGAAAACAATGGAGCCGGGAGCAGAGCGCGATGCGTTGACGGCCCTCGCTGCAAATCAGATGAAAAGGTCGCTCGTGTTGTGGAGTCATGGCTCGTGCGACGACGAGAAAGTGGCATCCGACCTCGCCAGACTTACCGACGGAGTGATTCAACTTGACCTGTCTACCTTCAAGTTCCGGAAGATAGAGAACAGAGAACCGGTCGAGCCGAAGCGCAAGAGAAGATAAATAAGGCTCAACTCCGATATTCCACAACCTAACTCTATATAGAAAATGGACTCATTCATCATAGAAGGTGGTCACAGACTGACAGGTTCCATCACTCCGCAGGGCGCGAAAAATGAGGCGCTGGAGGTGATTTGTGCGGCTATCCTGACTGCCGAAGAAGTGATAATAAAGAATATTCCCGACATTCTCGACGTGAATAATCTCATCAAACTGCTTTGCGACATCGGCGTGAAGGTGAATAAATTAGAGCACGGCACTTATTCTTTCAAGGCCGACGAGCTTAATCTTGATTATTTAGAAAGCGACGATTTTGTCAAGAAATGTTCTTCTTTGCGCGGCAGCGTGCTGATGATTGGTCCGTTGCTGGGCCGCTTCGGCAAGGCGGTGGTGGCTAAACCGGGCGGCGATAAAATCGGGCGGCGACGTCTCGACACCCATTTCCTCGGCTTTAAGTACCTCGGCGCGGAGTTCGTTCACATCGACAACCGCAACGTTTATGAGATAAGGGCAAACCAACTGACGGGCACTTATATGCTGCTCGACGAGGCTTCGGTAACCGGAACGGCCAATATAATAATGTCGGCGGTGCTGGCTAAGGGCACTACGACAATCTATAACGCGGCGTGCGAGCCTTACATTCAGCAGCTCTGTCATATGCTCAACCGCATGGGAGCGCAGATAAGCGGTATCGCATCAAACCTCCTGACGATTGTAGGAGTGGAGAAGCTGCATGGAACGAGCCACAAGGTGCTGCCGGATATGATTGAGGTAGGTTCGTTTATCGGCATGGCGGCAATGGTGGGCGATGGTATGCGCATCAAAGACGTGTCGGTGAAGGACCTCGGAATCATCCCCGACGCATTCAGACGCTTAGGCGTAAGAATGGAAATCGAAGGCGACGACATCGTCATTCCGCGTCAGGATTGCATGGAAGTGGACTCGTTTATCGACGGTTCGATAATGACGTTGGCCGATGCGCCGTGGCCCGGACTCACGCCCGACCTGCTTTCGGTACTCATTGTGGTGGCTACGCAGACCCGTGGCAGTGTCCTTTTTCATCAGAAGATGTTCGAGAGCCGCCTGTTCTTCGTAGATAAGCTCATTGATATGGGCGCGCAGATAATATTATGCGATCCCCATCGCGCCGTGGTTGTGGGCCACGACCATAAGATAACGTTGCGCGCAGGACGCATGACAAGTCCTGATATTCGTGCGGGAATAGCCCTGCTGATAGCTGCCATGAGTGCGAACGGCACGAGCCGGATAGACAATATTGCCCAGATAGACCGTGGATATGAGAACATTGAGGCCCGTCTGAACGCGTTGGGAGCGCACATCAGCCGAACAAACAAATGATTTTCGAGTGATAAATAATATGTTTGCGCATGATAAACAATGTGTTTTCGTGTTATAAACAATAGTCTGGAGAAATATAAAAGCAAGTCAACAAGAGGATGATAACCCACGAAGAGGTTTATAAGATAGGAAAGATAGGTAAGCCGCATGGCGTGAAAGGTGAGCTGACATTACAGTTCATTGATGATGTTTTCGACCGGACGGATGCCGATTTCCTTGTTCTCGACATCGACGGAATACTTGTTCCTTTCTTCTTTGAGGAGTATCGGTTCCGCTCCGATACTGTCGCTCTCGTCAAATTCTGCGACATCGACACTCAGGAACAGGCCCGTTCGCTAACCGGATGCAATGTCTATTTCATGCGGGAATATGCCGATGGCGACGACGAACAACTGTCGTGGGCGCAGATAGTGGGCTTCCGCATCATCGACTCATGTACAGGAAAGGCTGTCGGAACAATTACACACGTTGACGATTCCACTATAAACTTACTCTTTGAAGTGCTTACCGAAGACGGAAAAGAACTGCTCTTGCCTGCTTCGGAAGACCTTATCGTGTCCGTAAATGTCGATTCCCATGAGATTGAAATGGCTTTGCCCGAAGGAATTTTGGAATTGTAGGGAAGGAGACTGGAGTCAGGAGGTCGGGAGTTAAGACGTTACCATAATGTCGTTTCTCAATCCCCAATCCTCAATCCATCATCCTCAAGAATGTCCTCTTAATAGAAAATAAAGAAATATGAAGCAGCAAATATGTATTCTCGGCTCTACCGGTTCGATTGGAACGCAGGCTCTCGATGTAATAGAACAGCATCCCGACCGATACGAAGCCTACTGCCTCACAGCAAACAACCGGTGGAAAGAACTCGCAGAACAGGCTCGTAAGTTCAATCCCGCGGCTGTGGTGATAGCAAACGAAGATTATTATGACAACTTGAAAGGGGCGTTGGCCGACCTTCCCGACATAAAGGTGTATGCCGGAGTGAAGGCATTGGACGAGATTGTTGAGGCCGAACCAATCGATATGGTACTTACGGCGATGGTCGGATTTGCCGGCCTTTCGCCTACGATACACGCCATCAAGGCTCGCAAGAAGATTTGTCTCGCAAACAAAGAGACGCTTGTCGTGGCCGGCGAACTAATCTGCAAGCTCGCACAAGAGAATCATGTGCCGATTCTTCCGGTGGACAGTGAGCATTCGGCGATATTCCAAAGTATAGTGGGGGAGGGCGACAATGAGATTGAAAAGATACTCCTCACGTGCTCGGGCGGCCCGTTCCGCACCTTCTCGCAGGAGCAGATAGAACGTGTTACGGCTGCCGATGCGCTGAAACATCCCACATGGGATATGGGGGCGAAGATTACAATAGACTCTGCTTCGCTTATGAACAAAGGCTTCGAGGTAATAGAAGCGAAGTGGCTCTTCGGCGTTCCGGCCGACAAGATACAGGTCTTGGTACACCCGCAGAGCATCGTTCACAGTGCCGTACAGTTTGTCGACGGCTCCGTGAAAGCCCAGCTTGGCGTTCCCGATATGCGAATGCCGATACAATACGCCTTTTCTTTCCCAGAAAGACTGCACCTCAACGGCGACCGTCTCGACCTGTTCGCCCGTCCGTTGGAGTTCTTCGAGCCAGATATGAAGAAGTTCCGCTGTCTGGAACTGGCTTTCGAGGCTATCAAGAAGGGCGGAAATATGCCGTGTATCCTTAACGCAGCCAACGAAATCGTGAATCTAGCGTTCCGCAAAGGCCAATGTTCGTTCTTGCAGATGGCCGAAATCATAGAGCAAACAATGGGGCGTGTGCCCTTCGTCGAGGCCCCAGACTATGATACATACATACAAACGGATGCAGAGGCGCGCAGATTTGCAAAGAGCCTCACTCCTGACCCTATCCAAGAGAGAGAGGGAACAGATATACTCTAAGGGATAAATTATAATTTAAATAATAGTAATAACAATAAGGCATATTACTCCCCTCTCTCTTGGAGAGGGGGCGGGGGTGAGGCCTAATATAAGAAAAAGACATGGAAGTATTTTTGATAAGACTGTTACAGTTTGTTTTGGCAATCTCGCTGCTTATCCTTTTGCATGAGGGTGGGCATTTCTTCTTCTCCAAACTCTTCAAGGTAAGGGTGGAGAAGTTCTATCTTTTCTTCGATCCGTGGTTCCATCTGTTCGAGTGGAAGCCTAAGAACAGCGACACGACATACGGTCTCGGCTGGCTGCCGTTGGGCGGATACTGTAAGATTTCCGGTATGATAGACGAGAGCTTCGATACAGAACAGATGAAGCAACCGGCACAAGAATGGGAGTTCCGCAGCAAACCGGCATGGCAGCGACTGCTGATTATGATCGGTGGAGTGCTCGTAAACTTCCTGCTCGCGCTCTTCATCTATTCCATGATAATGTTCGTCTGGGGCGACACATATTATCAGGTGAAGGACATGAATATGGGAATGAAGTTCAACAACGAGGCCAAAGCACTCGGATTTCACGACCATGACATCCTCATCGGCACAAACAAAGGCGCATTCAAAGACTTCGGTGCCGACCTGTTCCGCGACATTTCAACAGCAGAATATGTGGATGTGAAGCGCGACGGCAAGGCGGTAAGAATTCCAATCAAGGAAGAACTCAACCTGCTTAATATGTTGAAGGCTGACCCGGCGTTTGTCCGTCCGTTCGTTCCGGCTAAGATAAAGGATGTAACGAAGGACTCTCCGGCGTCTGAGGTAGGCATCAAGGCCGGCGATGTGATACTCGCCGTGAACGGAAAAAACATAGACTCGTGGAATGAATTTGGCACGGAGATGGGCAGAATAGAGGATATTATGACGCAGGCACAGACTCCGGCTGACTCTTTGAAGGTGCGCACGGCAACGTTTGTGGTTAAGCATCAGAATGCAGTAAAGCCTGACACGCTCACTACCGTACTCACTTCTGACCTGAAACTCGGTATATATCAGACATCGATAGCCGACTACTACACGCCTAAGACCGATGAGTTCGGCTTCCTCGAGAGTTTCCCGGCTGGTGTAAAATACGGTTGGAGCGTGCTCAAAGGCTACGTCAGTGATATGCAGTATGTCTTCACCGCCGACGGCGCGAAGTCGCTTGGAGGTTTCGGAGCAATAGGCAGTCTCTTCCCGCCGACGTGGGATTGGTATATGTTCTGGAAGATGACGGCTTTCCTCAGTATTATTCTCGCGTTCATGAACATCCTTCCGATTCCCGCGCTTGACGGCGGACACGTATTGTTCCTGCTCTATGAGATTATCACACGCCGCAAGCCGAGTGAGACGTTCATGATTCGTGCCGAGTATGTGGGTATCACACTGCTCATCCTCCTTATGGTCGTTGCAAACTTGAACGACATTCTTCGCGCGCTCGGACTGATGTAGTTTTGAGGTTATAAGGTTTTAGGTCGTGGAGAGTAAGGTGATTTTGTTGTCTTAAACTCCCTTTATATATAGGTAAACAAAAAACCGTTTGATACGCATTCGAGTATCAAACGGTTTTTTGTTATGTCCTTGTTTGAGTAACTTCACGGCTCACCCGATAAATATAGTGGAAGTCTTTTATTAGATATTATGTCGCCCTTTGCACAC
>ENA-OPDG01000651-OPDG01000651.1-human-gut-metagenome-genome-assembly--contig:-NODE-651-length-29815-cov-6.015827_pt1 | contig 29815 bp, 29 predicted proteins | sample MGYA00241259_ERZ501498 | MGnify/ENA primary metagenome ERZ501498 (study PRJEB25962, sample SAMEA2042582) | human gut metagenome | biome: human gut; feature: human-associated habitat; material: faeces... | reverse complement strand
AAAAAACTTTTTGATTTTTTCATTTTCCCCACTTGGAAATGATGAAAAAATGTCTTGGTTTATGAAAGGAGATATTCTTCTTTCCGCAGATAAACAGCGGCGGCCCTGGGCATAGTCCGGGGAGCCGGGCGGCGGGTGCGCTGTGACTTTTTCTTTGGAAGAACGAGCGAACAACACCAACGCCGCAACTGGGCCGGGCCACCCCACGGCCACGATCCGGCATAGGACAGGCTGGCCGCCTGTCCCTCCGGGCCGCCCTCTTATCTGCGAGGGAACGCCGCTCTGAGTATGGTTGTCTTTGGACAGGACAAGAAAATGGGAGCGGCGTTCCTTAAATTTCAAGCAGGAGGCAGACGATATGAAAGCGGTGCTATATTGCCGAGTAGATGGCCCTCAAACTTCTTTTGCCCTTGATGCAATTAAGGGACAACAGCTATATCTCATGGACTATGCGAAGAAAAACAACATAGAAATCGCGGGGATATATCTGGATGTGGGGTATCATGGCCGGACAATGGATCGTCCTGGCTTGCAATCTGTGATCCAGACTTTGAAAGAGGGCAACGCCGATGTGATTTTGGTTGCAAATTATAACCGCTTATATCGCGGGCGTTTCCCACAGGAATTGCAGGAGCTCCCGGTTGTTTCATTGAAGGAGCAAAATCGAAAAAGAGAACGAGGAGGAAAAGAACATGACATTTGATCCTGCGCTGTCCGCTATGATGGCCGAGCCGTGGAGCAACGGAGCCTGCCGTGGTTATGTCATTATGGCGATGGAAAACTGCGGCTTTTCCAGTGATGACATCCGCCGTATGATGGCCGAGCTCCATGAGCTGTTTGACTTTGTTTCTCTGGAGGAGGCCGAGGCCCACTATCAAAAAAGCCTTTTCTGACTTCGAGACATTGTGTCCCAAGGTGGAGTGAGGCAAGAGGGCAGCATCGTTTGGGTGCTGCCCTCTTGCGTTTCCCCACAATATGCGGGAAGCGTATCCTATTTTTGATAAGGAGGTTTTACCGTGAGATTAACGGCAAAGGAACTGGAACAAATGAAAAGCGTTGACATCGGCGCAGTGGCTCCTGAGTCCCTGCCGGATGTGAGCGGCATGGCCTTTGACACCTCTCTCCCCCGGGAGGAGCGGATCGCTCTGTTTTTGCAGGCGGTAGAAAATCCATACTGCTTTTGCATCGGCGGGATCGGTGTAAAAATTGAATTTGCGGAAAGCGGGCCGTCCTTGCAGGACACGCTGACGGACTTTCTGCTCCGGCAAAAAAGCGGGCTGTAACTTCGGTTATGGCCCCTTTCTACTTCGAGACAAAGTGTCCCGAGGCGGAGGCATCCTTGTTGTCCCGCCCGGGCAGAGGTATAATATAGATGTAATGTGATAGGGAAGGAGGAACAATGGCACGAGCAAAAAACAGAGGATTGCAACAGAGTTTCTCTCCCTCTTATACCGTCCGCCGCTGGCGGCTGGGCGAATATATCCGGCTTTCCAAGGAGGACTTGAAAAAGGGAAAGGACGACAGCAACAGCGTCATCAACCAGCGTGATCTGCTCAATGACTTTTACCAGAAGCATATCGGAGAATTTGAAAGTGTTTCCGAATATGTAGACGATGGACACACAGGAACGGACGCCAACCGGGAGAATTTCCAGCGGCTCCTTTCCGATGTAATGAGCGGGAAAATAAACTGCGTGGTAGTAAAAGACCTTTCCCGTTTTGCAAGAAATTACAGTGATGCGGGAAGTCTGATTGATAACCTGTTTGTTCAGATGGGCGTTCGCTTCATCAGTCTTGCTGAAAATGTGGACAGCTATCTCAACCCGGACAGCGTTTCCAGTATTATCGTCCCGATTACAAATGTGATGAACGATCAATACTGCTATCAGACCTCAAAGAAAATTCGCCAGGTATTTGACTATAAGCGGCGCAACGGGCAGTACATCGGCGCATTTGCTCCTTATGGATATGTGAAGCACCCAAAGGACAAACACCAGTTGATCATCGATCCCGATGCCGCTGAAATCGTCAAACTTATTTTCTCTTTGTTCCTAAAAGGGACATCGAAACGGGCCATCGCTTTGTATCTGAATGAACACGGCGTACCCAGCCCCTCGGCTTATAAACTGCAAAAGGGCATACCCGTTTCAACAAGAGGATATGACGATCCTATGTGGGGAGCCCGCATGATCCACTCCATTCTGACGAACCCCACCTATACCGGGGATTTGGCACAGGGCCGCAGTCGGGTAAAAAGCTATAAGGTACACGAGGTTGAAAGCGTTCCCCGTGAAGAATGGGTGGAAGTAGCTGGTACGCATGAGGCAATCATTGATTATGAAACCTTTGATAAGGTACAGGCCCTTTTACAGCGGGATACCCGTACTTCTCCAAAAGGCCGGGAAGTCCACCTGTTCAGCGGTTTTCTGAAATGTGCTGACTGCGGGCGGGCAATTACCCGGAGCGTGGGCAACAACAATAATGTGTACTATGCCTGCTCCACCTACAAGAACCGCTCCCGGACAGCCTGCACAATGCACTCAATCAAGCATAACCGTCTGGAGGCCGCTGTCCTCTTTGCGGTACAACAGCAAATCCATCTGGCTGTTTCATACTCGGAAATGATTGCCCGCATTAACACCGCCCCGGTCAAAAAGAGCCAGTCCATCCGTTTGGAAGAACTGATTGCTGCGAAAGAGCGGGAACTGGCAAAAATCAGCCGCTACAAGCAGTCCCTTTATCAGGACTGGAAAGACGGGGAAATTACCCAGCAGGACTACCGGGATATGAAAGCCGATTATGAACGACAGACCATCGCTCTTACGGATGTTCTGGCCCGGCTGAACGCTGAACGGGCGGAACTGGCAAACGGTGTAAAGAGTGAGCATCCCGCATTGGTGGCCTTTACAAAACATCAAAATATCGACCAGCTTTCCCGGGAACTTCTCGTTGAGCTGATCGACCATATCAAGGTTTATGAGAATGGAAACATTAGTGTGAGATTTAAGTTTGCGGATGAATTTAGACGCATAGCAGAATACATTGAAATCAACACCACAAAACCCGCAGTAGCGGGCTAACCCCCGCTACATACCCCTTTGACAGTGTGTTTTCCTAATAGGAGCTAATCATATGGAATTTGCACCGGACGGAACGCTCAACACGCTCTTATTCGTGCCCGAAGAGGTGCGCGAAGATGCGAAAAAGCAGGGCGCGGACATCCGCGAAAACGGATATGCGGTTTTGGAGAGTACCGTATGGAAGGAAGAAGACGGAAAGTTCTACTATGACACCGGGATTCAAGGCGAGGTGTTGGGCGAAAAGGTTGATTCCTTTGCGGAGATTTCACTTCTGCCGGATGACTGCCTTCTCTATAACCTCGGCACGATGATACTCGAGCGTGCGTAAACCGCGCCCTGCTTTAAAACGGCAGCAAAAAAGAAAATCTTCCGATTAAATGAACCTGCCCCGCCGACTGTACGAACCGTCGGCGGGGCAGGATTTTTTGCCGTCTTTCTGTCTCGATTTCTTGACAAGCGTTTACTTGAAGTATAAAATTAAAATTAAGCAAGGCTAACTTTTCCGGGAGGATAATATGACGCTAAATGAACTGAAAGTAGGAGAGAGTGCCGTCATAACCGCCGTAGGCGGCGAGGGCGCTCTCAGATGCAGATTGCTCGATATGGGACTCATCCCGCGAACCCGTGTAACGCTTCAAAAGGTCGCGCCGATGGGCGATCCGATAGAGATAATGGTGCGCGGCTATGAGCTGACGCTCCGCGTTGACGACGCGAAAAAGATAGAAGTCAGAGCCGAGGAGGACGCAAAATGATATTTGCTCTCGTAGGTAATCAAAACTGTGGAAAGACAACTCTCTTTAACGCACTGACAGGCTCTAATCAGCACGTCGGAAACTTCCCCGGAGTCACGGTCGATCAGAAGATGGGCGCGATAAAAGGCGCAAAGGACAGCTCCGTTGTCGACCTGCCCGGAATATACTCCCTGCGCCCCTATACGCAGGAGGAAATAGTTTCGCGCGACTTCATTCTCAATCAGAAGCCCGACGGCATCATCAACATAGTCGATGCCACAAATATAGAGAGAAATTTATATCTCACCCTGCAATTGCTCGAGCTGCGCGTACCTATGGTGCTCGCACTCAATATGATGGACGAGGTGCGCTCGAACGGCGGCACAATAGATGTCAAGAAAATGAGCGACGCGCTCGGTATTCCCGTCGTGCCGATAAGCGCGGCAAAGGGCGAGGGCGTGTCCGAGCTTGTTGACCAGGCTCTGCAGGTCGCAAAGAGCAAAACTCTGCCGAAGGTCTGGGACTTCTGCTCCGACGGTTCGCCCGTCCACCGCTGCATCCACGCTATAGTGCATCTTATCGAAGACCACTCCTCGCGCCTTGACCTGCCGTGCCGCTTCTGCGCGACAAAGCTCATTGAGGGCGGCGACGATATGGCGGACAAGCTCGAACTGGACAGCAACGAGCGCGATCTGCTCGACCACTGCATAGTCGAGATGGAGAACGATACCGGGCTTGACAGAAACGCCGCGCTCGCCGAAATGCGCTACGAATTCATAGAAAAAGTAGTCGAGAGCTCGGTCGTCAAATGCCACGAGAGCAAGGAGCACCGCCGTAGCATGAAGCTCGACCGCGTTCTGACCGGCAAATACACCGCCATTCCTGTGTTCATAGGCGTTATGTGTCTCGTGTTTTGGCTGACCTTCAATGTTATAGGCTCCGCCCTTTCCGACTGGCTGAGCATCGGAATAGATAAACTCACCGGACTCGTCGATTCGGGGCTGACTGCCTATGGAATCAACCCCGTTATACATAGCCTTATCATCGACGGAATCTTCGCGGGCGTTGGCAGCGTTCTCTCATTCCTGCCGATAATAGTGACATTGTTCTTCTTCCTGTCTATTCTCGAAGATACGGGATATATGGCGCGAATAGCCTTTGTTATGGACAGACCGCTGAGAAAAATCGGTCTCTCCGGGCGCAGCTTCGTCCCTATGCTTATCGGCTTCGGATGCTCCGTCCCGGCGATAATGGCGACCCGCACCGTCTCGTCCGACCGCGACCGCAAGATGACAATAATGCTGACCCCGTATATGAGCTGTTCGGCAAAAATACCGATATATTCGGTCTTTGCGGCGGCATTTTTTCCGGGGAACGGTGCGCTCGTTATGATATGCCTGTATTTCTCGGGCATAGTGCTCAGTGTCCTGCTCGCGTTGATACTCAAAAATACCGCCTTCCGCGGCAACCCCGTGCCGTTCGTTATGGAGCTGCCGAACTACCGAATCCCGTCGCCCAAGAGCGCTCCTGCTGTGGGAAAAGGCAAAGGACTTCCTCCAGCGCGCGTTTACAGTCATATTTGTCGCAACGATTATCATATGGTTCCTTCAGAGCTTTGATACGCGCATAAACCCCGTTGAGGACAGCGCGAACAGTATGCTCGCCGCTATAGGCAGATTTATCGCGCCGATATTCAAGCCCCTCGGCTTCGCCGATTGGCGCGTCGCAACCGCGCTTATCTCCGGCTTCACCGCCAAAGAAGCGGTTGTCTCCACAATGTCCGTCCTGCTCAACACGAGCGTATCGACCCTCGGCGGCGCACTCTCCGCTATGTTCACCCCGCTGACCGCCGCGAGCTTCCTCGCGTTCACTCTGCTCTATACGCCCTGCGTCGCCGCAGTTGCAACTATAAAACGCGAGATGAACTCGACCCTTGCAACGATAGGCATAGTTATCCTTCAGTGCGTTGTCGCGTGGCTCGTCGCGTTCGGCGTTTATCAGATAGGGAGCCTGATAGCATGAAACCCGTTGATTTTGTTATAATAGCCGTTATCGCTCTGCTCGTTGTGCTCGCGATAGTTTCGATCCGCAGGCAGAAAAAGCGCGGCGGATGCTCGGGCTGCTCCGGATGCTCCGGCTGCTGCTCGCAGTGCGAAAAAAGTAAAGATAAATAACACAGAGCCGGTATTGCAATGATACCGGCTCTGTATTTTTCTTACTTTCTCCTTGCGAGTACTCCTGACAGAACACATTCGGCGGCGAGCGTGACTGTTATCAGGCAGCCCGTGACGGAGAAATTATTTATATTATATAACAGCTGCATGGGCGAAATAGCGGCCGCCGCCAGAGAGATGCCGAAAACCCGAAGCAGAGCCTTGCGGCTGTCCTTTGCCGCCGCCAGGATTGCGGCCATCAGCAAAACACAGGTGAGAAGCGCTGTTATCCCGGGCGGAAAGTTTGCGTAGCCCCAAGGGGTCGGGCTGAAATATGAGTAAGTCGTTCGTATTGTCCCGTCAGGGAAATCCTTGAAAACCAGAACCGCACCGTACGGCAGCGACTCCAAAAACAGAGCGACGACAGGCAGCAGCACGGTTAAAACTTTTCCGAGTTTTTTCATCGAAGCCTCTCCTTTTATTTCGTTAATCTCTTCGCGTTGCGCGCGCAAAGCACGGCGGTATAAACGCCAATCAGAAGGAATACTGCCGCCAGCACGGTGCAAAACAGGCGCAGATCTATTTTATAATTGTCGTATTCCGCGCAGCTTAAGCCGAACGCGGCAAACGCTATGATTGAAAGTCTGAACGGTAGCGGGCGGTGCCCTTTGTCGAACGCGATGAACAGGAGCGCGAGATATGACCCCACGCATACGATGCCGAAGACTAACAAAACGCCAATAATCGCTTCGCTGAAATAGAAAAAGTCATCGAACACACCGCTTAATACCGACTCCGACGAAATCGGCAGGTGCAGATGGACGAGCCCGTAGGACGCACAGTATATGAACGCGTACAAACTGCAAAGAATATATCCTATAGCGGCGGATACGGTATAAAATCTCTTTAATTTATTGTCGTTGATATCCATAATAAAACCTCGCTTTCAAGAGCCTGAAGTGAGCTTTAGATATAACTGCCGTTGTGCTTCTCTCTGCACTTTCAGTGTAGCATACAAAGCTATATATGACAACAAAATTCTCAAAAAAAAGCAAAATTAACAGCTTATTCACACAAAAGAAAAAGAGCCGAGCTTTTCGGGCATCGGCTCTTAAATGTTAAAAATAAAAATCAGCTTTCAAAATCCACGCTCTCGCGCTCGAGGCGAACCGCCTTGACGAAAGCGCGCACCTTGAGGTGCTCCGGGTGGCTGTCATATGCGTGCAGCGCGTCCCAACTCTCGAACTTTGAGAAGAGCGCCGCGTCATATTTGCCGCCGTTTTCGTTTATCCCGACTTTCGCTTCAATAAGCCCCGGGACAACGCCGACGAGCGCTTCAAGCAACTCTTTGATGTGCTCCGCGTTCTCTCTCTTGCTGTGTCCCTCTGCTTCGTCTTTAAGCGCCCAGAATACTATATGAGTCACCATTTTCATTTCCTCCTGTTTTTGAGAATCTGATAGATTTTGCCCGCGCCGAGCATCACTGCCGCCGTCGCCGCTCCTGCGAGAAGCGCACGCGATGCTATTGTAGCGTTGACGCTCTGACGGTCGGTTGTGCGGCTTTCAATCGGTCCCAGGCAGGTGCATTTGAGCCCGAAATCCTTGAACGAATGGACGCTTGTCTCGAAGCTTCCGTCCTCGTGAACGGTTATCAGCCTGACGGACGGTCTGCCGCCGTCTGTGTATGCGCGGAATCCCGAGGTCTTGCACTGCGCGAGCAGTATTCCGTCAACTTCGCCCGCGAGATTGTTCATGTGGTCGTGACCGAAGAACGCGCCCTTTATGTCGCCCATTTTCTTCCAGCTCTCAAACTGTCCGCTGTTGACGTCCGCCGGGCACGGACCCTCTGCGAGATATCCGTTGTCCTCGTCCTTGAGAACATACCAGTTCTTGTTGAGATGCCCGTAGCCGCGCACGGCTTTCCACATCTCCCAGGGCTTCGCCTTTCTGAGAAGCTCATATTCTTCAACGACCGGGATGTGCTCAAACAGCAGAGCGGGCAGGGGAGCACCCTTGTTTTCTTTTCGCAGCTTCGCCGCGTTTCGCTCGTACCAGTCTATCTGATCCTTGTGAACGACATCGTAGTATGAAATCTCTTTGTCGTAGAAAATATTGTTCGAGTCCATGAACCAGAGATTGAACTCCGGCTTGCCGCTCTTGCCTAAAATTGGTATGTAATAGTTTGAATATCCCGTGATATCCTCGTCGCATCGGCGGGTCACGCAGTATTCGGTGTTCACGAAAATCTCCGTCTGCTCCTCTTCGAGCCCGGAGTCGTGGTCGTGGTTGCCCATTATTGTCGCGAACGGAATCTTGCGCTCAACAACGGGTGCAATGAGACGCTCGAACTGCCTTTTGAACGACTCCATGCCGATGTCGTCGCGCGACGCCGCGCATATGTCGCCCATATAAACCGCAAGATCGGGCTTGAGCGCGTCGAGCGCGGTCTCGTGGAATTTCAGCGTGTCCGCGCGCTTCGCCTTGCCTTTTTCCGAGCTGACATCGTCGTTCTCGTGCGGGTCGCCGAAGAGCAGGATTTTGAACTCTCCGTCCTCGTTGAATCTGAATTGCTTGTCGTACATCTCAGTGCTCCTTATCTGAAAACGGCTTCTCTTATCGCCTCGCTCACCGTGGGGTGGGGGAACGCCGTATTTTTAATTTCTTCAACAGTCATTTTGTTCGCGAGCATCGCCGCCGCGCCGTATATCAGCTCCGACGCATTGCCGCCCGCAATGTGAACTCCGAGCAGCCTGCCGCTTGTATTTTCTGATATTATCTTGCAGAATCCGTCCTGCCCGCCCTCGGCGAAAAATCTTCCGCTCGAGCGCAGCGGCGCTTCGCCGCAAACGGCGTCAATGCCTTTTGCGAGCGCACTTTCGAGCGTCTCGCCGATCGATGCCGCCTCGGAAAAAGTGAACACGACCTGCGGAATCGCGAGATAGTCTATCTCGTCAGTCTTGCCGAGAATATTGTTTATCGCCGCTGCCGATTCTAGGTATGCTGCATGAGCCGACATGGCTTTTTGATTCGCGTCTCCGGCGGCGTAAACGCCGGGAACAGCAGTTTGCATGTGGCTGTCTGTATTGAGATTTTCAAGCCCGATGTTTTCGATTCCGAGCCCGTCATAACACGCCGTTCTGCCGGATGCGTTTATTGTAATATCCGCTTCGGCCGTCTTTTCTTTTCCGCGCGTATCGGTATATTTAATGCTCCCTCTGTCTGCCGAAACGGCCCTGCACGAAGTGAGAATATTTATCCCGCTCTTTTTGAGACTGCGCCGCAAAAATACGCTTATGTCTTTGTCCATAGTCGGGGCAAGTCTCTCCGCCTGCTCGATTACAGACACTCTGCATCCGAGCGCGTTCAGATATTCCGCCGCTTCGAGCCCCGATGCCCCGCCGCCCATAATCGCGGCGCTTTTCGGTATTGTGTCAAGATTATATACATCGCTCACATCCGCGATATCCGCGCCGGGAAATTCAAGCTCCCTTGGTCGTGAACCCGTGCAGATGAGCAGATCTTTTGAATATATATCATTTTCGCCTGCGGCGGTTATGAACAGCCCGTCCGCCTTGCCTTTTATATGAGCTTCTGCATTTATGACTTTCGCTCCCGCGTATTCGAGCGAATCGGCGATGCCGCATTTCAGCTGACATATAACATCATTTTTATGCGCGAGCGCAGCGTCGAGATTGAAATCCGCTTCTTTGCAGGTAACGCCGAATTTTTCGGAATCGAGTGTTTGCCTGAAAATCTTCGCGCTGTGGAGCATGGCTTTCGACGGTATGCAGCCTCGGTTCAGGCACACTCCGCCGAGCTCGTCTTTTTCTATGAGCGCCGTTTTCAGTCCGCTCTTTGCGGCTGTTATCGCCGCGCTGTATCCTGCGGGTCCGCCGCCGATAACGGCAAGGTCAAAGATATCCATAGGCGCTCCTTTCGCTTTTTTTCAATTATATCCGAAATTTGCCCTGCGGTCAATCGAACGCTCTGTTTTTTGTTGACTTTGAAGGCTGTAAGCATTAAAATTATCGTTGTATAAAATCTTTTGCTGTGAGGTATTCGATGAAAACACCGGCTTATCACAAATCTCTTGAAACGCTCCATGTAAACTGCCTTGAGCCGCGCGCTTATTTCATTCCCTTTGCGGATGAAAAGACCGCCGCTTCGCGCGAGCGCAGTGAGTCCCATTATTTTGTTCCGCTCTGCGGCGAGTGGGATTTCCGCTTCTTCAAAAGCTTTGAAGATGTCCTGCGCGAGCCGCCCGAATATGTCGGCGAGAGCGGATTTGATAAAATATCCGTACCGCGCAGCTGGCAGACCTATACCGACCGCGGCTACGATGTCCCGCTTTACAGCAATCTCGAATATCCTTTCCCGACCGACCCGCCGTTTGTCCCGGACGAGAACCCCTGCGGGCTCTATGTCAGAAAATTTACGCTCGATGAAAAGCTCTCTTCACGCGATTTATTTTTGAACTTCGAGGGCGTGGATTCCTGCTTCTATGTCTGGCTCAACGGAAAGTTTGTCGGCTTCAGCGAGGTGTCGCACTGCACGAGCGAATTTGATGTCACAGACTTTGCAGTCAGTGGCGAGAACACCCTCTGCGTGCTGGTTGTCAAGTGGTGCCCCGGCACTTATCTTGAGGATCAGGATTGCTTCAGATTCTCGGGAATTTTCCGCGAGGTCTATCTGCTCGCGCGCGGAAAAGAGAGACTTGATGATATCTTTGTCAAAAGCTATGTCTCCGATGATTTTAATTCAGCCGAACTTCGCGTTGAAGCGAAACTCAGCATACCTTGCGAGGTAAAATATAAGCTCGTCGCGCCGGACGGAGTTACTGTGTCCGAAGGCGTCGGCGGCGAAAAATTCAGCATAAGCGTCGATTCTCCCGTTCTCTGGAACGATGAACAGCCCGAGCTTTATGAACTCTGGCTGACCGTCGGCGATGAAATCGTTCTGCTCGATACTGCGGTGCGCCGCTTCGAGATAAAGGACGGAATCTGCCTTCTGAACGGAAAAGCGGTCAAGGCTCGCGGCATCAACCGCCACGACTCAAACCCCGTCACGGGTCACGCCGTCACGCTCGACGATATGATTGAGGATATTATGCTCATAAAGCGTGCCAACTGCAATATGATCCGCACCTCGCACTATCCCAATGATCCGCGCTTCCCCGCGCTGTGTGATAAATACGGCATAATGCTGACCGACGAAGCCGATATCGAGACCCACGGCATGGGCTACGACTGGGAGGGCGAATGGGACTGGACGCGCTGGTCGCATCTCTCGTCCGCTCCTGAGTGGCGCGATGCTTATGTCGACAGGGCGAAGAGACTCTTCGAGCGCGACAAGAACCACGGCTGCGTCGTGCTCTGGTCGCTCGGCAATGAGTCGGGAGCGGGCGTCAACCACCGCGCGATGGCGCAGTATATCCGCTCGCGCGACGACCGCGCACTTGTTCACTATGAGAACTCCCATCTCGAGTTCAAGGCTGTCCCCGAGGGCGAGAATTTTGCCGATATCTCGGATGTCGAGAGCCGTATGTACGCCGGCACGGAATATATAGAGAACTATCTCAATAATAAAGAATATACGAAGCCTTTTTATATGTGCGAATATGTCTGCTCGATGAGCACGGGTGATGTCTATCCGTTCTGGAATCTTGTCGAGAAGTACGACAACAATTTCGGCGGCTGTATCTGGGAGTGGTGCGACCATGCGGTCAATGTCCCGGACAAAAACGGCAATGCACGCTATTTTTATGGCGGCGACTTCGGCGATTTCCCGAATAGCTCCATTTGCTGCATCGACGGACTCGTCTATCCCGACCGCACTCCGCGTCCCGGCTATTTCGATATGAAGCGCGTCTATCAGCAGTATTCGGCTGAATATAATTGCGATGGCAGCGTGACCGTCACGAGCCGCAGACGCTTTACCACTCTCGACGATACGGCGATCCACTGGACTCTTTCAGAGAATGGCAAGATTGTTTCAGAGGGCACTACCGCCGTGCTTTCAACACCCGCGCAGGGGAGCACGACTGTAAAGCTTTTCGACCCCGCAGATTTTGACTCGCTCCCGTCCTGCCTGCTGACTCTGAGCTTTGTCTCGACAAAAGATACCCCTTGGGCGGAAAAGGGCTTTGAAACGGGCTTCGAGCAGTTTGTACTCAAGGACTATACGCCCTATGTGCCAAAAGACGGCAGAGTCGAGCTCGGCGAAAATGACCGCTTCGCGGTTATCAAGGCGGGAAATATCGCCTATACTTTTGATAAACCCTACGGGCGCATATCTTCTATAATTTGCGGCGGCAAAGAGCTGCTGAACGCACCCGTTGAGCCGCAGATCTGGCGCGCGCCCTGCTATAACAGAGGCTCGTCGGAAATGTGGAGGCTCAAGAACTTCAGATATGCCGCGCAGAAAACATACTCCTGCCTTGTCTGCGAAACTGACGGCGGCGTGTGCATCAAGACGAAGATAGCAATCGGCGGCCCGTCCTGCCCGCCCGTTATCCACGCCGATGTCGATTACAAATTCACGCTCGACGGCTGCGTGACGCTCTGCTTTGACGGCGACGTTATCGAGAAATGCCCGATACTGCCGAAAGTCGGCTACAGGCTCTTTATGCCTGCGGAAAATGAAAACGTCAGCTATTTCGGCTTCGGCCCGAGAGAAGCTTATGTCGACAGATACAAGTCTCAGCGTCTCGGACTCTGGAACACAACGGCGATGGATAATTTTGAGCATTATATCCGCCCGCAGGAGAACGGCGCGCATTACGGCACCCGTTTTGCCGAGGTTTATTCAAACGCGGCGGGACTCAGATTCGAGCCGCTCGGCATGGAGCATTTCAGCTTCAATGCCCAGCATTTCACGGCACAGATGCTCGAAGATACGAAGCATGATTTTGAGCTTAAGCCCCTTGAAGATACCGTTGTCAGCCTCGATTGGCGCATGACGGGAATCAGCGAGGCGGAGTATCACAACGACCCTGAGCGTGCGCTTCGCCGTATCGACGAAAAGAAACTCAATTTCGGCTTTGTTATAAGACCGTTTGAAAAATAAGACTTCACGGGAGAGATACAATGTTTCTGAAAGAACTGCTTGAGGGCACGACCGTTGCGGGTGATTATCCGCAGGCGGATATATGCGATATAGTCTACGACTCGCGCAAGGCAAGACCGGGCACGGTATTTGTCTGCATGAAAGGCGAGACAACTGACGGACATAAATACGCAAAGAGCGCATATGATCTCGGCTGCCGCGTGTTCGTTGCGGAAGAGGCGCTCAGCCTGCCCGATGATGCAATCGTGCTGATGAGCGAAAACACGCGCCGCGACCTCGCGCAGATGAGCATAAACTTCTTCGGCCACCCTGCGGATGAGCTGAAAATGATAGGTATAACCGGCACGAAGGGCAAGACAAGTATAACTTATATCCTGCGCAGTGCGCTCGAAAACTGCGGCATAAAAACAGGCGTTATCGGCACTATCGGCGCGTTCTACGGCGACAAAAAAATACCGACCGTCAACACGACTCCCGAATCATATGAGCTTCAGAAAATTTTGCGCGAGATGGCGGACGGCGGCTGCGAGGCTGTCTGCATGGAGGTCTCATCGATAGGGCTCAAGATGAGCCGCGTCCACGGAGTTGAATTCTATGCCGGGATATTCACGAATCTTTCGCCCGACCATATCGGCGGAAACGAGCATAAGACATTTGAAGAATACGCCTATTGGAAAAAGCAGCTCTATGTCCACAGCGGCTTCACTGTCGCTAACCGAGACGATGCGTTTTTTGATGATATCGCCGCCGCATCAAAAGGCGAGGTGATAAGCTACGGACTCGACGAAAAGTGCGATTACTATGCAGAGAATATAAATCCTCTGCGCCGCCCGGGCTTCCTCGGAATAGAGTTCGACTGCAAGAGCAGGTTCGACGCCCCGTGGCACGCGCAGGTCAGTATGCCGGGATTTTTCAGCGTCTACAATGTTCTTGCGTCCGTCGCGCTCCTGCGCAAGATGGGCATACCCGTTGAAAAAATGCGCGAGGCGTTTTCGCATGTGAGCATCGACGGCAGAATGCAGATAGTCCATGTCAGCGATGATTACAGCGTAATTATAGACTACGCGCACAACGGTCTTAGTATGGAGAATGTCATTGAGACCGTCCGCGATTATAAACCCAACCGCGTTGTTGCGCTCTTCGGTTCGACAGGCAACAAAGCGACTATCCGCAGGCAGGAGCTCGGTCTTGTCAGCGCAAAGATGTGCGATTTTATTATAATCACGAGCGATGACCCGGACTTTGAAGATCCCGATGCAATAATAGACGAGATAGCCGGCTGGGTCGAAAAAGGCGGCGGAGCGGGTAAGTATGTCAAGATAACCGACCGCGCCGAGGCAATAGAATATGCCCTCGGCCATATGCAGAAAGGGGATATCCTCCTCCTGCTCGGCAAAGGGCATGAGCATTTCATGAAAGTGAAAGGCGAAAAAATATATTTCAGCGAGCTCGACTGCATTGCGAATTATATGAAAAAACACGGGATGAAGTAACTCTTATAAAAAGCACATATAAAAACACAAAACCCCGGAGGGTATTCCCTCCGGGGTCGCTTGCTTTTTATCAGCCGATTTCGATCCTTCTCGATGTCGGCACGTTTTCTTCTTTCTTGGGCATCGTCAGGGTCAGAACGCCGTCCTTGTATTCGCCGGTGATGTCCTCGGTCTTGACGGACGAGACATCGAAGCTCCTGCTGAACGAGCCATAAGACCTCTCACGGCGGACAAAGTTGCCTTTATCATCCTTCTTCTCGGTCTCGTTGCTGCGCTCTGCGCTGATGGTCATGTAGCCGTCTTCAATGTCGACGTGAATGTCTTCCTTCTTGAATCCGGGCAGCTCTGCCTCGAGCACATATTCCTTGCCGTTGTCCTTTATATCAGTCTTGAAGTCTGTTGCGGACATGTCGCCCCAGAAGTTCTTCTCGAAGTTTTCCATATCTCTGAAAGGATTAAAGAGTGCACGCTGATGTCTGCGTTCATAAGGTGTAAGTTCAAACATAATTGATTCCTCCGTTTGATGTTTATTGTTATTCATGTTGAAGTGATTGTTTTATTTGTCTGACTGCTTTCCGATTTCCATCGGACTCACTCTCTTTCTTCTCCGGGGCTCTCGCTCCCTTCGTTTGATTATATAGTACCCCTGCTTTGTTAAAAAAGAATACAGTGATATGTGAACAAATTGTAAATACTTAGCACTCTAATTAAAAGAGTGCTAAAACGCGTTCAAAAACACCGCACAGGTTTTTATCATACGCGGGACATGGGCGGAATATAAATGCATTGACATTTTCTGTTAAGGAGAGGAATGCGATGCAAATCAACGTTATAACGCAGTCGGTCGGTGTCGAAGAGACGCTCGGCAGCTGCACTGCGGAACAGCCGATAGATGCCGATATAACCCTGCCGGATTATTGCCCGGATATCAGGCGCGTGCTCAAATGCCTTGTCACTCCGCGCATAACCGCAGTCCAGACCGCGGGCGACAGAGCGACGGCGGATGGTTCAGCCGGCGTGTGCGTCATCTATGCCGACGAGCAGGGGACGGTCTGCTGCTTCGAGCAGACATATCCGTTTTCGAAATACGCCGATCTCAAGGGTGCGGATGAAAACTGCTGCGTGAATGTGCGCGCCTATACTCAGTATGCCAACTGCCGCGCCGTCAGCCCGCGCAGGCTCGATATCCACGCCGTGGTCAGCGTGGCGTTCGGCATATCCGGAGTAAAAGAAGAGGAGATAATAACCGGAGCAGAGGGCGCGGGAATCCAGCTCAGATGCTGCGACAGCCGCACTGCAAGCCTCGTCGCCTGCACCGAGACTGCGTTCCCGATGAGCGAGACCGTGCCTCTGCCCGACGGCGACCCGGCGGTGTCCTGCGTGCTGAGCGCGCAGGCGGCGGCGCTCGCGCAGGAGATAAAAGTCATCAGCAACAAACTGCTTGTCAAAGGCGAACTCACCGTCAGCGCGGTCTGTCGCGGCGAGGGCGGCGAAATATTCAGCTTCGGCCATTCCATGCCGATAAGCCAGATAATAAATCTCGAGGGCATTGACGAGGACTGCACCTGCTGCGTCTGCCTGCCCGTCACTTCGCTCGAAGTCCTGCCGAAGGCCGACCAGGCGGGCGACAACAGACTGATTGATATCAGCGCGCGCGTCGGCGCGGGAGTCAAGGCTTATCGTGAGCTGAGCTTCCCGACCGTCACCGATGCCTATTCCGTCTGCTGTGACCTTGAAACAAAGAGCCGCAATGTCGATTTCGCGGTTATCGCCGATAAGTTCAACGATACTTTCACCTGCCGCAGCACGCAGGATCTGCCGGAGGCGAGGCAGATTTTGGCTCTATGGTGCTCCGACTTATCCAAGAGCGTGGCGCAGGATTCCGACGGAATAATAATCTCCGGCGAACTGACGCTCCATTTTCTCTATACCGATGCCGAATCCCAGCCATGTTACGCCCAGCGGCAGACGAACTACGAATACCGCCGGGCGGTCAGAAAGTGCGGCGATCTCAAGTGCTCGCCGTGCATCGAGATAACCGCCGCGAGTGCCGCCTGCGCTTCGGGCAGCGCCGATGTCAGGGTCGAGATGAATATCTCCGGCTGTATCTTCGACAGCGTCCGCCGCAAGACCGTCACTTCTATAGAATGCTCCGATTCCGACGGCAAAAAGACGGGCGGCGCCGCGCTGACGGTCTATTTTGCGGATGCGGGCGAGGAGATATGGGATATCGCGAGGCGGTATAATACGACCGTCGAAGCGGTGGAGCAGGAAAACGGCATAACGGGCGAAACGGTGGCGCAGAAATGTATGCTGCTGATACCCGGAGTCTGAGGAGGGATAACCGTGCAGGAGAGAAATATTTACAGCGACATTGCAAAGCGCACTCAGGGCGATATTTATATCGGCGTTGTCGGCCCTGTCAGAACCGGAAAATCAACGTTTATAAAGCGTTTCATGGATGCCCTCGTTCTGCCGAATATCGAGAGCCAGAGCGTGCGCGACCGTGCAACCGATGAGCTTCCGCAGTCCGCGGCGGGACGCACGATAATGACCACCGAGCCGAAATTTATCCCGGAAAATGCGGTTGAGATATCGCTCCAAGCGGAGGTGACATTCCGCGTGCGGCTCATAGACTGTGTGGGATATATCGTCCCGAGTTCCCTCGGCTATATCGAGGGCGAGAGCCCGCGAATGGTAAAAACCCCGTGGTTCGAGCATGAGATACCGTTCAATATGGCGGCGGAGATAGGCACGCAGAAGGTCATCAGCGAACATTCGACAATAGGTCTTGTCATAACGACTGACGGCTCGATAAGCGAGATTCCGCGCAGCGAATATGAAGAAGCCGAAGGCAGGGTAATATCAGAGCTCAAAGGGCTCAAAAAGCCTTTTGTTGTCCTATTGAACAGCACGAATCCGGAGTCCGACGAAGTCAAAAATATGGCGGCGTCGCTGACCGATAAATACGGCGTGCCCGTCATGCCCGTGAACTGCCTCGAGATAGGCGAGGAGGAGATAAAAGAGATTCTCACTCAGGTGCTCTTCGAGTTCCCCGTCAAAGAAGTCAGTGTCGGTCTGCCGGGTTGGGCTATGACTCTCAGCCGCGATCATTGGCTGCGCTCGGGACTTTGCAGTGCCGTGAGCGAAGCGGCGCAGAACCTCCGCACCCTCCGCGATGTAAAACACCTCGCCGAGGATATCTGCTCGTGCGAATATGTGACGGACGCGAAGATAGCGAAAATGGATCTGTCCTGTGGCGCGGCGCGGATAGAGGCGCAGATAGACGGCAGTCTCTTCTATAAGATACTCGCCGAGGAGACGGGACTCGATATCTCCGGTGAGCAGGATCTGATGAGCTGCATGCGCGAACTCGCCGCCGTGCGCCGCGAATATGAGCGGCTCAAGGGCGCGCTCGACGAAGTTGAAGCGACGGGCTACGGAATAGTCATGCCGTCGCTCGATGAATTGAGCCTCGAAGAGCCGGAGATAATGCGCCAGGGCGGCAGATACGGCGTGCGCCTGCGCGCCTCCGCTCCGTCGATACACATGATGAAGGCGAATATAACAACAGAAGTCGCGCCGATAGTCGGCTCGGAGTCCCAGTCAGAAGAACTTGTCAACTATATGCTCAAGGAGTTCGAGGAGGACCCGACAAAGATATGGGAGTCGAATATCTTCGGCAAGTCTTTGCATGAGCTCGTCAACGAGGGACTGCACAACAAGCTCTATCGTATGCCCGCCGCGGCGCGCATGAAACTGCAGGAGACGCTCGAAAAAGTCATCAACGAGGGATGCAGCGGACTCATCTGCATCATCCTGTAAAATAATATCGGCTGTGCCCGAAGTTTAGGCGCGGCCGATATTTTTTATATTAGCTCTTGACACAAACAAATGTTCTAATGTATAATGTGTACGAACAAATGTTTGAAATCTGGTGAGAACGTGGATCTGTTTGACAAGCTGGAGATACTTTCCGATTCGGCGAAATATGATGTCGCCTGCACGAGCAGCGGAACGGACAGATCCTCAGGCGGCGAGGGGATAGGCAACGCCGCCGCGTGCGGCATATGCCACAGCTTCGCGGCGGACGGCAGATGTATATCTCTGCTGAAAGTTCTCATGAGCAATGCCTGCGTTTTTGACTGCAAATATTGCGTCAACCGCGTCTCCAACGATGTCCGCCGCGCGACCTTTTCGCCGCGTGAGCTCGCGGAGCTGACGATGAATTTTTATCGCCGCAATTATATCGAGGGGCTTTTCCTCTCGTCCGCCGTCGTCGGCAGTCCCGATTATACCTGCGAGCGTATGATTGAGACTCTGCGCATCCTGCGCGAAAAATACAGGTTCGGCGGATATATCCACGCCAAGGCGATCCCGGGCGCGGATAACGCGCTGATAACCCGTCTCGGCATGCTCGCGGACAGAATGAGCGTCAATATCGAGCTGCCGTCGAACAACAGCCTGCAAACTCTCGCGCCGGACAAAACAAAGGAGTCGATACTCCGCCCGATGGGGCTTATTACAAATAAGATAAAAGAGAGCTCGGCGGAGCTTGTCAGATATAAGCACGCGCCGCGTTTCGCCTCCGGCGGTCAGAGCACGCAATTGATAGTCGGCGCAACGCCCGACAGCGACTATCAGATAATGTCGCTCTCCGCGGCGCTCTATAAAAAATACGAGCTCAAGCGCGTGTTCTATTCGGCGTATATCCCGGTCGTCGAGAATCCGCTTCTGCCCGCAAAGACAACTGAACCGCCGCTTCTGCGCGAGCACAGACTCTATCAGGCGGATTGGCTTTTGCGCTATTACGGCTTCGATGCGAACGAACTGCTCGATGAAAAGCACCCGTTCTTAAACCCTTATGTTGACCCAAAATGCAACTGGGCACTCAATCACATGGAGCTGTTCCCGCTTGAAATAAACCGCGCAACAAAGGAAGAACTGCTGAGAATACCCGGCGTCGGCGTGCGCAGCGTTCAAAGAATTTTGGCGGCTCGGCGTGTTTCGCCGCTGAGCTTTGAAGATCTCAAAAAACTCGGCGTGGTGCTCAAACGTGCCCAGTATTTCATAACCTGCAAGGGCAAGCATTTGGCGGGACTCAATGTCAATCCCGACAGAGTCCTCGGCTCGTTAATTTCCGAGCGGTGTCAGTCGCTTTTGCCGAATATGCAGGGCGAACAGCTGAGCCTGTTCGACAACAGGATAACAAGGGAGGATGTAGTACAATGTCTGCACGGTCAGATGTAACATATGTATATGACGGTTCGTTCGAGGGACTTCTGACAGCTGTTTTCGAGAGCTTTGAGAGCCGCGAGCTGCCGTGTTCTATCGTCGCGGAGGATGAGTTCGTGCCGACTCTCTTCGCGTGCAAAACCGTTGACACCGATCCGCAAAAGGCAGACAGAGTCCGCCGCGGGCTCAAAAATGTCAGCGCCGATGTCTGGAACGCCGTGCGGCTCGGGTACCTGACCTGCGTCGAGGACAGGGGAACGCTCATCAACGATTTTGTGCATATGGCGATGCACTACGGCGCGGGTGTCATGCGCATGCTCGCCGACGACACCGTTTCGCGCCTGACGAAAGCCGTCCGCGCCCTCAAGCAGGAGAGTCATAAATATACCGGCTTTGTCCGCTTCAGCATCAGCGAGGATAACACCCTCACTTCAATTATAGAGCCGAAAAATTCCGTCCTGCCCCTGCTCGCGCCGCATTTCTGCGACAGATATCCGAACGAATCGTTTCTGATATATGACAAGACCCATTCGCAGGCACTCGTCTGGCATAACAGGCAGAAAATGATTATCCCGTTAGACGGCTTTGAACAGCCGCAGGCGGGGGATGAGGAGCTGTATTTCCGCGTGCTGTGGAAGCATTTCTATGATACGGTAGCTATCGAGGCGCGGTATAATCCCCGATGCCGCATGAACTTCATGCCCAAACGCTATTGGAATCAGCTCCCGGAGATGGATGAGAGCAATTCTCCCGATGCCGTGCGCGGAGTCAAAAGAATCGGAGCATAAAAAAGCAGGAGCCGTGGGACTCCTGCTTTTGATATTTTTTTAATCCTGCGCGTGGTTTGAAAGCTTGATTTCGTTGTTGTCCGTGAATTCTGCGATGATTCCGTTTTCGTCAACCGTCGCGAATATCGCGCTGTGGCTCACCATCGTCAGCGTCCATTTGACATCGGGATATATCTTTCCGAGCCTGTTTGTGACTATCGCTATCTTCGGCGAAAGTTCCTTTGCGAATTTCCACGAGGTCGAGCCGTAGTAGCCGTGGTGTCCGACCTTGAGCAGGTCCACCTTATGAAGCTGCGGCAGAAGTAAGCCCTCGAGTCCGGTGGTTCTCGTTATGTCCGCGGCGAGGAATGCGCTCCGCTCGCCTTTTTCGACCATCGTACCGACCGATTCGGCGTTTTCGCCCTGTCCGTGAAGACGCGCGTCATCGAGTGCTGTATTGTAGAAAGTAAGCGTGAAGTCGCCGAATTTGAACGGCTCGCTCGGTATCTCGGAAGTAACAACTGTGCCCCTGTTCTGAAACGCCTTTACCGTGTCTGCGTATGTTGTTTCGATGCCCCAGCCGTTGTATTCGTATTCGTGGGCAATCTCGCGGTTGACGGGCTTTATGTAGAATGTCTTTACCGTGATATCCGGGTCGTTGGCTATCGCCTCAAATGTGCCGACATGGTCGTAGTGATTGTGCGTGCCGAGCGCAAATTCAAGCGTTACTTTGCCCTCTGCGTCGCCGGCAGCCTTTTTCAGATATTTTATAACAGCCTCTTCGCTGCCGTTGTAGCTGAGCTTCCTGCGCGGATTGCGGTCGCCCTCGCCGGAGTCGATGAGCGCGAATTTTCCGTTTGATTCTATGAGTATTGCGTCGGAGTTATAGGTGTTGAGAAAATGTATCCTGTCCGCCGTGCCGTCCGACGAAAACTGCGCCGGGGTGATTTCAAATTTATTCTGATATCTGTTGCACATCGCAACGCAGATTATATCCAGCAAAAAGACCGAAAGCATTATCGCCATCATTATCCATGTCGCAATTTTTTTGATTAGCTTGTCTCTTGTCATATTCCCTCCGAAGCGCAAAAATAAAAACGCTTTTAAAAGTATATCATACTTTTTTAGTAAATGTCCATATGCAGACGCGCCAAAAAGCGCCGAATTTAATTGTATTCGGCGCTTTTTTGTGATATCATATACATATTAAGTGCGATACTAATCCTGATTTTCACCCTTGGGGTCGATAGCCTGCATTATCAGCGAGCCGAAGAGCATGACTCCCATGCTCGGGCGGATGCAGTCTAGCGCGTCCTTTGCGAGATATATGCATCTCCAGTAGTCGAATCCGCGCCCCGCGAGTAGCAGCACGCAGATGGCGAGAGTGAAGAGCAGCTCAAAAATAATGACCGCGCCGAGCAGCATCCTGCGTGAAACGGGATTTATGTAGCTTAAATTTTCTGCAATTTTTTCTTTTATGCCGCGCATATCTTCACCTCCGTTTGTTTGATTCTAACCCGGAGTGCGATTTTTCGCAATGCAAAGATTTTTACTTTTGAGGAAAGGAGAGGAAAACGAATGTCCGTCGGAATATCCACCGCCTGTTTTTATCCCGCGGCGACCGAAGAGGCTTTGCACTGCGTCGCCGAAGCGGGAGCAAAAGTTACCGAGGTGTTTTTTAACTCGCCGTCGGAATTGGAGCCGGATTTTCTCCGCCGCATTTCGTCTATAGCCTCTGACAGCGGCATCCGCATCCGCTCGATACATCCGTTTACCTCGTTCGCCGAGGGCTATATCCTCTTCAGCCAGTATGAACGCCGCTTCGACGATTACAGGGAGTTTTACAAAAAATATTATGCCGCCGCATCTGCGATAGGCGCGAAAATAGTCGTGCTCCACGGCGCAAAGCTGCCGGTGAATATCAGCACGGACGAATATGCCGAGCGTCTTAGCTTGCTCGTCCGCGACGCACAGGAGCAGGGGATAATTCTCGCCCAGGAAAATGTTGTCCATCATAACGGGCAGACGCCGGAGCTTATGAATGAACTGAAAGCGCGCCTCGGTGCGAATTTTCATATGGTGCTCGACATCAAGCAGGCGTACCTCGCCGGAGTCGACCCGATAGAATTTTTCGGGGAGTTTTCCGATAATATCTGCCACATACATCTGAGTGATCACGACGAAAATCACAAGTGCATGCCGCCGTTTGACGGAAAATTCGATTTCGCCGCCCTCTTTTCGCTCATGAAAGAAACCGGATATTCCGGCGACTGCGTTATCGAGCTCTACCGCTCGGGCTTCGAGCGCATAGATCAGCTGACCGATTCGATGCGAAGACTCGAAAAGCTTGACATTTGACCGTTTTTGTGCGATAAATATTATATGTTCATCAGGGAGTGATAGCTTTGAAGTGTCCGTTCTGTGGTTTTGAAGAGAGCAAGGTCATCGACTCGCGTCCCACCGACGAGGGCGAGAGAATACGCCGCCGCCGCGAATGTATCAGCTGCGGCAAGCGTTTTACGACCTATGAGATAATCGAGACCGTGCCGATAGTCGTCGTCAAAAAGGACAAATCGCGCGAGGTTTTTGACAGAAACAAGCTTTTCAACAGCATGCTCAAAGCGTGCGAAAAGCGCCCGGTCTATATGGAACAGCTCGAAAAAGCAGTCAGCGAGATTGAGGCTGTGCTCCAGAATTCACTCGACCGCGAGGTGACTACCGTCTATATCGGTGAGCTCGCGATGGAGAAGCTCAAGAGCATCGACGAAGTCGCATATGTCCGCTTCGCTTCCGTCTACAGGCAGTTCAAGGATATCAATACGTTCATGGATGAACTCGCAAAACTGCTCAAAGAAAAATAAAAAGCAAGGATCGCTCCGGCGGTCCTTGAATTTTTATCGCAATATAAATTTTACTTCGACTCCCTTAACGCGGGGAATATAAAAATATATTTGCTGTAGGACGCGAAGGTAGAGGGCGGATATCACACCGTTCAACTATTAATGTATATTAAGCCATAATCATGGCGCAAATTTTTTCTTCTCGTTGCCAAAGCTGTGATAAAGTGATAAAATCTAATCAACATATATTAATGGATGGGGTAAAAGTGAAGTTTGTCAAAATAAATCTGAAAAACAACTGCAAGTCGGCGGGAAAGTATCTGCTGACTTTTCTGAAATGGTTCGCTCTCGCCGCAGTCACGGGAGCCGTGGGCGGCGCGGTCGGCGCGCTGTTTCATCTGAGCGTCGAATATGTTACCGGCGTGCGCAAGGCTCATTCGTGGATAGTGTTTCTGCTGCCAGTCGGCGGACTTGTGATAGCCGGTTTGTATAAGCTCTCCGGCAAAAAAGATATCGGCACTAACGAGATACTCGATGCCGTGCGCTCGCCGCAGGGCGTGCCGGTTTTGCTCGCACCGCTGATATTTGTCTCAACTGTTATAACGCACCTATTCGGCGGCTCCGCCGGACGAGAGGGCGCGGCTCTTCAGCTCGGCGGCAGCATCGCGGGGCTGATAGGCAAAATATCCCGCCTCGATGAAAAAGATATGCATATCATGACTATGTGCGGCATGAGCGCCGTGTTCTCCGCGCTTTTCGGAACGCCGATAACCGCCGCCGTTTTCGCACTCGGTGTTATCAGCGTCGGTGTCATTTACTATGCAGGTCTGCTCCCGTGCGTCGTGTCCGCGTTCGTCGCATATTTTATCTCGACTCTTATGGGCACTGAGCCCGTCGCGTTTACAGTCTCGAATATCCCAGCATTCTCGCTCAAAAGCTGCCTGCTTACCGCTCTGCTCGCCGCGATATGCGCTCTGCTGAGCATCGGATTCTGCCTCGGTCTGCACGGCACGCATAAACTCTTTGCAAAGCTGTTTAAAAATACTTTTGTCCGCGCAGTCGTCGGTGGATTAATAATCGTCGCGCTGTCTCTTATCTGCCGAAGCGGGGATTACAACGGCGCGGGCATGGATATAGTCGAGCGCGCCATCGGCGGCAATGCGAAGCCCGAGGCGTTCCTGCTCAAATTTATCTTCACCGCCGTCACCGTCGGCTCGGGATACAAGGGCGGCGAGATAGTCCCGACTTTCTTTGTCGGCGCGACCTTCGGCTGCGTCGTCGGCGGACTTATCGGGCTTGATCCCGGTTTTGCCGCGGCTGTCGGACTCGTGGCGCTGTTCTGCGGAGTGGTCAACTGTCCGCTCGCGTCGATTTTTCTGAGTATCGAGCTTTTCGGCGCTCAGGCCATGCCGCTGTTTGCGCTCGCCGCTGCCGTCAGTTATCTGCTCTCCGGCTACTACGGGCTTTACAGCAGCCAGAAAATAGTCTATTCCAAGCTACGCGCGGAGCTTGTGAATATAAACGCAAAGTAAATTATTGACTTTGTACCCGTTAACTGATAAGCTTATTTCAAACAATTAGTGGGAGGGAAAATATGGATGCATTAAAAGCAAAAAAAGGATTTATATGTGATATGGACGGTGTCATATATCACGGCGACAAACTGCTTCCGGATGTCAAGGAATTCGTGGAGTGGCTGTATAAAGAAAACAAATCGTTCCTGTTTCTCACAAATTCGAGCGAACGCTCGCCGCGCGAGCTCCAGCAGAAGTTAGAGAGAATGGGACTCTATGTTGACGAGAGCCATTTTTATACAAGCGCCCTCGCAACGGCGAAGTTCATCAGCGGTCAGAAACCCGGCTGCTCTGCTTATGTTATCGGCGCGCCCGGACTTGTCAACGCGCTCTACGACCAGGGGATTACCATGAACAGCATAGACCCCGACTATGTCATAGTCGGCGAGACCTCGAGCTACAACTACGAGATGGTCGTCCACGCATCTAACCTCGTCAGAAACGGCGCGAAGCTCATCGGCACGAATACCGATCTCACGGGTCCAGTCGAGGACGGCATCGTCCCCGCGTGCCGCGCGCTCATATCTCCGATAGAGATGGCGACGGGCAAGAAGGCGTATTTCGTCGGCAAGCCCAATCCGCTCATGATGCGCACGGGACTCAAGATGCTCGGCGTCCATTCGGCGGAGGCAGCTATGATAGGCGACAGAATGGACACGGATGTCATTGCGGGCATCGAAACAGGTCTTGACACAGTCCTCGTCCTTTCGGGAGTCACGAACCTCGAGGATGTCAATCTCTATCCCTACAGACCCACATATATATTCAACGGCGTCGGCGACGTCTTTTCGGAAATATAACAAAAACGGAGAGTTAAAATGCATTACGAAAACAACTGGGAATCACTCAACAGCCGCCATGTGCCGGATTGGTTCGCGGATGCGAAGTTCGGCATATTCATCCACTGGGGTCTCTATTCCGTACCGGCGTATACCGAAAAAGGGCAGTATGCCGAGTGGTATATGCAGCAGATACGCGACGAGAACAGCGCCGCGCGCAAGTTCCACGACAGGGTGTATGCCCCCGGAACGCAGTATGAGGACTTTGTCAGCGGCTTCAAGGCGGAACTTTTTGATGCCGACGAGTGGGCGCAGCTCTTTGAAAAGTCCGGCGCAAAGTATATAAACCTCGTCTCGAAGCACCATGACGGCTTCTGCCTGTTCAAGAGCGACTATGCGTGGAACTGGAACAGCGTCGATGTCGGACCTCACAGGGACTTTTGCGGCGAGCTGAAAGCCGCGCTCGAAAAGACGGATGTTAAGTTCGGCGTCTACCATTCGGTTTATGAGTGGTTCCATCCGCTCTATCTCAAAGATCCCGAGGAATATGCCGTAAAGCATCTTATCCCGATGCTCAAGGAGCTTATAACAAAATATGAGCCATGGACTCTGTTCACGGACGGGGAGTGGGATCACCCGAGCTCCGTCTGGCACTCGACCGATTTCCTCCAGTGGCTCTATAACGAATCGCCTGTCAAAGATACGATAGTCCCCAATGACCGCTGGGGCAGGGAGACAAGAGGACGCCTGGGCGGCAATTTCACCACCGAATACGGCATAATCGACAACGGCAGACGCATCGAAGAGGTCGAGCTCGACCGCCCGTTCGAGGAGTGCCGCGGTATCGGCGCATCGTTCGGACTCAACCGCATCGAGGGCGTTGACGAATATCTGAGCAGCAAGGAACTTATCGAAACGCTCTGCTCGCTCGTCTCAAAGGGCGGCAACTTTCTGCTCAATATCGGCCCCGCCGCGGACGGCACTATCCCTGTTATTATGCAGGAGCGCCTGCTCGATATGGGTAAGTGGCTCAGCGTCAACGGCGACGCTATCTACGGCACGCGCATTTATACCAAAGCGCCGCAGGAGGGTACATATTACACCAGAAAGGGCGACAAGGTCTACGCGATAACGAACGCCTATCCGTTTGGCAGCCTCACGCTCGACAAGGTGGATTACAATCCGGATATAAAGGCGAAGCTTTTAGCGCGTGACGCGCCCATAGCCGTCGAAAACGACAACGGCAAAGCAAAGCTCGTCTTCCCGCAGATAAACCCCGACGAAATGAAGTGCGGCTGGCTCTATGCCTTTGAACTCGACGGAGTGAAGTAAATAGCGATAAAATAATACACAAAAATCCCGGAACATCAATAGCAGTGTTCCGGGATTTCCTATATATTTTTTTAGCTGGTTTAGTCCGTAATACTCTGCATTTACTCTGCACTTTCCAAGCTTTTTTGTATGTTAATACAGGATAATAGAAATGTTTTCATTTGCGGTTTGCCTAAACAAGTGCATTAATAAACTTTTTAGCGAAATATCAAAGTGTTAGAAAAAGTGTTAGAAAATATATACTTTCTAAACCTACACAAAAAATAAAAAGCCTCGAAACCGTTAGATTTCAAAGCTTTTTATTTGAATTATAACGCAATTTTTGATACGGGTTGCAAGCGGTTGCAAAGTTGCATTTTGTGCAACCAACAGAAAATCAGAATCAGATTCTTATAAATCTTTCCAAAATTAAAATATGTTGGTCAACAGTGGAATTCGTTCCGGTAGAAAAGCCACCAAATCCGCCGCGGGTACTGTTGTGTCCTAACTCATTAGCATAAGCAGAGACCAATCGCCATCCATCTAATGCATAATCATTTAAAAGTCGAGTTACTTGTGTGGTTGTAAGTCCACCACCATCATCGTCAACCAAACTTAATGTGGTATATTCATAATACCCTTCATAGCCTTTCGATTTTAGTGAATTGATCCGGTTTTCGAAAGCTTGTTTCTGACATTGGATTTGCCGTTCTCTCTCTGCTTGACGTGCGGCTTCCTCCTCTATTCTTTCTTTTCTTTCTCGTTCTTTAGCCTCCAACTCGAGTGCGTTTTCAGGGCGTGATGCGAGTTCGTCTCTTAATATTTTCAATTCCTCTTCCGAGTATAAATCGACCTGGTCTTCCAGAATCAACAATAAATCTTCTGTAGATAATTCTTTGGCTTCTTTTTTGAAATTGTCCACAACGATTTCCTCCGTTTTTTATTTGATTATACCATAAACATATTGAATTTTCAATGACAATGAAACTATTCTTTGACACGATGAAACCTTTTCTCCCACAATGAAACGAATCTCGGCACGATGAAATTATTCTTTTGAGAAAAGTTTCATTGTGGTTTGCAAGTGCGAAAAATAGGTGGGTTGGAGTCACCCAACTTCGACTTTTCTGTGGTCAATTTTGACACAATGAAACTTATCTTTTCTGCCAAAGTGTCAGATACCCTTATGCTGTGAGGGTTTATGGATAAAGAAAAAGAACGAAAGTTGCAATACCGATGGTATCATAACTTTCGTTCTTATTTGGTCCGAGTGGCGAGACTTGAACTCACGGCCTCTTGACCCCCAGTCAAGCGCGCTACCAGCTGCGCCACACCCGGTTGTACCTAAATTCAGTTTGCTTCCCGCTTGTCGGCTTTTGCTAATCGCCGCGGCGCTTCCTTCAGAAACATAGTCGCGGTACCTCGCTTGGAGCGCTCGTTCCGCTCCTTGTTTCTTCACCTCGAAGCAATGCCTTCATCCGCCACAGGCGGCGGCATTTCTCCTCGCCCAGCTGCGCCACACCCGGAAAGCTCATCAATAATACCACATGAAAAGCGATTTGGCAAGTCTTTTTTTCAAACTTTTTTAAAATATCCGCCACTTTTTTACTTTCTTTCTTATTTCCGCTCTTCCTCTTTACTTTTTGTCTCTATCTATGCTAAAATCTAAAGGACGGAAGGAGAGTCAGATATGGCAAAAATAATCGGAACAAATATACCAAACATCCCGTGGGAGGATAAGCCCGCAGGATTTGAATATCCCGTGTGGCGTTACAGCAGCAATCCCGTTATCACCCGCGACAATCTGCATATGGCGAACAGCATTTTCAATTCCGCTGTTGTGCCTTACGGCTCGGGCTTTGCCGGAGTTTTCAGGGCGGATATCCGCTCGCGCGCCCATAAGCTCGTTGTCGGCTTCAGCAAAGACGCGATAAACTGGGAGCTTGAGAATAAATATATCTTCAACGGCTACGATCCGCGCCTGTGCGAGCTCGACGGAAAATACTATCTCTCGTGGGTCAATCTCACCCCTCACGGCACAACTATCGGCATAGCATATACAGAGGATTTCAAGAGCTGGACTCAGCTTGAGGATGCCTGCTATCCCGTTGCCCGCAACGGCGTTCTTTTCCCGCGCAAGGTGAATGGCGAGTATCTTCTGCTCATTCGCCCGTGCGACAGGGGACACACCCCTTACGGCGATATATTCATCAGTCAGTCGAAAGACCTCACTTATTGGGGCAAGCACCGCTTTGTTATGAGCCCGGTCGAGAACTGGGAAGCTACAAAAGTCGGAGCGGGTCCGACTCCTATTGAAACCGACGAGGGCTGGCTCATGTTCTATCACGGCGTGCTCACGAGCTGCAATGGCTTCACCTACAGCATGGGCGCCGCTATTCTCGATAAAGATGAGCCGTGGAAAGTGCTCCACCGCGCGGATAGCTTCCTGTTAGCTCCCCATGAGCTCTATGAATGCGTCGGCGATGTGCCGAATGTCGTGTTCCCGTGCGCTGCGCTCGCGGATGCCGAGACCGGCAGAATAGCTATCTATTACGGAGCCGCCGATACTTCGGTTGCCCTCGCGTTCACAACCGTTGATGAAACTGTGAAGTACATCAAGGATAACGACATTATAAAATAAAAATGCAGCCGTGGGATGATTCTCACGGCTGTTTCATTCCTTTTCCGAGCCTTTCGAGCGCGCGCTTTTCTATCCTGCTGACATAGGAGCGGGAGATCCCCAGCTTTTTTGCAACCTCCCGCTGGGTCAGAGGGATTCTATTGCATA
>ENA-OPDG01000637-OPDG01000637.1-human-gut-metagenome-genome-assembly--contig:-NODE-637-length-30363-cov-3.323182_pt1 | contig 30363 bp, 27 predicted proteins | sample MGYA00241259_ERZ501498 | MGnify/ENA primary metagenome ERZ501498 (study PRJEB25962, sample SAMEA2042582) | human gut metagenome | biome: human gut; feature: human-associated habitat; material: faeces... | reverse complement strand
GCATGGTGCTTAGCACACTGTATGTAAAACGCAACGGCAAAGAAGAAGGCTGTAAGGTAAGAGAACTTTGCAAAGAATTTGTAGATACTTTTAAAGCCGAAACAGGCAGTTACGATTGCTGCGAAGTAAAACCCAAGTATTTTGAGCCTGAAATTCAGTGTGATAAGGTAGTTTTTAAAGGCGCAGAAATTTTGGATAAAATTGTGGCAAGAGAGGGCTTGGGAAAATAGGAATAGGGTAAGAATAAATTATAATATTATCATCTAATAACGCCATCACGTTTGTGGTGGCGTTATTTTTTTAGCTGTTATATAACATGCCGGAAGATGCTGCTGTTATTCAGCTTGGCAAAATGTCGCTCCTATTTGCGTCCGCAAACACGACTCCGTTGCGTGTTTGCGCATGGGGGCTGCAACAATGATTTAGCCGTCGCGATTTTGGCCTGCGCTTCATACCAGCAGCATCTTCCGTGGTATTTATCGGTTTTTTATTGAAAGTAAAAGAAAAGAATCTTTCGGGTTGTTCACTGTTTAGTTTAAAGTTAATTTTAGTTGCAAATTGCAGTACCTTTTGGCTGCTTGCATTTATAAAAAGTAAAAAAGTAACTGCCACGCACCACCGACAGCGCGGTTTACCGCAGCCTATGCCGCCGCGCTAACCTACCGGCAGGTACAAAGTTTCCACAAGACCAGAAAAAGTTTGACTCACTCTAACCAAAATGTCTTGCGGGGGGGGGTAAAAGTATGGTAAAATTATATTATTAAATTAAGCCTTACTTAAAATTACAAGAAAGAACGTGTACCCTTGGCACAAATATTCCGTAAACTGCTTTTAATCTTCGGCGACCTCTGCTGCATCCAAATAGCAACCTTCTTAGCTATCCTAATTCAAAATACCACCATGCGCAGTATGCAGATAGACTTCCATATCCGCCTTACCGTACTGCTGTCCGTATTCTTAATCTTCTTCTTCAACATCTACGGGCTGTTCAGCCTTATCCGCAAAAGGTTAAGCGAAATCTTCCTAAACCTCATCGTCGCCGTAGGCAATATTTTTATCGCCGCTATGGCAGTAACCTTCTTCCTGCGCGACTTTGAATACTCACGTATGGTAATTATCTACTCCGCAGTATTTGGTTTTATACTCCTTATGCTGTGGCAGTACGTAATGCACAAAATAGAACTCAAGCACCTGCCCATACCGACGGTATTTATAGCGGCAGATACAGAAGAACAAACAAAACTAAAAACTAAAATCCGTAAAACCTACGGCTTAGAAAAAAGCACCCTTAAATTCATATCAACGGATAATGAAACAGACACCATCAAGCAAATAGAAACAAGCGATATCATTCTCATTGGCGAAAGTCTGCCGGTAGAAATAAAAGAACACATCTTACGACTTGCCAATGAAAAAAAGAAAATGGTAATACTCGTACCGACGCTGTATGAGATATCGTGCAGCAAAATGTACCTGTGGCAGATAGACGATTTGCCGACTCAAAGAGTATCGCGCATGCTGTTAACATTGGAACAGCGTATTTTAAAACGCACGCTGGATATTGTGGTAGCAGTAACAGCATTAATATTACTATCACCGATAATGCTAATAACGGCAGTAATAGTAAAATTAGACAGCCCAGGGCCAATAATTTACAGCCAGGTAAGGGTAGGACGTTTTGGCAAAGAATTTAAAGTGCATAAATTCCGCAGTATGAGACAGGATGCCGAAGCCAAAACAGGCCCTGTCTTAGCTGGAGAAAACGACCCGCGCATCACTAAATTCGGGCACTTTATGCGCGCTACAAGGCTTGATGAACTACCGCAGCTGTTAAACGTACTTAAAGGCGAAATGAGCATCGTAGGGCCAAGGCCGGAGCGACCGTTCTTTGTAGAACAATTCGTCAAAGAAAAGCCAGAATACGCCTACCGCCATAACGTAAAACCCGGCATAACAGGCCTTGCGCAAATAGCAGGCAAATACAACACAACGGCTTACGATAAATTGGTGTACGACTTAATCTACATCCAAAACGTAAGCGTAATGTATGATTTAACACTAATGCTGCAAACATTAAAAGTGCTGATAACCAAAGAAAGCACAGAAGGGGTAAATTAATTGGCTGAAGTTAAAAACAAACAACAGCAAATAAATAGGGAAAAAGAAACAAAATCTTTATTCATAACAGATAAAGAAAAGTATATTGATGACCTTGTATCACTAATAACCCCGGCATATAATGCAGCCGCTTACATAGCAGAAACAATAGAAAGCGTGCTTGTACAAACATATCCAAACTGGGAAATGCTGATAGTAAACGATTGCAGCAAAGATAACACAGTAGAAATTGTGCAAAGCTATGCTGAAAAAGATAAACGTATAAAGCTGATAAACTTAAAACAAAACAGCGGCGCCGCAGTTGCACGCAATACAGCAATACAAAACGCCAAAGGCAGATACATAGCCTTTTTAGACAGCGATGACCTTTGGAAAAAAGAAAAACTGCAGAAACAAATAGATTTTATGCAGCAAAATGGCTATGCGTTTACATATACAAGCTATGAGCATTTTAAAGAAACAAAAGAAAATATCCAAAAACAAGTGCAGATACCAAAAAGCTTAAACTATCAGCAAGCGTTAAAAGGCAACCAAATAGGCTGCCTTACGGTAATGCTGGATAGAAAGCAAATAGCAAACATACACTTTACAACGCAGAAACACGAAGATTATATCCTTTGGCTCAGCATCTTAAAACAGGGCATAACAGCCTATGGAATACAAGAACGCCTTGCATTGTACAGAACAGGTAACAGTAAATCCATAAGCGGCAACAAACTGCAAAGCGCATTATGGACGTGGAAAGTGTATAGAGAATTTCAGAAGTTATCTGTTGTAAAAAGCATGTATTATATGTGGTTTTATGTGGTAAATGGGGTAGAGAAACACTCTTAAAACGCTATAAAAGGGATGAAATTTTTTGATAAGAATTTTGCATATTATTAGTAGTTTAACAATTGACAGCGGTGTTGCATCTTTTGTAATGAATTACTATCGAAATATAGACCGCAATGAAGTGCAATTTGATTTTTTGTATTTTGTTAAATTGGATAAAGAGCTATTGAATGAAATAAAAAGATTGGGCGGCAATGTTTATTTTGTTAATAAACCGTCATTAAAACACATATTAAAAACATATTGGGAGTTTGATAAATTTTTTAAAAATAATGCCTGTAAATATATAGCAGTGCATTTGCATGAAGTATATTTAGTACATTTTATAAAGCATTTTTGTAAGAAGTATAGTATTAAGTATTTAATAACCCATGCACATACAACTAAATATTCAGATAATCCTAAAAACGCATTAAGAAATAAGATTATGTGTTTAGGTTTAAATCATACAGCAACAAATTATTTTGCTTGTTCAAAAGCTGCTGGCGAATTTTATTACGGTAAACGAGCAGTAGAAAAAGGTTTGGTTAAAGTAATCCCAAATGCCATTGATTTAAAAAAGTATAAATTTAGTCAAGTCGTTAGAGAAAAAGTTAGAAAAACTTTAAATATAGAAGATAAATTCGTTGTTGGCCACATTGGTAGAATGGCTCCACAAAAAAATCAAAAATTTTTATTGAAAATTTTTGCAGACGTAAGGAAAGAAAATAGTAAAGCTGTTCTTTTAATAATTGGCGATGGACCACTAAGAAATGACTTAGAAAATGAAATTACAAGACTAAAATTAAAAGACAGTGTAATTTTATTAGGGGTAAGAAATGATGTACCGGAACTATTAATGGCAATGGATGTATTTGTATTACCATCTTTGTTTGAAGGATTGGGAATAGTTGCTATTGAAGCACAGGCGACAGGTTTAAAGTGTATTTTAAGTGAAAATGTTCCTAAAGAAGTTGATTGTGGAATTTGTGAATTTGTTAGTTTAAATACTTATATAAGAAGTTGGAGTAATTGTATTTTAAAAAACGATAAAAGTTTGTTAAATTATAAATTATTAGATCTTTATTCTATAGAATCAGCAAGTAAAAAAATAGAATCTATTTATTTAAATTTATTATAGGAGTTATGTATGAAACTAATTTTAGTACATATTGGAGATATACATTTATGTCCACCGATAATTAATATGATTAATATTTTAGAAGAATTAGGAGTGAAAACTACTGTTATTACAACACAAAGTAGCAATATAATTGATAAAGATTTTAAATATGTAAAATTTGAGAAAATAAATATTAATTATGAAAATAATAAGAATATATTAAAAAAAGCTAGTCTTTTATTTTTTTATAGAAGAAAAATTTGGAGCTTAATTAATCAAATATATAGTAATGAAAGTATTATTTGGTGTTCTACTAATGTTTCTTTAAAATATTTAGGTAATAAAATTTTAGAATATAAATATGTATTACATTTAATGGAACTATCCGAAAATTTAAGATATTATTATAAATTACCTTTTATTGAATTAAATAAAATGAAAATTGGAAATTCTGCATTAGCTATTGTAGTACCAGAATATAATAGGGCGCATATAATAAAAGCTTGGTGGAATTTAAATAACTTACCTTTACTTTTTCATAATAAACCATATTTGAATAAAGTTATAGATAAGAAAAGTTTTATTTCAGATAATAATGCTTCTAAAATAATGAAATTAATAGACGATAGGAAAATAGTATTATATCAAGGTATTTTAAATAATCAAGAAAGACCGTTAGCAAATTATGTTAAAGCAATAGAAAAATTAGGTAGCAATTATGCTTTTGTAATTATGAGTAATGGTGAAAATATATATGAAAGTATAAAAAGTGAAAATTATTATTTTATTCCATTTGTAAAACCACCATTACATTTAGAAATAACGAGTCATGCATATATTGGAGTATTATCATATTACGCATCAAAACAACATTACTCTGATTTAAATGCAGTTTATTGTGCGCCAAATAAGATTTTTGAGTATTCTATGTTTGGAATACCAATGATTGGGAATGATATACCTGGGCTTAAGTACTCTTTTGAACATTATAATTCTGGATTATGTGTTGATGATTTAAGTGTAAATAATATTTGTAAATCTATTGAATATATTGAAAATAATTATGATATTATGTCAAAAGGCTCTAAAAAATATTATGATAGCATCGATTCAAAAAAAGAAATAGTTAATATCTTATCGATTATAAGGAATAGAATAAGAAAAGATTCTTAGGAGAATATATGAAAAGAATATTAATACTTTCAAGTAATATTAGTATATTTGGCGGAACTGAACGAGTGACTGTAAACTTGGCTAATAATTTATGTCAAAATTACGATGTACATATTATTACGTTATTTCAGACTTCAAATATACCATTTAAATTAAAAAATAACGTAAAAATCTATAATCTATATATACAAAATAAACGATTAAGAGAGCATTTTATTAGCAGTTTTTTTAAGATACGAAAATATGTTTTAGAACAAGATATAGATATAGTTTTAGTTATTGGTAGAACTGTCACGATAGTTTCTCTTCTTTTTAAAATATTCTTAAAAGTTAAAATAATATTTTGTGAGCATAATACAATTATGAGTGAAAATTATACTCGAAAAACAATTAAAAGAACTTGTTATAGTAAAATATTTCAATTTTTAATCAATAGACTATCAGAACGTATAATTTTACTATCCGAAAAAGAAAAAGAAAATTATCAATATAAAAATAAGATTAATAACAAAAAAATGAAAGTAATTTATAATTTTATTAATTTAGATAATATTAATACGAACAAAACTTATAATTGGAGTGTACAAAAAATTATAACAGTAGGACGCATCGATTATCAAAAAGGTTACGAATATTTAATTGAAGTTGCTAAATTAGTATTTGCAAAATACCCTGTATGGCAATGGCATATTTATGGTGATGGAGAGGCAGAATATAAGAGTAAAATCATTGACTTAATTGAACAGAATAATCTGCAAAATAATATAATTTTACAGGGTAATCATTCGAATATTTATGATTTGTATCAGAATTATTCTTTTTATGTAATGACTTCGCGTTACGAAGGTTTGCCGATGGTTTTACTTGAAGCAAAAGCTAAAGAGTTGCCGATAGTAAGTTTTGATATAAATTCCGGCCCATCTGATATAGTGCGTGATGGCGTAGATGGCTTTTTGGTAAAGCCTTTTGATTGTCAGAATATGGCTGATAAAATTTGTGAATTAATAGAAAATCCTGAATTAAGGCAAAAGTTTTCTGATAATGCACATGGGAATATTGATAAATTTAGTAAAGAAAAAATTATTAAACAATGGTGTGATTTGATTGACAGTTTATCTTGAAAAATTTTTGGCTGAGAAACTGTATAGAGATTCATTATTCTTTTTTATCGTATTTTTTAGTATTTTTAATTTTATACCAGAAAAAGTACAAATTGGTTTATTAGGAGGTTCTGTTTCTTCTAAATTAGTTATATTACCGTTATTTTTATTAATGTTTTTCAGTCTATATTCTCAGTATAAATACGGTAATATATTTAAAAATTATAGTATTTTTAAAAGATATTTTTTTGTTTATTTAATAGGATTGTTATTGTCACTAATAATGGGAGTGTATTATTTCCCTTACTTACATGAGATTATTTCGGGACCATTGATAACAAATACTAAATTATCAATAATAATTAATTTTTTAAATAATCACAATATATCTATACAACAAAATACTTTAGCATGGTATTATTATGTTTTATGGGATATTAAAGAAGTAATAACTTTAGCATTTTGGACTTTTGGGGGCAGTTATTTAATTTATTGCTTATTTTATGATGACTGGAAAAAGTGCTTTGAATTAATATTGAAAGGTATTTTTTCATCACTGGTAATTATTTGTATTTATAGTGTAATTGAAATATTTTATTTAGCTGGTAATGAATATGCTGCCAATATTTTAACTGTAATAAATCCTTACATTCATATTATTGAAAGTAGTTATGGATGGTGGCCGCCTTTATTGCTAAAAGGGCAGTTAAGATCAGTTTTTGAAGAGCCATCACATTTTGGTATTTGGGCTTCGTTTGCAATACCGTTTGTATGGTATGTAATTTTTAAAGTAAAAAAGATTGGTGGATTAGCAGCTACATATTTCGTGTGGTTTTTCTTATCATTTTGCTTATTTTTGTCTAATGCAAGAACCGTTTTAGCAATATTTTTGTTTGAATTATTTTTGATTAGTTTTTTAATGTTATATTTGTACCGAAAGGTATTTATCAAAAAAGTAGTGTTAGTTATATTAGTAACAGCTATTGCATTTTCTGCTTCAAATTATTTTCAGCAAAATTTATTGTACTATAACACATATAAAATATCATCAGTAGAAGAATATTTAAAAACTAATGTTACTTCTATAGTATCTTCTGATTCACGTAGTAATACTGCAAGATATTCAGTTGCATTAGCGCATTTAAAAATTGGTATGGCTTATCCATTGTTTGGTGTAGGCTATAATTTAAGTAATAGTTATATTAAAGATTATCTTCCAGAAATGGCTGAAAATAGTGGAGAAGTAAAAATGTGGTTAAAGCTTCAAGATGAGAAAGGTCTTTTAAAATCAGGCTTTCCAAAATTAGGGGAATGGACGAGCAGATTTTCAGAAACGGGGATAATCAATTTATTTATTTATTTATTACCGATAATGATTTTATTGAATAAACTTGGAAAGAAAATTTTACATAATAATGAACAAAAGTTACCATATATTATGTTTCTTATTTCTTTTTTAGGTATGTTGATTACTGGCTTTAGTAACATATTAAACATTACCTACTGTTACTGGATACTTCTTGGATTAGGCTACGCAATGTGTTTTGGAAAGGAATATGATGTAAAAGATAATGGCGATACAGGCAGTAGGCAGGAACATTAAATATTCCGCAGTAAATTACATAGCTGTTAACTTACTTAAGTTTATTGTGCGCATGGTGTTTGTTAAAACACTGCCGATAGAATACTTGGGCGTTAACGGTTTGTTCAGCAATATTTTAGTAATGCTTTCGCTTGCGGAACTTGGCATCGGCCCTGCCATTGTGTACAGCTTATATAAGCCGCTTGCCTATGGCGATAAAGAAAGTGTTAAAAGCATAATGCGCTTGTTCAAAAAGGTATATATTGCTGTTGGTGCTGTTATTTTAGTTTTGGGATTGGCGCTATTTCCTTTTTTAGATAATTTTATTAAAGACGGGCAAAGCGTGCCGCAGGTGCATTACTTTTATCTAGCGTTTTTGCTTAATACTGTAGTAAGTTACTTGTGGACGTATAAACGCAGCATTTTAATTGCCGACCAAAAGCAGTATGTTGTTAATATCTATCAGGCAGTAGTACAGGTTTTAGTTTCTGTGCTGCAAATAATATTGCTTTTAATTTTTGCAGATTACTGGTGTTTTATCATTTTAATGCTGTTGGGAACTATGCTTGAAAACTTCAGCATCGCACGCAAGGCGGATAAAGAATATCCGTATTTAAACGAAGCGTCAGAAGCTTTAGATTTAGACATAAAACAACAGATAGTAAAAAACACAAAAGCAATGATATGCCATAAGATTGGCGGCATGGTGGTGTTTAGCAGCAGCAACCTGGTATTAAGCAAATTTGCAGGGCTTGCGGCAGTAGGGTTATACAGTAACTATTATATGGTAATAGCTGCACTAAACACTTTTGCTGCAAAATTTTTTGAAAGCATTACTGCAAGTATTGGCAACTTAATGGTACTGGAGGAAAGCAGCAAAAAAATAAAAGCTTTTAAAATTACGGAGTTTATTACAGCTTTGCAGGCGGCAATCTGTTTTTGTGGTCTGTATGTTTTGTTTAATCCGTTTGTAGAATTGTGGGTTGGTAAGGCTTATTTATTTAGTGAAGCAGTTGTTTCTGCAATGGCATTTTCATTTTATTTAACGTATATGCGTAAGGCTGTGCTGATGTTTCGTGATGCCTGTGGTTTATACTGGAATGACCGCTATAAGCCGTTGGCGGAATCTGTAATTAATTTAACGGCTTCTATTTACTTAACGATAAATTATGGCGTTATCGGTGTAGTGCTTGGCGGTATTATCAGTACGCTTTTAACCTGCTTTTGGGTAGAGCCGTATGTGCTTTTTAACAACGGTATAGATATTAAGTTAAAAGATTATTTTGCAGATTATTTAAAGTTCACTGTTGTGGCGTTGTTATCTGCATTGGCAAGTAAATTTATTTACAGCAGTTTGTTTTTTAAAGTTACTTTGGTTAATTTTATGGCTGGCATTTTAATCTGCGTAAGCGTTACGTTTGTTTTGTGGTATGTAATATTTAGAAACAGGGAAGAAACGCAGTATTTGATGAAGTTAGTGAAAAGTAAGTTTGTGAAATAAAAAATGCCAATCTTTATAATTAAAAGATTGGCATGGCTAAATTTTGGTTTCATAATATCGCCGCTACGGCATTTTTTAAAGCTTTTTCTACAAAGCTGTTAAGGCTTATTTGTTTACTGGCGGCGCAAATTACTGCTTCTTTATGAAGCTCCGGAGAGATACGCACATTAAAGCTGCCTTTGTAAGCTTTTTCTGGTTCTTTATTGTTTTCTTTGCATGTAGCAAGGTAATCATCAACAGCACCGTGAAAATCGGCAATTAGTTCTTTAGCGGTTGTGCCTTCGTAGGAAATTAAGCTGCGGATGCCTAAAAGTTTACCGTAAAAAACTTCATCTTCTTCCGAAAATTCTACGCTGCCGATGTAGCCTTTGTATTGCATAATGTTGTTCACAGTAATCCCTCCTGACTTAAAACTTCTATCAGTTGTTTTATCTGGTAGGCAAGCAGTTCTTTGCGTGGATGCGGTTTATGCAGCAATATTGAAGCTCTGGTTTTATTGGTAAAGATGACGCGCGAGCCGCTTGTTCTGCCTTTATCTGAACGGATGTAATCAAAATAATTTAGTAATGTTTCTGCTTCTTCGAAAGTAAAATCTTTTGGTTTTGATTTTAACCGTTTAATCAATTTTTCTTTTTGACCCAAATTAAAACTCCTTTCGTTAGTTTTAGTTTAGCATAGTTAATGTATTTTAGCAACTAAAAATAGTTGCGCAAATTTGACTTTTGAAGGTTCTTATGTACATCACACGCAATATTGAACAAACAATCAACAGAATATCGAACCAGTTTAAGGTGCTGCTTTTAACCGGTGCGCGGCAGGTTGGCAAAACGACATTGTTAAAGCACTTAGCGCAAAACAGTAACCGTACTTATGTTACGCTTGATGACCTTGCTGTACGCAGTTTGGCATTAAGCGATCCGGCGCTGTTTTTGCAGCGCTACACACCGCCGCTGCTTATCGACGAAATTCAGTACGCGCCGCAGCTGTTAAGCTACATTAAAATGTATGCCGATAACGGAGCGAAGAACGGCGATATTTGGCTGACGGGTTCGCAGCGTCTGCCGTTAATGCAGGGCGTAACCGAAAGCCTGGCTGGCAGAGTCGGCATTATTGACTTGCAGGGGTTAAGCGCTAATGAAATTAACGGCACGGATAACACCAAACCCTTCCTGCCCGAAGTAGAGCTACTTTTTAACCGCATAAACCGCGCCAAAAAGCAGAGCCTGAAAGAAATTTATAAACTTATATGGCGGGGCAGTATGCCAGCCATGTATAACGGCGGCGAGCAGGACTGGCAAAGCTATTACGCCAGTTACGTGCAGACTTTTTTACAGCGTGATGTAATGAAGCTTTTGCAGATAAACGATGAAATGGTATTCTTCCGCTTTTTATGTGCCGCTGCGGGGCAGACTGGTAAAATGATAAACTATGCAGAACTTGCCAAAGCGGCGGAAATATCTGCACCGACGGCAAAGCAATGGATAAAGACATTAGAAGCGGCAGGAATAATTTACTTGCTCCAGCCGTTTATGCCGCCGGGAGCAAAATACATAGTAAAAGCGCCCAAGCTGTACTTTTTTGATACCGGTCTTGCGGCGTACTTAACACGTTGGCTTAATGCCGATGCGTTAGAGGCAGGCGCGGCGAGCGGCGAATTTTTTGAAACTTGGGTTGTAACGGAAATTTACAAAAGCTATGCCAATAAAGGCATAGTGCCGCCGTTGTACTACCTGCGCAACTTTAACGGCAAAGAAATAGAGCTGATAATTTACGAAAACGGCACGGCATATCCGGTGGCAATAAAGAAAAGCGCGTATCCGCAAAAGGCGGTAAAAACTTTTGCAATATTGGAGCCTGTAAGCGCTGATGCCAAGATAAACATTGGCGCAGGCGGCATAGTGTGCTTGATTGACGATTTACTACCGGCGTCTGATAGTTTGTATTACATTCCCGCGTGGGTACTGTAATTTTATTTTTAATATTAGCATTACGGAACACAAAAAACTTGCAGGGCAGTAATTTTAACTGAAGCGTAAATATAACAAAGGGCTGCATGGCAGTCAACATTCAAAAATTGCAATATTTAATAAAAAATAATAGTTCAAAACACTTTTTGAACGCAGTGAATAAGTGCTTTGAACTGTTATGATACTAAATTTATTGCGGAAAATTTTTGAGTTGGCAGTCAGGCAGCTCTTTTTATTTGTATTGATAAATTTAAAATAACCGGATGGCAGATATAATTTGCTGTTTGATAACTAAATATTTTGACCGTTAGTTTGAATGAGTTTTGAATGATTATTAATTTGATGTTTTAGTTATATTATGCCGTGTAATTCTAAATTTTCATTCTTTCGGCAGCGTATAATTTTCAACGGCAGCAATAAAATCATTGTCATCCGCGTGGGCGGTGCGCAGTGCTTTTAAAGCAGCAAAATCTTTCAGCTCCTTGCCCCACATAAAAGCGTCACGGTCATCGTAGCAGGCGGCTACAACGGGCGCTTTGGCATCAACCGGTGTTTTGCCGTCAAGGTCGGTAAAAATAATATAGCAGTTATCAAAATCAAGCCCGTAAACGCTGATGTGTTCTTCTTCGGTAGGTGCGCTCCAACAGCCAAGCGCTTCAAATTCTTTTTGCAGTGACATAGTGTAACCACCTTTTAAACTTTATTTAATAATAGCATATAAAATTTTACGTTGTTTGTCCATAAAACTTGCAACAAAATCTGCAAAAAATTCTGCGATAGTGTATAATAGACAGGTAAGGCCGCAAAGGAGTTGACGGAGTATGAAAAAATATCAGCCCGGAGCAAATATGCAGGTGCTTTTTATTTGCCCCAAATGCGGCAGGCAGCTTGCATGGGCTTTGCCTGCGGCAGAGATGCAGTGCCCCAAATGCGGTACCTGGGTAAATAATAAAAACCGCAAGGGCAGGGGGCATGATGTTTTTTTACCTCCCGGAAGTGACCAGACGGTACTGTTTTAAGTGAGTCGCCATTTAGTGACGGGCTGAAAGCGAAGCCCATAATTGTGCCAGCGAAGCTACGCAGATTTTGCGCTTGAATAATGAGCAAAATCTACGTTCCTTAATTGGCGTTTAAACAGGCGATTCATATTAATAAATTTATTAACAAAAATTACAATATGAAAGAGGTATGAATTGTGAAGATTTTTATGGATACCGCTAATGTAGCGGAAATTGCAGAAATGGCAGCGCTTGGCGTTGTATACGGCGTTACCACTAACCCCAGCCTGATTGCCAAAAGCGGCAGAACTCAGGCCGAAGTTATTCCCGAAATTTGCAGCCTTGTTGACGGGCCTGTAAGCGCCGAAGTTATCAGCACCGACTGCGAAGGCATGGTTGCCGAAGCGCGCAGGCTGATGAAAATTTCCGACAAGGTTGTTGTAAAAATTCCGTGCATTGCCGAAGGCTTAAAAGCCGTTAAAATTCTTGCCAAAGAAGGCATTAAAACCAATGTAACTCTGGTGTTCAGCCTGCCGCAGGCACTTATGGCAGCGCGTGCCGGTGCAACCTATGTAAGCCCGTTTATCGGCCGTTTGGACGACATTGGCGAAAACGGCGTGGCACTGGTAGAAAACATGGTTAAGGTTTTCCGTCAGTACAATCTCGATACGCAGATTATTGCAGCCAGCATCCGCAATATGGAGCACGTTGAAAAAGTTATGCTCGCCGGTGCGGATATTGCAACCATTCCTACCAAGGTTTTAAAAGAGATGCTTCTGCATCCGCTTACCGATAAAGGCCTTGCCCAGTTCCTTGAGGATTACCAAAACAGCCTTAAATAAATTTATAAAGCGTTTAAAGGGCGGCTTAACGGCTGCCGTTAATTTTTTATCTGCATAAGCAGGATTTTTTTGAAATGCATAGAATATAATTTAACGGAAAAAATCAACAGGTGAGGCGGTTAACCCCGCAATCTTAATAGGGAAGCCGGTGCGAATCCGGCGCAGTCCCGCTACTGTAATGGCGAGCTGTCTGCAAAATGTCACTGAAGCAATGCTTTGGGAAGGCGCAGCACGGCGATGAACCTGAGCCAGGAGACCTGCCTGTTACGAGTATCACAGCCTACGGGGGATAGGCGGGTATTTGCATATCGTTTTTGAAGTATATCCTCTTTGTTATAAAGGGGATTTTTTGTTTATAGAAAGGAGTTTTTGTATGCCGGCTAAAATTGTTTTGGTAACCGGCGGGGCACGCAGCGGCAAAAGCGAATTTGCCGAAAAATATGTGCTGCATTACGGCGCAAAATGCGCTTACATTGCTACCGCCGAAATTCTGGACGAAGAAATGGCTGAACGTGTACGTTTGCATAAAGCGCGCCGCCCCCGGACGCGCTGGATAAATTTTGAAGCCCCCTATAATGCACACGAGGTTTTGTGCGAAGCTGCGCAGGAAGCTGATGCAGTACTGTTTGACTGCCTTACGCTTTACATGAGTAATTTATTGTACGGCAAAAACGCACCGCAGGGCACAACGGAAGAAAAAGCGCAGGTTGTTAAGGCAGAAATTGCCAAACTGATTGAAGCTGCTGAAGCAGGCGGCAAAATTACGGTGTTTGTAACGAACGAAGTTGGCGCGGGCATTGTGCCGGAAAATGCCATGGCACGCGAATACCGCGACATTGCAGGCTGGGTGAACCAGCAGGTGGCGGATGCCGCTGACAGCGTGTTTTACTGCGTGGCAGGACAGGCAGTTGATATGAAGAAACTGGCGTTTAAATTTGAGGAGGAATAAAATGCAGGATATTATAGTTCCGCCGCTGAACAAAGAAGCGGCAGAAATTGTGCATAAAAACTGGCAGGCTGTGGATGAGGTTTCGTATCAGCTTGGCAAAGTTGAAAAAATGGTTGAAAAATACGCCGCTATTTGCGGTACGCCTGATTTTGAAGGCAAAATAAAAAGCGCCATGCTTTTAATGTGCGGCGACCACGGCATTGCCAAATACGGCGTCAGCGCTTATCCGCAGGAAGTTACCATGCAGATGATTAACGGCTATATGCGCGGCACTGCCGGTGCCAACGTAATGGCGCGCCACGCCGGTGCGGATGTGTTTGTTGTTGACATGGGCACAACTTTTGATTTGAGCCACTTGCCGAAAGTACGCAATGAAAAGGTTGCCTGGGGCACGGAAGATTTTACCAAAGGCCCGGCCATGACGCGCGGGCAGGCCGAAATGGCATTGGAGCGCGGCATGAAGGTTGCCGGTGAGTGCATTGATAAAGGCTACAACATGCTGGTAACGGCAGAAATGGGCATCGGCAACACAACCTCCACCGCTGCTATCGTATCGGCATTTACAGGCCTTGCGCCGGAGCTGACCGTTGGGCGCGGCACCGGCATTAACGATGAACGTATGAAGGTTAAACGCCAGGTTGTTGCGGATGGTTTGGCAGTAAATAAGCCTGAGCTGGGCAATGCCATGGATATTTTATGCAAAGTTGGCGGTTATGACCACGCCGGGCTTGCCGGTATGATTATTGAAGGCGCACGCCGCCGTGTACCTACCATGGTTGACGGCGTGAACGCAACGGCTGCGGCGCTGCTTGCTTACGGCATTGAGCCCGCCTGCGCGGATTATATGTTCTGTTCGCATTTATCGGCAGAAATTTCTCACGCCAAAATGCTGGAAATTTTAAATTTAAAACCGATTGTCGATGCAGGCATGCGCCTCGGCGAAGGTACGGGCGCTTCGCTGGCCATTGTAATTTTGCAGTCGGCGCTTGATTTATACAAAAACTTAACCGCAGGTGAGCATAATGCGTGATTTTATTACCTGCCTGGAATTTTTAACGCGCATCCGTTTCAGCCACCGCACAGACTGGCGTGACGAAGATTTTTCGCGCAGCGTGCCGTATTTTCCGCTGGTAGGGCTGGTTATCGGCGCGTTTTTGGGTGCGGTTAATTACGCTTTGGTAATGGTTGCCGCGCCTGATTTTATGCGTGCTGCGCTTTTGATTTTAGCGGAAATTATTATTACCGGCGGGCTTATGTACGACGGTTTTATGGATACCTCCGACGGCGTTTTTTCGGCGCGCAGCCGCGAGCGGATGCTGGAAATTATGAAGGACAGCCACGTAGGCTCTAACGCCGTGCTGGCTGTAATAGTGCTTATTTTACTGAAGGTATCGGCGTACCTTGCCATTTACCCACAGCTCTTAACGCCGGCGCTGATTGCCATGAGCGTTGCAACGCGCACTTTTATGGTAATTTTTATCGTCAACTTTCCCTACGCGCGCAAAACCGGCATTGGGCATATGTTTACCATGTACGCTAAAAAAAGCTACACGGTTATCGCGCTGGCGCTTGGCATTGGCATAACGGCGCTGTGCGGCATACATTACCTGCTGGTGATGGCAGTTACTTTTGTGCTGGTGTTTGGCATTGCCAAATTTTTGCAAAGCCAGCTGGGCGGGCTGACGGGTGACACCTACGGCGCGCTGACGGAATGCGGCAACGTGCTGTACCTGCTTACGCTGATAATTGGCGGACGCTTTTTAGTGCTTGGTTTTTATACTTACCACAGCATATTTAGTTTGTTTTAAGGATGGTGCAAAATGGAAATAGATGTTTTGGCTGGCACGGTGCAGCCTATTGATAAAACGATAGCGGCAAAAGCGCAGGAGCGTTTTGATAATTTAATTAAACCGGTCGGTTCACTGGCAAAACTTGAAGAAATGGCTACGCGCTATGCGGCAATTTACGGCAGCGCAGATAAAAATGACGTAAATTTTCCTTGTAAAACAGTGCTTTTCTGGACTGACGACGCCGTTACAGCGGCAGAATATATGCAGGGCACGAAACCTGCCTGCGTGCTAGCGGAAAATTCCGGCGTTAAAAGCCAGACTTTTTTGGTAACATCTAAAAGCATTGAAGAAGCACTGCTTGAAGGTGCGCTTCTGGCAAAAGAAGCAATAGGAACAAACGGCGGCCAGCAGGTGCTGGCACTTGGCTGCGTTGACAGCAGCGTGCCGCAATATAATAAAGAGAATTTTGAAGCTGGCGGCTATGATTTTTTAAATCAGCTTGGCAGTAGAACCATTGCCGCCATGGCAGGCGCAGTTTTGCAGGCTGCGGCTTTAAAAGTGCCGGTAATGCTTGACGGCGCAGCAACGTGCCTTGCAGCACTTGCGGCAGTAAAATATAATACTGCTGCGGCAGATTACGTTTTTGCCGGGCATGTATCCGCAGAAGCGGGCATGGAAGAACTGCTGCAAAAATTGGGGCTTTCCGCGCCGCTGAGGCTTGATATTAAAATATGCCGCGGCGAAGGTGCAATACTTGCGCTCAGCCTTTTGGACGCAGGTATTAAGGCTTATAAGGAAATGGAAACTTTTGCCGAAGCAGGCGTACACGTTGAGGTAAAAGAATTTTCGCACGCAGAAGAAATTAAGGCAGGCAAACAGGGGGCAAAATAATGGGCAGGCTATATTTAATCAGGCATGGGGAAACCGATTCCAACAAAAGTTTCCGCTTTCAGGGGCAAACCGATATTGAACTGAACGAAAAAGGACTGGCGCAGGCTGAACTTTTGGCAGAGCATTTTAAAAATATCCGCCTTGATGCCGTATACAGCAGCAGTTTAACGCGCGCACGGCAGACGGCGGCGCCGCTGGCAGCCGTGCACGGGCTTGAAGTGCAGCCGGTTGAAGATATTAAGGAAATTGCTTTTGGCAAGTGGGAAGGGCTTACCTATAACCAGATTAATGATGCCGGCCTTGGGCAGATTGACGAATTTTTTAAAAATCCGGCGCTGTGCCATGTGCCGGGCGGCGAGAATTTTACGGATGTTGCCGCACGTGTAGAGCCGTTTTTTAAACGCTGCCTTGCGGAAATGGACGAAAAAGATATTGCCGTTGTTTCGCACGGCGGCATTATCCGCGTGCTGCTGTGCCTGTTTTTGGGCGTGGATTTAAACAAAATATGGAATTTCAGCGTTGGCAACTGCAGTACAACCACACTGGCAAAATGGCGCGGCTACAATACTGTACTTGAATGTACAAATGAAACATATTATTTGCGTTAAATTTTATTAGAATAATGTAAAAAAACAGCCATGATATATTGACATTTGTATTTTAAAAAGATATACTTTAAATAGTATATCTCAGCCGGTTCATATAGGGTTCATATCTTCTTTTTAATGCTGCTTGCATTTTTATCGAAGCCGTGGCAAATCTATGAAGTCCTCATGGGGTATGATTAATGTAAGGAGCTGATAAGCAATGAAAGAAGACAAAACTTTAGTATGCAAGGAATGTGGCAAAGAATTTGTTTTTTCCGCTTCCGAACAGGAATTTTATGAATCCAAAGGCTTTACCAACGAACCGGGCCGCTGCCCTGTATGCCGTCAGGCACGCAAACAGCGTCTTGGCATTGTAAGCGAGCGTCCGGAACGCCAGATGTATCCGGCGGTTTGCGCTGAATGCGGCAAAGAAACCGAAGTTCCGTTCAAACCTTCCGAAGACCGTCCGGTTTACTGCCGTGACTGCTACAACGCACATCACAGAAAATAATAAACAAATACAGCCTGCCGTAAAAATGCGGCAGGTTTTTTGTTTATTTCAGCGAATTTTATAAATAATGTGACAGAAACTTTGAGAAAGTTTCACTCAATATGGTATAATAATTTAATAAGAAGAAATTGGGGGTCATTTTATTTTAGAACTTAAAGAGATTTCGGTTGCCGATAAGGAATTGTTTGAAAGCTACATGTCGCGTCCTTATTACCGCGGCTCTGAATGTGCTTTTGGCAATTTGTTTATGTGGCAGACCTGCTATGATATTTTTTGGACTGAAGCACACGGCTTTTTAGTGCTGAAAGTAAAAAGAAATGATGTTGACTTCTTTTTACAGCCGTTTGGCGGCAAAGACGAAGATTTGCCTTTATTAATGAAAGAAATTAAAGAATACCATAACGGCAAACCGTTTGAAATACACGGCATTTATGATGACGGCAGGGAAAGGCTGTTAAAAGCGTTCCCTGATTTGGAAATTACCGATGACCGTGATAACTGGGACTATGTTTATTTGCAGCAGAACCTGGCAACGCTTGCCGGGCGCAAATACCACGGTAAAAAGAACCACTGCAATGCTTTTGTAAAAGAGCATCCCGATTATGTTTACGAAGAAATGAACAGAAGCAACATTGAAGAATGCCTTGCTTTTGGCGATATGTGGTGCGAGCGCCGCATGTCGGACGACCCTTCGCTGGTATGCGAAAAATGCGCTATCCACGAAGCGCTTGACAATTTTGAAGCCTTAAAGCTGCGCGGCGGCGTTATCCGCATTGACGGCAAGGTTGAAGCCTTCAGCTTTGGCGAAAAAATTAATGACGATACAGCCGTTTTGCATGTAGAAAAGGCTAATCCGGAAATACGCGGGCTTTATGCCGTTATTAACCGTGATTTTGCCAAAAACGCGTGGGGCGACGTTACCTATCTTAACCGCGAGGAAGATATGGGGCATGAAGGCCTGCGCACGGCAAAAGAATCGTATAAACCGGAATTTATGGTAAAAAAATATTCCACTATTTTTAAATAACAGAGGTTTGTATGGATTTCAGGCTTTTAAACTCTGCTTTTTTGCCGCAGGCGGCAGAATTATGGGATTACTGCTTTGAAAAAAAGGGCGACCCGTTTTACGAATGGTATTTTAGCGAGTACTGTTTAAAGCAAAACAGCGTTATAGGCGGGTTTGACGGCGATAAATTAGCGTGCATGCTGCACTTGAACCCGTATGCAATTACGCTGCGCGGGCAAACACTGCGCCTGCCGTATATTGTAGGCGTGGCAACTGCGCCGGAATACCGCGGGCAGCACCTTACGCGCCCGCTGCTGGAAACGGCGTTTACCGTTCTGCGTGCGCAGGGAGCGGCTTTTGCGCTTTTAATGCCCATTAACCCTGCAATTTATAAGCCCTATGGGTTTGATTACTGCTATTACCGCCATTATTACCAAATGCCGCTGGCAGAACTTAAAAAACTGCCGCCGGTGCATAATATAAAAATAACCCGCTGTGCAGATATTACAGAAGGGTTGGATGGACTTGCTGCTGTTTACGAAGCCTGCGGGCAGGAGTTAAACGGCATGGCAGTGCGCGGCAGGGCAAAATGGCAGGAGCTTTTAAACGGCTACAAAGCCGAAAAAGTAATGCTTGCCATAGCTTTTGAAGATGCCACTCCTGCCGGTTATATGCTGTATTCGCTTGATGCAGGCACTTTTAAAGTGCAGGAGCTGCTTACGCTCAGCCATGAGGCACAAACGGCGCTTCTGCGTTATGCAGCAGGGCATTTAAGTGATGCAGCTAATTTTGAGTGGCTGGCAGAACCAGGCAATATGGCGTATCTTGATTTTGCCGGAAGCACATACAGCGGCAGTTTAAAACCGTTTATGATGGCGCGCTGCATTAATATCCGCAAAGCGCTGGAGCTTTTGCCGGTGCCGCAGAATGTGAGCGGCGAAGCGGTGCTTTTAATTACTGACAAATTTTTGCCGCTGAATAACGGGCTTTTAAAAATAACTGCCCAAAACGGCGCGTTAACTCAGGCCAGCACCATTGAAAACGAAGAATTTACAATGGACAGCGCAGCCTTTACGCAGCTGTATTTCGGCACTTTTAGCTTTGAAGAGCTGGTGCGTGCCGGAAAAATTAAAGTTCATAATCCGCGCAAAAGCGGTTTTTTGCAGGCGTTGTTTACCAAATGCCGTAATTATATTAACGAGTACTATTGAAAATTGAGCAGGGAGGCTGATTTAATGGACGAAATCAGACGCATTTTTGTAGAAAAGAAAGAAGCTTTTGCCGTTGAAGCAAGAGGCCTTTTGGCTGATTTGCAAACCAACCTCGGTATGAAAGGCTTAACCGGCATCCGTGTTATTAACCGCTATGACGTTATGGGCGTAACGGATGAGGAATTTGCCGCAGCCAAAGCGCTGGTGCTTTCTGAACCGCCGGTTGATACCGTTGAAGAAGAACTGGAAGTACCTGCAGGCTGCCGTGCTTTTGCGGTAGAATTTTTGCCGGGCCAGTATAATCAGAGGGAAGACTTTGCTGCTCAGTGCATTCAGCTTATTACGCAGAAAGAACGCCCGCTGGTATCTTCTGCCAAAGTTTATATTTTGTCCGGCACAATCAGTGATGATGAGTTTGCTAAAATTAAGGCTTACTGCATTAACCCGATTGAAGCACGCGAAGCTGCCTGGGAAAAACCGCAGACTTTAGTGCAGGCCTGCGAGGAACCGCAGAAAATTAAAAGTGTGGAAGGCTTTTTAACCTTTACCAAAGAAGAAATGGAGGCTTACCGTACTGCCAACGGCTTTGCCATGAGCCTTGACGATTTGCTGTGGTGCCAGAAATATTTTAATGAAGAACACCGTGAACCGACCATTACCGAGATTAAAGTGCTCGATACTTACTGGTCTGACCACTGCCGCCATACTACTTTTATGACGCAGATTGAAGATGTGGAAATTGAGCCGGGACTTTACACCCAGCCGGTACAGGCTGCCCTTGACAAATATATGGAAGCGCGCGACGAAGTGTACGGCGCCGATACCAAACGCCCTGTTACCCTGATGGACATTGCCGTTATCGGCATGAAAAAACTGCGTGCCGAAGGCAAGCTGGACGATTTGGACGAATCGGAAGAAATTAACGCCTGCACCATTGTTGTGCCTATTGAAGTTGACGGCAAAACCGAAGAATGGCTGCTGCTGTTTAAAAACGAAACCCATAACCACCCGACGGAAATTGAACCGTTCGGCGGTGCTGCAACCTGCCTCGGCGGCGCTATCCGCGACCCGCTTTCCGGCCGTGCCTATGTATATCAGGCAATGCGCGTAACCGGCGCTGCCGACCCGCGCGTACCGGTGGAAGATACTCTGCCCGGCAAACTGCCGCAGCGCAAAATTACTATCGGCGCGGCAGCAGGCTACAGCTCTTACGGCAACCAGATTGGCCTGGCAACCGGCCATGTACAGGAATACTATCACGATAAATTCGTGGCAAAACGCATGGAAGTAGGCGCTGTTGTAGGCGCTGTTCCGCGTAACCTTGTAAAACGCGAAGTGCCTGAACCGGGCGACCTTTTAGTGCTGCTTGGCGGCAGAACCGGCCGTGACGGCTGCGGCGGCGCAACAGGCTCTTCCAAGGAACATACCGTTGATTCGCTGGCAAGCTGCGGTGCGGAAGTACAGAAAGGCAACCCGCCGACAGAACGTAAAATTCAGCGTTTGTTCCGCAATCCGGAAGTTACGCCGATGATTAAACGCTGCAACGACTACGGTGCAGGCGGCGTATCCGTTGCCAACGGCGAACTTGCTGACGGCCTTGTAATTGACCTTGACAAAGTGCCGAAAAAATACGAAGGCCTTGACGGTACGGAACTTGCCATTTCCGAATCTCAGGAACGTATGGCGCTTGTTATTGCTCCCGAAAATATTAAGAAATTTATTGCCTTTGCCGATGAGGAAAACCTTGAAGCAACCGTTATCGGACAGGTTAGCGATAACAGAAGGCTTGTAATGTACTGGCGCGGCGATAAAATTGTTGATCTTTCCCGCGACTTTTTGAATACCAACGGCGTTGCCCAGCATGCAGACGTTAAAGTTTGCAATGTTGAAGGCGAATGCGTATTTGACAAACTGCCGGCAGAAGTTGCTGCGGCAGACGGTTTGAAAAACGCATGGCTTGCTAACCTCGGACGCCTCAATGTTTGCAGTCAGAAAGGGCTTTCCGAACGCTTTGACAGCACAATCGGCCGCGGCACCGTGCTGATGCCGTTTGGCGGCAAACGCCAGCTTACTCCGTCCGAAGGCATGGTTGGCAGGCTGCCCGTGCTGCACGGCAAAACCACGGCGGCATCCGTTATGGCGTGCGGCTACAACCCGGAGGTTGCCTGTTGGAGTCCGTTCCACGGCGCACTGTATGCGGTTGTGGAATCTGTAACCCGTGCCGTTGCACTTGGTGCAGACCCGGCAAAACTGCGCCTTACCTGCCAGGAATACTTCCCCAAACTGCATAATACCGAGCTTTGGGGTCAGCCCTTTGCTGCACTTTTAGGCGCATTTACTGCGCTGGACGCTTTGGAACTGCCTGCTATCGGCGGCAAAGACAGCATGAGCGGCACCTTTATGGATAAAACCGTTCCGCCGACGCTTGTTTCCTTCGCGGTTGACGTTATCGACGGCGACAAAGCCGTATCGGCAGAATTTAAAAATGCCGGCAGCAAGGTTGTATTCCTTTCCTGCCCGCGCGAAACTACGGAAGTACCGGATTTTGGCGCGTTGAAAGCAAATCTTACCGCAGTGCATAAAGCCATTCTGGCGGGTAAAATTACTGCTGCGGCAGCCGTTAAAGAAGGCGGCATTGCAGCGCTTGTAACAACAATGTGCCTTGGCAACAGCCTTGGTTTTGAATTTATTAAACCCTATAACGATACTGACGGACTGTTTACTTTGCAGCCCGGCGGCATGGTGCTTGAACTTGCAGAAGGCACAGAACCCGAAGACCTGTTTGAAGGGCTCGACTACATGCTGCTTGGCCATACCTCTGCAAAACAGGTTATCGCCATTAATGACGACGTTATCCCCATGGGCGAAGCAGAAAAGGCTTACAGCACTCCGCTGGAAGGCATTTTCCCGTCCAAAACCGATGAAAAAGACGATAAAGATATCGACATGCCGCTTTACAAGGCAGAACTGCCTTTAACTGCACCGGTAACAATTGCCAAACCGCGCGTATTCATTCCGGTATTCCCGGGCATTAACTGCGAATATGACAGCGCACGTGCTTTTGAAGACGCCGGTGCTGTGGCTGAAACCTTTATTGTGCGCAACCTTACCCCGCAGGCAGTAGAAGAATCCGTTGCCAAAATGGTTGAAATGATTGACAATGCCCAGATTGTAATGCTTCCGGGCGGTTTCAGCGCCGGTGACGAACCGGACGGCAGCGGCAAATTTATTGCCACCATGCTGCGCAACCCGCGCATTAAAGAAGCTATCGAACGCCTGCTTAACGACCGCGACGGTTTGATGCTCGGCATCTGCAACGGCTTCCAGGCACTTGTTAAACTCGGCCTTGTGCCTTATGGCGAAATCCGCGAAATGTCTGCCGACAGCCCGACTCTTACCTTCAATAATATCGGCCGTCACGTTTCGCAGATTGTTAACACCCGTGTTGTTTCCAACAAATCTCCGTGGTTCAGCGCTGTTGAACCGGGCGAAATCCATTCCGTTGCCGTATCTCACGGCGAAGGACGCTTCTATGCGCCGGAAGAAACAATTAAAGCATTGTTTGCCAACGGGCAGGTTGCAACGCAGTATGTTGATGAAAACGGCAAACCCACCATGGCAATGCCGTACAATCCCAACGGTTCGCTGTATGCTATTGAAGGTATTACCAGCCCCGACGGCAGAATTTTGGGTAAAATGGGCCATACCGAACGTTTTGTACCGGGCCTGTTTAAAAACATCAGCGGCAATAAAGACCAGAAAATCTTTATCAGCGGCGTAAATTATTTTAAATAATTTAGTAACTAAAAATACCGCTCCGGAGCAAAACCGGGGCGGTATTGTGTTTTTGATATTTAGCTGTTAAAATAGTTAAGCACGGAGTATTGATGTATCGGTTTTCCACTCTTGCTGAGTGGTGGTGATGCTAATGACAGTGTACGAAGCATTATCTTTAATGGTTGCTTTCGGAACTCTCGTAGCAGTCATTGTTTCGGGACGCAAATAGCGTAATGAAAAAAACCGTATAACAGCGGTTACACGGCTTCCTTCAAACTATAAATTTGACCAGGGAGAACTGATGTACCACCATCATTACTCCGTGCTTTTATTATACAATTTTTAATTTTACTTTGCAAGCGAAGGAATATTATGGATAAGTTACAAAATTTACAGCCCTGGCAGCAGGTTCAGGGCATTTACGTGCATATACCGTTTTGCAGGCAAAAATGCCTGTACTGCGATTTTAATTCGTACGCCGGTTTTGGGGCGGAGGTAATGGCAAAATATGCCGCGGCGGTATGCAGGGAAATTGCCGGGCGCAGAAAAGATGTGCCTGTAAATACTGATGCTTCAATTTATTTTGGCGGCGGTACGCCAAGCCTTTTACCGGCTGAAGCTATAAAAGAAATTACGGACGCTTTAAAAAAGTACGGCTGGGGGCAAAATCCGGGCGAGGCGTCTATCGAGGCAAATCCCGGTACTGTTGATTTGCCGAAACTGAAAGCACTGCGGCAGTCAGGGTTTGACCGCATCAGCTTTGGCGTGCAGAGTTTAAACGATGCAGAATTAAAGGCGATAGGGCGCGTGCATAATGCAGCAGAAGCATTGGAAGCAATAGAGCTTGCTAAACAGGCAGGCTTTAAGCGCATTAATGCCGATGTTATTTACGGCCTGCCGGGGCAGACTATGGCAAGTTTAAAAGAAACGCTTACGCGGCTTTGCAGTACCGGCATTGAGCATTTATCCGTTTATGGGCTGATTGTTGAGGACGGCACGCCGCTGCAAAAAATGACAGAAGCAGGAAAGATAATTTTGCCGGATGAGGACGAAGCTGCCGGTATGTACGAATTTGTACAGGAGTTTTTAAAAACGCAGGACTTTGAACGCTATGAAATATCAAACTATGCGCGAGGCAAAGCGTACAGCCGCCATAACCTTGTGTACTGGCATTATTACCCGTATGCGGCGTTTGGCGCGGGTGCCTGCGGTTTTAACGGCAGCGCGCGTTTTACTGCCGCAGCTGAAGTACAGGACTACATACAGCTTATACAAAGCGGCGGGCAGCTTTATGATAAAGAAGAACTGCCTGTGCCGGTACAGTTTGAAGAATTTATGTTTATGAACCTGCGCAAAAAAAGCGGCGTAAGTTTAACCGAAGCAAAGCAGCGTTTCGGCATAGATGTTATGGAAAAATACGGTGCTGAAATGAAACCGTATATTGAGCGTAATTTGCTTGGCTTTGATAAAGAGCTGCAGAAAATCTGCCTTACCGAAGCAGGTATGGAAGTTGGCAACCGTATTTTTGAAATTTTTGTGACGGATTAAATTTTATTTAAAAAATATATAAAAACTTATTGACAATATCTGAAGGCAGTGCTATTCTAATATCAAGATGTTAGCACTCTATTATAACGAGTGCTAACAATCCCTTCGGAGGTGGGGATATGTTAAACGAAAGAAAGAAGAAAATTCTGCAAATCATCATAGAAGATTACATTTCTACGGCAGAGCCGGTAGGTTCACGCACTATTGCGCGCAAACATGATTTGGGATTGAGCCCGGCCACCATCCGTAACGAAATGAGCGATTTGGAACTTTTGGGTTATCTGGAGCAGCCCCACACTTCAGCCGGCCGTGTGCCTTCGGCACAGGCATACAGGTTTTATGTAGATTCCATGATTGAGCCGGATACGCTGGACGATAATGACCGTACATTAATTAATACTCTGTACCGCGAACGCCAGCGCAGCATTGACGATATTTTCCTGTCAACCGCCAAAATCCTTTCGCAGATGACGCATAACGTTTCGATGGTGCTGGCAAACCAGCATTCCATCAGCCGTTTCTGCTATTTAAAGTTTTTGCCGCTTGATACGAACCATGCCATTTTGTGCATTGTTACCGATGACGGCAATGTAAACAACTGCGTGGTGGAAATTCCGGCAGGCATGTCTGCCAAAGAACTGGAATACATGGCCGGGCGCATTACAAGAATGCTGGAAGGCAAAGCCGTGACGGATATCGACAAGGCGTTGCTGGATGAAGTGCAGGCAGCGGTTAAAGATGACCGGTTGCTTTTAAGTTCGCTTTTGCATGTGCTGCGCCGCATGACGCGCCCCGAAAAGGAAACCTTCTTTATGGGCGGCACAAGGCAGCTGTTAAGCCAGCCTGAATTCCGCGACATGGAAAAAGTTAAAAACCTTTTAGGCGTGCTGGAAGAAGAAAAAGTTGTGCGCAACATTTTAAAATCCGGCGAAGAATCCGGGCTGCGCATAACGATAGGCAGCGAAAATAAATTTGAAGGCATTCAGGATTGCAGCATGGTGCAGGCAACCTACCGCTTAAACGGCAAAATAGTCGGTACAATGGCGGTGCTGGGGCCTACGCGCATGCAGTATGGCAAAGTAATTGCCGTAATGGATTATCTTCATAAATATTTAAAAACGATTTTAAACAGCTGAGGAGGGACAGTATGCAGGCAGAAGATATTAAAGATACTCAGAACCCTGCGGAAGGAGCAGCGGAAAATGCTGAAGCGCCCGCTGAAGAAAAGGTAAATGCCGGTGAAGCGGCTGCCGGAAATGCTGAAAACGCACAACCGGAAGAAGCAAAGCCGGAAGAACCCCGGAAAGATGAAAAAGATGCAAAAATCGAAGAACTGCAAAACCGCCTGATGCGTTTGCAGGCCGATTTTGAAAATTTCCGCAGACGCAATGCTGCCGAACGCGAACAGCTTTCAACCTTCGTTACGGCAGATGTTGTCGGCAAGTTTTTAAAAGTGCTCGATAACTTTGAAAGAGCCGAGCAAAGCGTAAAAACTACAAACGATATGTCTGCTATCGTAGCCGGCATGGAAAAAATCAAACGGCAGTTTGAACAGGCTTTTAAAGAGCTTGAGGTTGAAGAAATCCCCGCAGAGGGGCAGAAATTTAACCCGGAACTGCACGAAGCCGTAATGCGCGGGCAGAACCCGGATTTAGAGGATGAAAGCATTGAGCAGGTTTTTGAAAAAGGTTATAGGCTGCGCAATAAAATCATCCGCCACAGCAAAGTTAAAGTAATAAGCAACGATTAAGTTGCATTCTTTATACAGTGTAAATTTGAGGAGGAAAAAACATCATGTCTAAAGTAATTGGTATTGACTTAGGTACTACTAACTCTGTAGTAGCTGTTATGGAAGGCGGCGAACCGACCGTTATCACTAACCAGGAAGGCAGCAGGCTGACCCCGTCCGTTGTAGGTTTTTCCAAAAACGGCGAGCGTCTGGTAGGCCAGCTGGCAAAACGCCAAGCTGTTTCCAACCCGGACAGAACCATCAGCTCCATTAAACGCCACATGGGCACTAATTACAGAGTTGAAATTGACGACAAAAAATACTCTCCGGAAGAAATTTCCGCAATGATTCTGCAAAAATTAAAAGCTGACGCTGAAAAATATCTCGGCGAAAGCGTACATCAGGCCGTAATTACCGTTCCGGCTTACTTCTCCGACAGCCAGCGCCAGGCAACCAAGGACGCAGGCAAAATTGCAGGCCTTGAAGTTCTGCGTATTATCAACGAACCTACCGCAGCAGCACTTGCTTACGGCATTGACAAAAGCGAAGACCACACCGTTATGGTTTACGACCTTGGCGGCGGCACGTTCGATGTATCCATCCTTGATGTAGGTGACGGCGTATTTGAAGTTAAAGCTACCAACGGCGATACTCACCTCGGCGGCGATGACTTTGACCAGCGCATTATCGACTGGATGGTTGACGAATTCAAGAAAGCCGAAGGCATTGACCTTTCCAACGACCGTATGGCTATGCAGCGTCTGCGTGAAGCAGCAGAAAAAGCTAAAATCGAACTGTCCGGCGTAATGAGCACCAACATCAACCTGCCGTTTATTACAGCAGGTGCCGACGGCCCGAAACATCTGGATATGGATTTAACCCGTGCTAAATTTGAAGAAATGACCGCAGACCTTGTTGAACGTACCATGGGCCCGACCCGTCAGGCTATGGCCGACGCAGGCATGAGCGCAAGCGACATCAACAAAGTACTCTTGGTTGGCGGTTCCACCCGTATTCCGGCTGTGCAGGAAGCCATTAAAAAATTCATGGGCAAAGAACCGCACCGCGGCATTAACCCGGATGAATGTGTTGCAGTAGGCGCTGCTATTCAGGCAGGCGTACTGGCAGGCGAAGTTAAAGACGTACTGCTTCTGGACGTAACTCCGCTGTCCCTCGGCATTGAAACCGCCGGCGGCATTTTCACCAGAATGATTGACCGCAACACTACCATTCCTACTTCCAAATCTCAGATTTTCTCCACTTATTCCGATAACCAGCCTTCCGTTGATATCCATGTACTGCAGGGCGAACGCGATATGGCTGCCGACAACAAAACTCTGGGACGTTTTGAACTGTCCGGCATTCCGGCTGCACCGCGCGGAGTACCGAAAATTGAAGTTACCTTCGATATCGATGCTAACGGCATCGTAAACGTAAAAGCTAAAGACCTCGGCACCGGCAAAGAACAGAAGATTACCATTACTTCTTCCGGCACGCTTGATAAAGACGAAGTTGACCGCCTTGTAAAAGAAGCCGAAGCCAACGCCGAAGCAGATAAAAAACGCAAAGAAGCAGTTGAAGCGCGCAACCAGGCCGACAGCCTCTGCTATCAGGCAGAAAAAACCATTAAAGATATGGAAGGCAAAGGCAGCGACGAACTGATTGCCAAAGTTAAAACCGCAATGGACGCCCTGAAAGAAAAAATGAAAGGCGACGACGTTGACGCAATTAAGAAAGCAACCGAAGAACTTACCAAACCTTTGTATGAACTGAGCGCTGAACTTTACAAACAGACCGAAGCAGCCAAAGGTGCGGAAGCAGCAGGTGCAGGCGCAGCAAACGCAGGCGGCGCTAAAAAAGCCGATGACGACGTAGTTGACGCCGAAGTTGTTGACGACGACAAGAAATAATCAGCTTAGGATGGTGTAAACCTTGGAAAAAAGAGATTACTATGACGTGCTGGGCGTTTCTAAAAGCGCAACGGCAGACGAGATAAAAAAAGCATATCGTAAACTGGCACGTCAGTATCATCCTGATGTCAACAAGGATAATCCTGATGCTGCAGAAAAGTTTAAAGAATGCTCCGAAGCATACAGTGTTTTGAGCGACGAAAAGAAACGCGCCCAGTATGACCAGTTTGGCCATGCAGCCTTTGACGGCGCTGCCGGAGCAGGCGGCGCGGACGGTTTCGGCGGGTTTGATTTCAGCGGCTTTGGCGGCGCAGGCGGCGGTATGGAGGACATTTTTGATATGTTCTTTGGCGGCAGCGGGCGCTTCAGAGGCGGTCGTCAGGCAGGCCCGCAGCGCGGCAGCGATTTACGCTTCGATATGGAAATTACCTTTGAAGAAGCGGCTTTCGGCGTAGAACGCGAAATTAACCTGACGCGTGACGAGCAATGCCCGAAATGTAAAGGCAGCGGCGCTGAACCGGGCAGCAAGGTGGAAACCTGCCCCGAATGCCACGGCACAGGCCAGGTAAGCTTTACGCAAAACACTATGTTCGGGCAGATGCGTAACGTACGCCCGTGCAGCAGATGCCACGGCGAAGGCAAAATTATTACCGAGCCGTGCAAAGAATGTAAGGGCAAAGGTACCGTGCGCAAAACCAAAAAGCTTAAAGTTAAAATTCCTGCCGGTGTTAACGATGGTTCGCGCTTGCGCGTAAGCGGAGAAGGCGAAGCAGGTATGCGCGGCGGCCCGAGCGGCGACCTTTACGTATATCTGTATGTGAAGCCGCACAAGTTCTTTGAACGCGACGGCAACACTGTATTATGCGAAGTGCCTATTAACATTGTACAGGCAACTTTGGGCGATGAAATAAAAGTACCGACGCTGGACGGCCAGGTAACCATGAAGATTCCGGAAGGCACCCAGCCGGGACAGGTGCTGCGCTTAAAAGGCAAAGGCATACCCAGCCTGCGCGGAGGCAGCCGCGGCGACCAGTTGGTACGTATAAAAGTTGTTGTGCCTAAAAAGCTGAGCGAAAAGCAAAAAGACGCGCTGCGTAAATTTGCCGACATCAGCAAGGACAACATCAACCCCGAAGAAAAAAGCTTTTTGAACAAAATTAAAGATTTGTTTAAATAACAAATAAAGCGCGTTTCCGTAAATTCGGAAGCGCGCTTTTAGTATCTTTACAGTTTTATA
>ENA-OPDG01000620-OPDG01000620.1-human-gut-metagenome-genome-assembly--contig:-NODE-620-length-30896-cov-10.389287_pt1 | contig 30896 bp, 23 predicted proteins | sample MGYA00241259_ERZ501498 | MGnify/ENA primary metagenome ERZ501498 (study PRJEB25962, sample SAMEA2042582) | human gut metagenome | biome: human gut; feature: human-associated habitat; material: faeces... | reverse complement strand
AATGCCCCAGCCGATGCCGTCGGGGTGCCGGAGGACGGCGTGATCCTCATAGCTGACAATATTGCCAGTGCCCTTGAGCCTTGACATGATGGCGCACTCGCGGCCGATGTCCTCCACGACGCTGTAAAAATACTGCTTTGCCTGCGGCGGCGTCATGCCCTCGTCCAGCACGCTCTGCAGCTCCGTCCTGCTCTGCGGGACGGTAATGACCTTCAGCGCGGCTTTGTAAACGCCGCCGAAGTCCTCCCGCTGGATCTCATAGACCGTCCCATAGCTCCCCTGCCCCAGCTCCCGGCAGATTTTCCATTTGTCAAACACAATGGAGCCGATCTCATATGTAGACATAGTTTGTTCTCCGTTTCTTTTTGTTACTCTACCGGCGTTCCGTCAGCGTTGTAATCTACCCATTCCCCCACATCATTCAGTTCCCAATAATTTAGTAATTCGTCATCTGCACTGTACGTTTCCTGTCTTGTCTTAGTTCCATTGACATCCCATTCATATAAAGTATATCTATTAAGTGTGCCATCTGGATCATGGTTTTCCGACTTTAAGCAGTTTCCATTTGAGTCGTATTCATAGAGAATATAGCCACTCAAAGTGTCCTCCGAATCATACATTTCCATTTTGATCTGATTTCCATCCGAATCATACTCATAAAGAGTGTACCCAGATAAATCTTCGTTATCATCATAGCCTTCCATTCGAATCAGATTGCCTGCTTGATCATATTCGTTGACGTACCATAGTGTCCCACCTATGTATACTTCCGACTGCACCATGTTGCCTGCATCATCATATTCAGTTATCCACGTCTGCGTCAATCTTCCATCCGTATATATTTCCCGTTTTACCTCATTTCCATCAGAATCAATCTCATATGCAGAATAGATCATTCCGGTATTATCATACTGATCAACCCTTTTGCAATACCCTGTCACATCGTATTCGTACAGGACATATCCTAGAAGCGTACCATCTGAGTTGTAAAGCTCATTCCGTATGCTGTTTCCCGCTGTATCAAATATCTGTACAGAATCAAGTTCTCCATTTTCTCCGTGGGTCTCAACCCTGTAGCCGCTTAAGATCCCGTTTTCATAAAGTTTTTCCAGCGTACCGGCTTCCTCATATTCCCGCAGTGCCTCCGGAATTGTCTGCGGCACGAATATATTGTGGATAGCAGCAGGAATCGGAATTGCCCCAATCACGCATAGCACCACCGGCACAAGCAGAGCCGCCGCGACTATCCCAATGATCAAACGTCCTATTTTCTTCCGTTTCTTTTTTGTGCCTGCGCCTTTCGGCTCTTCCGAACCAAAGGCGGACTGTGTTCGTTCTTCACTGGTTGCCTCGGCCTTTGTGTGGTAATCGCCGGTAAAGACGCCCTGCGTTGCACTCACTGATTTGGACGTGCTAGTGCCGAATGCCGCCGCATATCGCGCGGAAGCATACGACTCACGATCCATCGTCAGCTCGTCGCCGTCGGGGTAGATGACGGCTGCGTCTGTCTGGGTGTACAGGATGGCTTCCAGCTCCTGCCGCAGCTGCTGGGGGCTGGAATAGCGGTCCTTGGGGTCAAATGCGCAGGCCTTCAGGACGATCTCGCCGAGGCGGCCTTCGCCGTAGAACGGGCGCGGCAGCGGTTCGCCGGACATCCGTCTGGCCAGCGCTTGCTCGCGGCTGCTGAACGTGATCGCCTCCGGCGGCTGCGGGAGGAACGGACCGCGATTTTTATTGAGCATCCGGTACAGCACCAGTCCGAGCGAATACGTATCAACGCTGAAGCCGTATTCCCGACCGGCGTAGACCTCCGGCGCCATGTAGCTGTACGTTCCCTTTTTGGACAAGCCCGAGGTCGTCCGCTCGATCGTGCGCGCGATACCGAAATCACCGAGCTTATAGTCTCTGTTGTCCGAAATGAAGATATTTTCCGGCTTGATATCGCGGTGGATGATGTTGTACCGCTGGCACAGCTCCAGCGCCTTGCAGATATCGATGCCGAGCCTGATGATGTCCCGCCGCGCCATCGGGTGCTCGTAGACATACGGCAGCAGCGGGTGCAGCAGCTCCATGCGGATGAGAATGTCCCAGCCGATGCCGTCGGGGTGCTCCAGCACGCGCAGGTCCTCGCAGCTGACGACGTTTGCCGTACCCTTGAGCTTGAACATGATGGAAAACTCGTGCATAAGCTCCTCGACGATGCCGTGAAAATATGCCTCGGCCTGCGAAACGCTCATACCCTCGGAAATCACGCTCCGGACCTCCGCGCTGCTCTGCGGGACCGTGATCACCTTCAGCGCCGCCCGGTACGTCTGCCCGAACTCGCTGCGCTCGATTTCAAATACTTTTCCATAGCTGCCTGCGCCAAGGCAGCTGACTATGTTCCAATCCCCCAGTACCTGTGCGCCGGGGCGGTATGCTTCGTGTTCCATGGCTGCTCCTTTCCTCAGAAGACCATGCGGCGGATCGCTCCGCCGTTCTGGTCCGACGTGTAATACAGTGCAAAGGTGTCACAGATATAGGTGACGCGTTCGGCCTCGATCGTGCCGAGGTTTGTCGTTTCGCCGGTTTGCAGGTCCATGCGCCAGAGTGTGCTCGTGTGCTCCATCATGCCGTGTCTGTCATCCGACTGGGTGGAGAAATAGAGCACGCCGTCCCGCGCAGCTGTACTCCAGTATTCAAAGCGCTCGTCCGTGTTGACCAGCCCGCCGCGCAGCGTCAGCAGGTTCCATCCCGGCGGAAAGCCGCCGTCAGATGCAAGCAGATATTTCCCGGCCTTCATGCACGACTGGTGAACAGACAGGGAGAACGTCTCACCCGTTTCCGGGTTGAACGAAAGCCACGCGTTGGGGATCGAACCGCCGATATCATACTTGGCCGGGAATCCATACACACAGTATCCGTTCACATACATGAACATACAGTTATCCGGATAGGCCCGCTGGAGTTCGTTCTCCTCCTCCATGTAGTTCACATAGAACAGTGCCGCATCCTGCCCCGTCTGCGTGTCGACAACGGCAAACTGGCCGTAATGCCATCCATCGTCCGATCCTCCCACGCGCGTGCCCGTGCGCGCCATGCCGGGGCGCAGCTCCAGCTTGTAGCGGGTGCGCATGGCCTCGCCCTCGCTGGCCTCTTCGGCCTCCTGTTGGAACCACGTCTCATGCGCCGCCAGCTCCTCTTTGCTCCAGTCGCGGCGCAGGTGCGTCGTGTCGCTGCCCACGGTGCCGAGAACAAAATGGTCGCAGTGATGGAGCCAGACGGTCTGCCGTGCGGCTGCGGTGCTGAGGAGCACCTCGTTCATATTGTCCGTGCCATCCGGGAAAAAGGGCAGTCCGGCCGCCTGCAGCTGTGCGCAAAGCTCGTCACGCGCGGCCTCATTTGCGGCATAACTCGCGCTCTGGTTTTCCCAGTCGTCAGAATCGGACGGCTCTGTCTCCCTTCTGCGCCAGCTGCCGCTCCGCGTGGGGCTGTCGCCCAGTGTGTAAGCTGTGACCTCCCATGTGATCGTGCAGGGTTCAGCATAGCGATACAGGTTATCGGCATGATTCCGCCTTGTGCTGTAGACCGCAAGGCTCCATATGCCGTCCGTGCCCGGATAGAGCACGACATCCACCTGCGCGTCATACGCGTCCATCGCCGGAAGCGTCAGTACGCCCCGCTGCATTTCGCCGTCGGACGCGAGACGCGCATAATAGAGCAGCCCGCACCAGCCGCTGCTCTCCGCGCTGCCGTAGAGCCCGTACCACTCCGGGCCGTTCACGCCGTCGACGTTCACGATCCGGTACAGGAGCAGATCGTCCGGCTGCTCCTGCTGCCGCGCACCGGAGCCGGGTTCGTAGGACACATATTCCGTGCAGTCTGGGCTCAGCGCCGCCGGGAAGCTGCTTTCAAGCAGCTCCTGCTGCTTTTCGCGCGCCTGCCCGGCAAGGGTCTGGTCGCCGGTCGCCTCCGCGCCGTCACGCAGAGCGCGAAGCGCGGCATTCTCGTCGCCGGTCTGCTCATAGGCCTCGGCGAGCTTGCGGTACGCGTCGGCGTTCTTGGGATCAATTTCAATCGCCGCCTCAAAGGCCAGAATGGCCTCTTCATACTTCCCCTCGGACAGATAGCGCACGCCGAGGTCATACTTTGCCTGCCAGCCGGGGGCTTCGTCCGCCGGTTCGGCGGCTTCCGGGGCTTTCTGGCACGCGGCAAGCGTCAGCAGCAACAGCGCTGCCAGAAGGATATAAAAGAAGCGTTTCATGTTGATTCTCCTGTTTATACCAGTTTTCCCGTCCGCGCAGGATCACGCGTACCGGATCTCCACGGATTCTATCATGTAATAAAACGGGATCTCGCCGTTGAGATTTACATTCGGGTTGACCCGCAGCTTTGCCAGCGCGGTCATGTATAGGCCATCCATGGGGTAAGAATAGGACAGCTTGAGCACGGCGCTGCCATCCTCCGAGCGTTCGAAGCCGTCCAGCGCCACCTGTACCGCGCCACGGTCGCCTATGCCGAAATAATAGCATGTATCACTGTCCTTCGGACAATAGCTAGGCACATAATCACGCGGCGGCAGCTCTACGATATGTCCATACATCGCATTTGCAACATCCTGCACATTTTGACGGCTATCCATCCGGTAACCTTTGTACATCCAATAATTGACGTCATCGGCATCAAGGTATCCCCTCTGATCGATTTCGTAGTTATAAATTGCCGTCCAGAAGCGGTTGGCATCTGTTTCGTCCGGATAGAAAATTCCCTCGCCCGAATCGGTGCTGTTCAGCATATCCGCGTATGCGTCTACAAGCTTCCGCGCACTGTCGGCAATGGTGTCATATGGCAGCGTATCAATGTAGGTCAGCAAGGCTTTGGTGTTTGCGTCGTCCGCTGCGTCAGATGGCTGTGCTGCGGTTTTCTTTGAAAAATCCGGCGTGCGCGGTTCGCCGCGTATCTCTTTTTCGTAAGCTTCCAGCTCCTCCGCGGTCCAGTAGCGGCGGCTGTAGCGCCACTCTGCCGCGCTTTCGCCGCCGGAGATCCACGATTCGCATTTGAACATCCAGTAGGTATACGGCAGCGTTTCCCGATTCATGATCTCCTCCTTCAGATAGGGCCACCCCGCACTGCTCATATCGGAAACAGCATTTCTGTGCTTTTCATCGTCCCATTCGAGCCAGACCTGATCCCAGCGCCGGTACAGCCTTGCCCCGGTATCATCCAGTATGTATGTCGTTGCATAGTACCCGTTTATTCCCGTATACGCCAGCGAAATGTCGTTCAGATACGCGCAGCAATAGGCGCCCATACGTTCATTGTAATACAGCATCAGCTCCGCGCAGCTGCAATAGTCCAGTCCCAGCTCCATTTGATACGCGGTGTCCTCGATCTGCCCATCCGGCAGCACGCAGTAGCGGTGCAGCGTGAACTCTGACCGCACAAACCGGAACACAGCCGGCGTCACGTCATCCAGCGCAAGAAGCACGCTCCGCGTATATCCCTCCGGCACGACTTCGCAGTAAGGGTCGTCCAGCGAAGGGTCATAAACCACTTCCTCCGCCGTTCCATTGAGCGCAGTTCCCTCTATCGCGCCCGGCTTTTCCAACAAACTGACCTTGACCTGCCATATATACTCCCGCAGGCGCTGGTCGTCCGTCTGTTCCAGACCAGCCTCCAGCGTCTGGAGCGTTTTCGCATAATCCTCCCGCTGTTCGCAGACCTGCGCCAGCTTGAGATACGCGTCCGCATTCCTGGGGTCAATTTCAATCGCGGCTTCAAAGGCCAGAATGGCCTCTTCGTAATTGCCCTCGGACAGATAGCGCACGCCGAGATCATACTGCGTCTGCCAATCGAGTGCTTCATCCACCGGTTCAACTTCCGGTGCTTTTTGACACGCAGCAAGCGTCAGCAGAAGAATTATTGTTAAAAAAACACAAGTGAACTGTTTCATTTCCATTTCTCCTTTTATCATATTCACTGTCCATGCGGCGCGGCATGCAGTGATGAAGCATCACCAAGCACATAAAACTTTCCGCTGCGCGTTTTACATTTTCTGTCCGACATACATGTATTCTCGATTTGGAAGCTACCTCTGACGCGAAGTAGATCGTCATTTAAGTTTGCACCATTTGTGCCGTAACTGTGATTTTCCGCCCCATTCTCCAGCCGTCACCACAACATCGCTCCGCTTTACTCCCGGAGCAGCCATTCTGTCTCGGCAGCCTCAAGCTGCTGCAGCGTGTCGGCATCGACAACGCCCGTTTGGGTAAGTGAATGGTTCTTTTGCCAGCGCATCAGCGCCGCTTCCGTAGCCGGGCCAAAATCGCCGTCCACAACCACGCCATCATAGTTCATGACAACCAACATAGCCTGTACATATTTGACGTCCTCTCCCTGGCTGCCGCGCTCCAAGGTGCGCTCCGGGCGGGGATAGAGGCTGCGGTCCGCTCTGGTTTCTGCGGTGATGGTATAGGGGTCTGCGCTGCTCCCGGCTTTCCCCACATGCACGATGATCCACCGGCCATTGCGCTTCTCAAACGAAATGGTCTGGACAGAATAAAACTGTTCAAAGTACAGCAGATCGCATTCCGCCTCGCAGGCCGTTTCGTCGGAACTGACGATCCGCAGCGTCTGCGGATCGTAATCATATACGCCGTATCCGCGCCCGCCGCGAACCAGATACAGACCGCCATTGAATTCCCAAACGTTATCATTCAGCACGTCTGAAACGGTTGCGTAAGCGTTCTGCATAATGCCCAGACTGTCTACGTCCATATATTCTCTCAGGTTATCCAGAATCTGCTCCTTGCTGGAATAGTTCGAAATCGGATAATAGGAGCTGAACGTCGGGTCGATGGCTTCGTCTTCTGCGAGTGTACTCTCAAGCTCCGAGGTGGTCGCCGGAGACGGCACAAGGCGCTTGATTCTTCCGTACTGGCCGTTTTCATAGGAAACGATCGCCATATACGATCCCTGGCCCTCAACAAAAAACGTCTCACCCTCGACCGCGTTCAGCCATGCCAGATTCTCCTGCAAAAGCGCCAGAAGCTCCTGCTCGTTCAGTTGCGGCTGTTCCGGCTGCCGGCTGGCCTGTATGGAATCGCGCAGGTACTTTCTGCAATTTTCCGGTGTGCTGGCAAGGAAGCGCAGCACGTATCCGTCGTCGCCTTCTGTGCAGTCGGCAAGGCGCTCGTAAAAAACAGCCTCGGAAACCTCCACGTCGTCGAGATAATATGCCCGATCGCCGGCCAGGTCCTCGGACTTGGCGTAGCTCCAGAAATCATGATGCTCGATCTGCACGCCGTCCCAGCGGACATACTGCAGCTCGTAACCGGCAGACGTGCCGTGGCCCTCATTGACAATGGCCCCCGCCGTGGTGACGCGGACATCGGGATTGATCCAGGTATCGACAAAGCCGTTGTACAGCTCCATCACCTGATCGTTTTTCCATGTATAGAGCGTATAATCGGTCAGCGCGATCTGCTCAGACTGCCCCTTCGTATCAATTTCGCCGCAGATCAGCTCCGGCGTGCCGTCTTCGTCCAGATCGACAAGCGCAAAGCCCATCGTGCCGTCTGTGCCGAGCAGCGCGGCATAGGCGCGCAGCGCCTCCTGCGGCCAAAGCTCGCAGAGCGCCTGCAAATATCGTTCTTCACCCGTCTCGAGATAACGCGCCTGCAGCCGCTTCGCAAGCTCCTTCCCGGTTCCAAGCGCCCGGCTGCATTCGATCAGACGCGCAAGCACATCCTTGTCCTTTTCGAGCAGCTTTTCATAATAGGACTCCGCCTTTTCATAGTCCTGCGCACCGTAGTACGCATCCGCCGCGCGGCGGTACAGCTCGTCCGTCTCGCTCCCCCACTGCATTGCCGATTCGTAATCCTCCGCAGCGCTGCGGTATGCATCCGTCTGTTCGCTGCCCTGCGCGCTCTGCGCCAGCTCCCAGTACGCGTCGCCTCGCTGCTCATACGCCTGCGCGTTCTTCGGGTCGATCTCAATGGCTGCGGTAAAGGCCAGAATCGCCTCTTCATACCTTCCGTCCGACAGATAGCGCACGCCCAGATCGTACCGGGACTGCCACGTCGGCGCGGACTGCTCCTCAGCGTCAACGGAATGCGCAGAACAGGCGCTCAGCAAGCCGAGCAGCGCCAGCAGGAAACACATCATCTTTATTTTTTTCATATTTTTCTCCATTTTTTCCAAATATCTATAACGCAGACAAAAGGGGCAGCGTGGAAGCACTGCCCCTTTGTAATTCTGTCTTAGTTGAAGCTGCTCTGCATGGTCGCCTTCAGGCCCTGATCCGTGTTCTGCAGCTCGCGGGCCGCCGTATCCATCAGCGTTGCGTAGCCCTCCAGCATTTCAGAGAAGCTTGTGAAGCTGCTCTGCATACTCTCAAACTTTGCGACGAACGCAGCCTGTGCCTCGCCCTTCCAGGTCTCGTTCAGCGCAAGGATCAGCGAGCGCAGCCGCGCCATCGTGTCGTCGTGCTGACTGCGGAGATTGCGGACCTCTGTCGCCTTGGAATTCAATACCTCGGGTGTTACCTGAATCAATGCCATGATCATTTCCTCCTATTTATATTTTATAAATTTTAAACTTCAAATTCAGCTGTCTGCTTTTTCTGCGTTTTTCTCCAGCTCTTCTCTCACGCTTGCCTGATAGCTCTGCACCTCTGCGTTGATGTAGCCCAGAAAATGAACCGAATCAATATCCTCATGCTGGAACAGGAACATCGTTTCCGCATCGATATACCCCTCCGGGAACGGTTCGCCAATGTAGTCATACGTGGTGTTTGTCTGCTCGTCATGAACGATTGTGCCGATAATGAGCAATTTCCGTGTGGCGCCCTGCAGAGCGACCACGCTTCCGATCGGAAGCAGATCCTTATACATAATACATATCCTCCCTTACTGGTGTTTACCGGAACGCAAATTCCAGCATCTCATCCACATATTTTTTGCTTTGCTTATAGAAAGACTTCACATTTTTCGCCGCTTCGATCACGAAATTCGCCGTCGAATCAGCGTCCATGAACTTACTCCGGAGCCATTCATCCGGCTTGTACCATTTGAACTCATTCCCGATGACGTCTTCAAACGAGGTTTGGCCCCACAAAAAGGAATATCCGGTCTTGCCCGTCAGATCCGTATTGAGCTTTCCGAACGACTTGAGCATTTTCTCCGTGCCTTTCAGGAGCGACACCATATCCAGTCCCGTATAGGCCAGCTCGCCGAATTTCTCACCGGCTTTCTTGTTTCCGAGCATTTCGCCCAGCTCTCCGCCATTCTTCTTCAGCAGATCCTTCAGGTAATTTGTTTTCCCCACCTCGTCGTACTCATCACGCGCAACATGGACTATATCCGCGCTTGCGCTTGCAATATCGTTTCCTGCGCTGGTAATGATACAGAGTGCAACCGGAATTCCCGCAACGGTGCTGCACGCGGCAACTGCTCCGGCAATTTTGACAACGCCCTTGCCGATTTTGAGCGCGGCCTTGCCGTATTCCACGACATCATACATGGTCCCGTGATTCTGATAGCTTTCCTTTGCCGCGCTGACGACGTTCGAAACAGAGGTTTTGACCGCGCTGCCAAAGTCCGAGACATCGTCCTTGAGCTTGGAGAACCACCCCTTCTTTTTGCTGACCACCGCCTGCTTGACGCCGTCGCACAGGGTTTCGGAGGTCCGAAGGCCAAACGTCTTTCCCAGCTCGTCCGCGCATTTCTGTCTGTCGATCCCCCGCAGCGCGACAGCCGGCAGCGTTGTGGCCGCGAGGCCCGCGCCAATGGCGTCGGCGGCTTCGCCAAGCCCTCTTGCTCTGTGGCCGAGCTTCTGGTCCGTCTGCGTGAAGCGGTCGCTTGCGGCAAGCAGCATCTGCGTCATTGCCTCCAGCTGGGTCTGCTCTGTCGTGCATCTGCGGGAAAGCGCCTCCAGCGACTGTCTGATCTGCTGCGTCGCCGCGATCTGCATATCCAGTCCGTTCAGGACGCCGGAAACATTCGCGGCGACCGCGCGCATTGCACCCGACTGCTGTCTCAGCCGTGCCTGCGCCTGCTGGACGACTGCGGATTCAATTTTGATCTGCACCGGCACAACCTCCTTACCATTCGCCGCCTCCGCCGGAGCCCATCCCGCCTGACGCGGACATGGACGCCTTTGTTCGTGCTTCTGCGGCTTCAAACTCATCTGCGGCCTTGCGGATCGTGTGCGCAAGACGCGACAGCTCATCCTGGATCTTTCGGATCTCGCGCAGCCGGCGCTCGGCTGCCTGATCGTATGTATCGGCGGCTTCTCCGGCCCACACGCCGGCAAGCTGCTGCCGAAGCGCCTGAATGCTCTGCGCGATCTGGCTGCATTGCTGCTCGCTCTGTTCAAGCTGTCTTGCCTGCGCACGCGCATTTTCATAATCTATGCGGATCAGGCTCATTTCTGAAGCTCCTTTCCAAGGGTGTGTTTCAGGATGGCTCTATCTTACACTATGTAAAATAATTTGTCAATATGTTAATTCAAATACGTTGTAATATACAAAAACTGGCGCTGCAATTTGTTAAAAACAGCAAATTACTCCAACACAGCGCGGCCCTGCAGGCTTGCGCCGTCCCAGATCCCGCAGGACGCAAGCGTTCTGGACTCCGCAATGGGCGCTCCCTGGTCGTACAGGCGGATCGCAGTACAGCTGCCGTAAACCTGCGGATACAGGGCGCGGAGCATTTCCAGAACACGCGCATTCACCTCCGCGACCGGCAGGAATGCCGGAAGCTCCACATCCAGCTGCTCGTCTCCGATGGTCAGGGTCACGATCACATTCTGACAGGCCTTCATTGCGGCGCGCCCTCCCGTACCAGCGCACGCAGCGTGCGCCGGATCTGCTCCGGCGTGCTCCTGCGGACGATCCAGTCCTCCGTCTCCTCCTCGCCGGGCTCCAGCCGGAGCAGCATATCGGAATCGTACACAAGACAAAGGCTTTCCAGCGTTCGCGTCTGCAAATGGACCGTGTTCACGCAGCAATAGCCGCACCGCCGTTCCAGACCGGCAAGCAGAAGCGCCGCCGCGTCCTCCGGCATTCCGGCTGCCAACAGCTCTGCCCGGCCTGCGTCTGTGTCCTTCAGACAGTGCTGCAGCAGCTCGTTTGTAAGGCTCCAGTGCGTCTGCGCCTCAGGGGCTTCCTGCGCTTTGCAGCACTCCATCAGCCTTGCAAGCGCCAGCTCTTCTATTTCCCCGTCCGCAGCTCCGGTCAGGCTTGCCAGCTCGCCATCCTTTGTCAGCTGCGCCCAGCAGCTCCCCTGCCGGTACAATACGACGGACGGCTCCGCCTGTCCGCAGTTGACCGCATCGACAGTCAGATACAAGTCGCATTCCGCACAGATTTCAATGAGCCGCCGCAGATCGCCGCGCACGATCGCCGCGCCCTCAAATTGCCGCGTGATCGCGCCGCTCTGCTCCAGCTCCTCCAGGCAGACTTCATACGCCGCCCGGATCTCCTCGTGATCCATCATCATAAACGGGTCGCGCACGCCAAAAAGATGCTCCGCGCCCAATTCGGACGCCAGCACGACCAGCGCTCTGATTGAGAGCCTGCTCCGCTCCATTTTCTCTGCCTCCTCTATCTCCTCTATTTTTGTACTGCCTTCAGCTTGACCGCATGGCCATCCTGAACCAGATAGCCCATGCCGGCGCCTGCATCCTGTGACGCGGCGCTGTACGCCAGATCGGTCCGGGCAAACATATGCGCCTGCGCGCTTCCGCCAAGCAGAAGGGTCGTTTTTCCGGTCATTTCCATGGTGAAGCGCTCGCCCGAAGCGGACAGCTTTGTAATGTCCGCCGCGTTTCCGCTTACGATCACCGCGACGCGCAGCCCTTTGCCCAGGACCAGAATGCTGGCCAGCCGCCGCAGCGTCTGGTCGTTGATCGAATCGATGCAGCGCTTCAGATCGTCAATGCAGATCAGGATCCACGGCCAGTCCGTGCTCCCGGCGCTCGCGTCCTTTCTTTTCTGCATCTCCGGCATCAGCGCGGCGATCTCACCGTCAAACGCCGCCGCAGCCTGCGCCTGCGCGCCGTGAAATACAATGTGCTTCGCAGGCGCAAGCTTTTCTGCGGCCTGCGCAAAAATGGCCTGAACGGTACTGCTTCCGTCCTGCGCGCAGGAGATCAGCAGAAACTGCTCCTGCGCAAGCGCGGCGAAGCACGGCTGCACGGACTGCTCCGTAAGACCGCAGAGGATCTGCTCCGACGGATATTCCCGCCAGTCCACGACCTCCGGCAGCACCGGGATCGGCGGCGGGCAGGCGCCTGTCCATGCCCCGCGCATCAGCCCGGCAAGCCGCCGGATCTCATTGACGCGGTCGATCTCCCGTTTTCCCGCTGCGGGAAGCGCCGTCTGGAATTCCAGCGGCGGAGTGCTTCTGACCAGACCGCGTCCGGCCAGATTTTCCGGCTCCAGACCGTTCGTTTTGCCGACGATCTGCGCGTAATCGCCGCGGTCCGTCATCCGCAGGCAGACAGCCGCCTTGATGTGCTGGCTGATCCGGTACGGCAGCGCGTTCACCGCGCCAGCGCTGACCAGCAGATACATCCCGCAGGCCGCGCCGTCCCGCACGAGCGTCTGCAAAAAGCCGTCGATATCCGGGTACAGCTCCAGCGCAGGCGCAACGTGATCCAGCAGAAGCACGATCCATGGCAGCTGCTCGCCGGTGGCTTCCCGGTAAGCGTCTATGCTGACGAGGCCCTGTCCGGCAAGCAGCTTCTTCCGGCGGTCCAGCGTGTCGATGAGCATGGTCGTCAGCTTGCTCTGCTTCTGCGCGTCGTCTCCGTCCACGATGCCGCCGACGTGCGGCAGCTCCCGGAACAGCCGGAGGCTCCCGCCGCCGAAGTCCATCAGATAGAGGTGCACCTGCTCCGGAGAATAGCAGAGGGAAATGGACATGACCGCCGATTGCAGCAGCGTCGTTTTCCCGGTCGCAGGCGCACCGTAGACTGCATAGCTTCCGGATTCCGAGAAGTTCAGCGACATCGGGCGCTGCGACTGCGCCGCAGGATCGTCCAGAAGGCCGATGACGGCCCGCAGGCCCTGCTGCTGCGTTTCCCAATGCGCGCCGTCGAACGCCGCGCAGACGACGTCGCGCAGACGCAGCTGCTCGGGCAGCTTTGCCGTCCAGAGCTGCCGCGCCTTTTCCACGCCGCGCTCCCGGCAATAGCGGTCCAGATAGTCCACGACCGCATTGATCTCCTTTCGTTCGGAGCGGTATCCCGTTGTTTTTTCCGGTTCGTAGCAATGGCGGTTCCCGTACAGGTCCACCACAGCCGTCTGTCCGCCCGTCTGCCCCGCAGCCTCGCGGAACGGCTGATAGGGTGCGCCGCTCCAATAGGACTGGATCTGCTCATAGACCTCGTCCTCGCCCACCTGCACGTAGGCGCGGCCCGGCGTTGTGATCTGCGCCGCGTCGGTATGGTGCAGCATCTCCCGGCTGTCTGCGGCGTTTGCCACCTTCAAACACCAGCGGAAGCGCGTATTCGCGTTCATTTTATCGTCTACAACACCGGCGGGCTTCTGCGTCAGAAGGATCATATGGACACCCAGCGTCCGGCCAACCGCGAACACGCGATTGACCGCCTGCATGAATTCCGGGAACCGGTTCTTGAATTCCGCGAACTCGTCGATCACGATAAACAGATATCCCAGCTGCTCATCCGCCTTGCCCTCGCGCAGCAGCCGTCTGTAATCGGAGATATTGCTGACCTTCCAGCGGTCGAGCAGCTCCTTGCGCCGCGTCAGCTCGTATTCGAGCGCGATGAGGTTCCGGCCGATGCTCGTATCCAGATCGGATATGCGTCCGGCAAGATGCGGCAGATTCTGGAACGGGAGCAGCAGGCCGGTGCCCTTAAAGTCGATCAGCACGAAACTGACCACATCCGGTGGGAAGCGGACTGCCATCGACAGGATCCAGGACTGCACCATTTCGGACTTGCCGGAGCCGGTCGTGCCCGCGACAAGGCCGTGCGGCCCGTGCCGCTTTTCATGAATATCAAACAGGAACGGCGTGCCGTCGCCGCGAACGCCGATCGGGACCGCCATGCTGCGCTCCGGCTCTGCGTTCGCCCAGTTTTTATCCAGTGCCAGCTCCGAGGGCCGCGAAACGTGATAGCCCTGCAGGAACGACACCGAGCGCGGCAGCGCCGGAGCGCCCTTCGCCTCCATGCGGAGCGGCGCCATGCTGCGTGCGAACTGCTCGTACCGGGCCTGCGGCACCTGCTCCGGCTGGAACGGCTGCTTCCGGGACGCGTGCCTGCGCTCAAACAGCACGCCCACTGCTTCCCTGCAGTCCAGAATATCGTGGCATTCCTCCGGGAGCAGATCGATCCGGTCAAACAGGTACAGCACGCTGATGCCAAGCTCCCGGCGGTTTGCCGTCAGAAATTTCATAAACGCGTGCTGCGTGACCGTCTCCGGCGCTGCGCACACGAACAGGTACCACGGCTTTGCACGCGGCGCTGCGCCGAGCCCGGCGCTCTGCCCGGCAGCGGCCCGCGCCGAGAAGACCGGCTCGAGCCGTTCAAGCAGTGCGCGGATCGTTTCGGGCGTGTTTGCGATCAGGCGCGCCGTATGCCCCTCGTCCCAGCAATGCGGCAGCCAGCGGCAGAATTCCCACTGCGCAGTCTCCTCCTGCTCGCAGAGCACGACGATCCGCAGATCGCAGTAGCTGTGATGGGCCGCGGCCTGCACGATCAGATTTTTCCCAAGCGCGACGCAGCGCGCGCGCTTTCCCACAACGCCGCAGGACAGATGCTCACCCAGCGGAACGCAGATCGGGCAGTCCGGAACCATGGCGAACCGCTCCGCGATCTGCGTCGGCTGCTCCGCGAGGACGTCGCTTTCCAGCCGCAGCATCTGTTTCGGCGCCTGAACCGAGAAGCTTGCCGGGAGCGTTCCGCTGCCAACGCGCAGGGAAAGAAAATCCTCGTCGCGGGAGAGCCGCCCCCACAGCTCCCGGTCGACCGCCGCCGCTCTTCGGATGCACACATCCGTCGACGGGGACATATGTGCAAGAACGGTCTGCTGTTCGCTGCGAAGCGCCTCCAGCTCACGGACCTGCTCCTGCAGATACGTGCTGTATGTATCCAGCCGCAGCTGCTGCTGGGAACGGTACTTTTTCTTTTCACCCCGGTAGCGGAGGATCGATACCACCACGCCGATGATGGTCGTGGGGACGCTGAAATACAGCATGGTCATCACATTGGTGACCAGAAGGCACACCGCGACCATCACGATCACGCTGAGCAGCGGCGCAAGCAGGATATTCAGCCAGCTGACATTCGGCTTTCCGCCGATCGTCGGCGGCGCCTGCAGCTCCAGCGTTTTGCAGGGCGTTTCCTCCAGCAGGCGCGGCGACGGCTTAAAGCAGAACGGATATGGATCGTCCGGCGACACCGCCGTCCGCTTTTCGGGCGCAGCGGCCGGCTTCACGCGCACAGCCTTGCTGCTCCACACGAAGAGCCGGTCCCCGCTGACGCGGAGCTGGCAGAAGCCGATCGAGAGCACATCCCCGTCGGCAAGCACGCCGCTTCCGGCAAGGCGCATATTCAAATAGGTGCCGTTCCGGCTTTTGAGATCCTGAAAGCGCCACCGGCCATCCTGATAGAACAGCGCAGTATGCTTTCCGGAGATCTGCTGATCCGCGATCTGGATATCGCAGTCCGCGTTCCGGCCGATCGTGAGCCGTTCCGTCCCGGTCAGCGGCACCGGAACGGCGGCCTTTGTGCGGCACGGGTACGCCGTAAGCGCGAGATGCGCGTCCGGATCCAGAACGAGCGATTTTTCATACGGGAGCTTCTCCTGCCGGAACCCGGCGCCGGACACGGACCAGCTATCCGCGTCCGTTTTGACCGTGATCGTCTTTTTTCCAAGACAGGCAGCGGCAAGCTGGATGGTGCAGCCCGCAGCTTTTCCGATCGTGCACGTTTCGCCTGATTGGAGCTTCGCCTCAAGCAGCCGCTCCCGGTCATAGATGCGTATGATGATCTCCATATCTGCGTCTCCCATCAACCGTTATTGCCTGAATTGATTCAGGTCAGTAAAGGAAAAAATACGCGCCAGCTCGTCCGTATAGATCCCCATCACAGGCAGAAGCTTTGCGGTCTGCACGTTTTGCAGGAACAGGAACAGCAGAGACAGGAAATTCGTCCAGCTCAGCTCCCGCGACTGATTTTCAATCGAGGAGATCGTCTGCCGCGTAACGCCGATGCAGTCCGCCAGCTGCGTCTGCGACAGGCCGAGCCGTGCGCGCAGCGCCGGAAGATTTTCCGCCATCGCCTGTGTATACTTTTTTCGATCCAGACTCAGAATTCCCAGTGGCTCCATGTAATTGCCTCATTTCCAAAATATCTCTAAATTTATCATACCAAATGGCAGTCAGATTGTCAATTTTCACATCATAAAATCCCGTGTCAGTGCCTCCCGGAGACGCAGCCGTTCAACAGAACGAGGCTGCCGCAGTTTTTTATCTGCGGCAGCCTCGTTGTTTTTACGCAATATCGTACTGACTTTTATAGATTTCGTAATAGAAGCCCTTTTTCTCCAGCAGGTCGCGGTGCTTGCCCTGCTCGACGATGCGGCCGTCGCGCAGGACCAGAATGAGGTCGGCGTCGACGATCGTGGACAGGCGGTGGGCGATGATGAAGCACGTCCTGCCGCGCATAAGGCGGTCCATGGCCTTCTGGATGAGAAGCTCCGTGCGCGTGTCGACGTTGGACGTCGCCTCGTCGAGGATCAGCAGCTCCCGCTGCGCGAGAAGCGCGCGCGCGATGGTCAGCAGCTGCTTCTGGCCGGAGGAGATGGACGAGGTATCGCTGCCGATGACCGTATCGTAGCCCTGTGGAAGCGTGCGGATAAAGTGGTCACAGTACGCCTCGTCGCAGGCGCGGATGATCTCCTCGCGCGTCGCGTCCGGCTTGCCGAAGGCCACGTTTTCGGCAATCGTGCCGCCGAAGAGCCACGTGTCCTGCAGGACCATGCCGAAGCGGTCGCGCGTGGAAGCGCGGGAATAGTCCGCGATGTCGCGCCCGCTCAGCAGAATACTGCCGGAATCGACGTCATAGAAGCGCATGAGCAGATTTACAATTGTTGTCTTGCCCGCGCCGGTCGGGCCGACGATGGCAACGTGCTGGCCCTTTTCCACGTGCAGGTTCAGATCCTGAATGAGCTCGGTGTCCGGCTCGTAGGAGAAGTCCACGTGGCGGAACTCTACGCTGCCGTCTCCGCCTGCGGGAAGCTCCTGTTCGATCGGCGCTTCCTCCGGCAGTTCCAGCAGGTCGACAACGCGCTTTGCAGCTGCCTTGGCCTGCTGCAGCGTGCTCAGGCCATTGGAGATCTGCTCAAGCGGCTCGGAAAACTGCCGCGCGAACAGCACCAGCGTCACGATCACGCCCACCGGAACGCCCTGCCGCACGATGAGCCAGCCGCCCAGCAGGTTGATGGCGATATACGCCAGCGAATTGGACGCGGCAATGACCGGCTGGACGATGGCGGAGAGATAGGTTGCCTTCGCCTCGGAGACGCGGCGCGCATCGTTGATCTGCGCGTGGCGCTCGGCGCAGTGCTCCTCGAGGTTATAGGCCTTTGTCGTCGCGTAGTTCGTGTAGGCTTCCTCCACAACGGAATACAGCTCGCCGGACTGCTTGAACATCTGATGGAAATACGTTTCCGAGCGGCCCGCGATCTTGGCCGACAGCCAGATGGAGACCGGCATGAACGCGATCACGGCCAGCGAAAGCTGCCAGTTCTGCAAAAACATCACGACCGCGATGGCCAGGATCTGCAAAAAGCCGCCTGTAATGGTGTCGAGGACGGTATGCAGGGAGCCGCCGATCCGGGACACGTCCTCCGTCATGCGCGAGAGAATATCGCCGACGGGCGTGTGATCGACAAAGCTGACGGGCAGGCGCTGGATTTTGTCGGAGATCTGGATGCGCAGATTGCAGGTAAAATACCGGCTGACGGCGCGGTTGAGCAGCTGCATTTTGCCGTAGCTGATGGCGGCGCGCAGGAGATACACACCGGCCAGCGCCAGAAGCCCCGGCGCGAGCTGCGCCAGCACGGACGCGCCCGTCTCCGGCGCGTCAAAATAGTCAATTAAGATCTGCACCAGCGCGCCCATCTGCGTTGGGATGATCAGCGCACACACAACGAGCGCCAGACTCATGACGACGCCGAGCGCAAGCTGCCAGCGGATGGCCTTCGCGCCCTTCAGCAGCTGGATGAGCGCGTCGGCGGAAACGTGGGTTCTCTGTTCCTGCTTCACTTCGCGTCACCTCCGGTCTGTGAGGCATAGATCTCCTGATAGATCCTGCAGCGGGACAAAAGCTCCGCATGAACGCCGTGGTCGACCAGCCGCCCGCGATCCATGACGAAGATGTGATCCGCGTTCATGGCCGAGGTGATGCGCTGGGTGATGACGATCTGGGTCTTGCCCTGAATTTTCTCGTTGAGGCTCCGCCGCAGATTCGCCTCCGTCAAAAAGTCGAGTGCGGAGAAGCTGTCGTCAAAGACATAGCTCGGCGCGTCCTTTAAAATGGCGCGCGCGATGCACAGGCGCTGCTTCTGGCCGCCGGAGAGGTTCTTGCCGGACTGCTGGAGCGGATGCTCCAGATGCTCGGGCAGGGAGTTGAGAAACGGCGTGAGCTGCGCAATGTCGGCGGCTTCGAGAATGTCCGCTTCCTCCGCACCGGGACGGCCCATCTCGATGTTGTGCCGGATGGTGCCGGAATACACGGCGGTCTTTTGCAGGACACAGCTGATGTTCTTCCGGATCACGCCCCGGTCGATCTGCGAAGCGCTGACGCCGTCGAAGAGGATCTGTCCTTCGGTCGGCAGACGGAAGGACAGCAGCAGCTGCACGAGCGTACTTTTGCCGCTGCCCGTACCGCCGATGACGGCGATCTTCTGCCCCGGCAGAATGTGCATACTGACATTCTGCACGGCGGCCTCCGACGCGCCCTCATAGCGGAAGGTCACATGGTCGAGGGCGATTTCGCCCCTGAACGTGTGCTCCGCGCCCTTGGCTGTCTCCTGCATGCCCGTGGCATGGAAGATTTCGCCGATGCGGTCCGCCGCGACCTTGGCGTGCGGCAGCATGACCATCGCGAAGCCGCCCATCAGAACGCCGTTGGCGACAAGCGCCAGATACTGGATGATGGCAAAGATATCGCCGCCGGAGATGGCGTGGCTGCCTGTCTCCATACGCCAGCCGCCGAGCCATATGATCGCCACGCCCGCAAGATTCACGAGCAGCACGGCTGCCGGACTCAGAAGTCCCATCTGCACGTTGGCATTGATGATGTTCTCGGCCATGACGTGCGTCGCGTCGGCGATCTTCTGCTGCAGGCTTGCTTCCTTATTAAATGCGCGGATGACGCGGATGCCGTGCAGGCGCTCGCGCATGACGTCGTTCTGAATGTCGATGTACTTGTCGGACGTTTCGTGCAGGGGGCCGATGCGCTTGCTGATGGGCCGGACGATCAGAAAGATCGCCGGGACGAACAGCAGCAGGATCAGGCTCATCATTACGTCCTTGCGCAGCGCCAGAATGACGCCGCCGAAAAACAGCACCGGGATCGTAATGAGACTGCCGGAGATCATCGACGCGACCCAGGAGACCGTTCCGATATCGTAGGTCGACCGGGACAGGAGCGCGGCAGCGCCGATGGCGTTGAATTCCTCGAACGTCATATTGTTGACGAGGGAAAACACGTCCGTGCGCAGGTCGGCGTTGAAGCCCGCGACCACATCGCAGCTGATCTTCCGCCCGGCCAGAAGCGCGGCAAGGCCAGCCGCCGCAACGGCCAGCATCCACGCGCAGCAGCGCACGATATACGCAAAGTCCGACTGCCGGACGCCGTTATTCAAAATGTCGTTCATGATCGTCGGCAGCAGCAGATCGCACACCGTCGCCGCCGCGACCAGCAGCATCGCCAGCGCAATGCGCCTGCGGTACGGCTTCAGATAAGGCAGGATATCCTTCATGAATGGCTCTCATTCCTCTCTGTAGTTCATTTCCCGGAAGACAGTCCAGATTTTTATTATAGCATGGCAAACAAGCGTTCGCAAGTGTCTTTTTTATTTTAAAGAGCCGAAGCGTTCCTGCTTTCCATGATTTTCAATCTCCGCATTCTTTCGTTGTTGTCGTATCTATATTCATTATTGTCGAAATATCAGCTTGCATTGCAGTCCGGACGATGGTATGATGGCAGTGCTGAAACGGACAGCGGACTGTGCGGACGCTTGCAGACCTTGTTCGTTCCAATTCCTCGTCATCCTTTCTGACATTTCTGACATCTCCCTTCTGCATCCGCGCCGCACAGCTGCAAGACCCCGCCGGGCACTGCCGCCCGGCGGGGTCCTGTGCGTTCGACCATGCGGAAAAGCGCCGCTTTTTGTTTGAAATAGCGAAACACTCTATTGCAATCGCGTCCGGCTGCTGGTATAATGCAAGCAGAAAGGAAGCCTTTCGGCTTTGTTTTCCCGAACGCTGTTTTCTTTGGAGAATAACCATGCGATATAAGAAATTATTTGCCCTTCTGCTGGCGCTGGCGCTTGTATGCGGAAGCCTGTCCGGTTGCGCGTCTGAGCGGCAGACGGCCCCGGCAGAGCCGACCGTTCCGTTCACCGACTCGCTTGGCCGAACCGTCGACATCCCTGAAACGCTCACGCGCGTGGCCCCCAGCGGTACGGTCGCGTCGATGTTTCTGGCGACCATCGCGCCCGAATATATGACGACCATCAGTGCAACGCCGTCGTCCAGCCAGTACAAATATCTCGACCCGCGCCTGATCGATCTGCCGACGACCGGCCAGATGTACGGCAGCAAGTCGACGCTGAATCTGGAATCCATTCTGACCTCCGGCGCGCAGGTCGTGATTGATCTGGGCGACAAAAAGGACAACATGGCCGCCGATCTGGACGCGCTGCAAAGGCAGATCGGGATGCCCGTGATCTTCATCGAGGCAGATCTTCCGCATATGGCCGAGGCATACCGGACGCTCGGAAAAATCCTGAGCGGCAAGGAGGCGCGCGGCGAAGAACTGGCGGCATTCGTCGACGAGACTGTCTCGCTGGCGGAGGAAAACGCCGCGAAAATTCAGGATTCCGAGCGCATTTCCGTCCTGTACACCTCCGGCTCGTCCGGCCTCAATACAAACGCGAAAGGCTCTATTCAGGCGCAGGTGCTCGACCTCATGGGCATTGAAAATGCCGCCGTGGTCGAGGACGTCAGCAACAGGGGCGGCGGCAACCCCATCAATCTTGAGCAGCTCTACCGCTTTGACCCGGACGTGATTTTATTTACAGCAGGCAGCACTTACTCGACTGCGGCAGACGACGAGGCGTGGCAGCCGCTGCGCGGAATACGTCAAGCGCGTGGTGGAATGCTACGACGAAGCGCTGCGCGCGATCGAAGCCGGACGGTATTACGAGATTCCATCCATGCCCTACAACTGGCTTTCCAATCCCCCGAGTCTTAATATGCTGCTGGGCGTATGGTGGCTGGGAAATCTTCTGTATCCGCAGTATTATGCCTATGATATGGTAGAAAAGACACAGGAAATGTTCAGGCTGCTCTGGAATTACGACTTAACTGCGGAGGACGCGCGGGCCATGCTCGCCAATTCCACGCTGAAGGGAGCGTCATGAAACGGCTTCTGACACGGGGCGCACTGCTGCTCCTGCTGTGCGCGCTGCTGGCCGCTTCCGGCTTCGCGGATGTCAAGGCCGAGGCGGTCTGCCAGCAGGACGTTCTGTTCTGCACGGATGAGGGACTGATGACCGGAACCGGCAGAAATACCTTCTCTCCGGACAGGCCCATGACCCGCGCCATGCTCGTGACTGTCCTCTGGCGTATGGCGGGCAGCCCCGAAGTGACTGAGAAGGCCGCGTTCACCGACGTTGCCTCCGGCAGCTATTATGAAGCAGCCGTCGCCTGGGCCGCCAAGAACGAGATCGCCAGCGGCACGTCCGCCACGACCTTTGAGCCGAACAAGGCCGTCACCCGTGAGCAGCTTGCGAAGTTCCTGTTCAACTACGCCGTCTATCAGGGCATGGACGCCGTGACGCTCTCCGAGAACCTCATCAGCTTTGAGGATCACGCCTGCGTCAGCGGCTACGCCGTTTCCGCCATGCAGTGGGCTGTCGACCAGGGCCTCATCAACGGCACCGACGGCAAGCTCCTGCCCACCGGCACCGCCACCCGCTGCCAGTTCGCAGCCATCCTGAACCGCTTCACCGCTTCGCAGAGCGAAAAGGCATAAGCATACATCTTTCCTGTCTCCCGGCCGTTTGGCCGGGAGACAATTTTTCTGCGGTTTTCCTTGAAAAGCGGTAAAAAAACGAATATAGTTGATAGGGATAGGACGCACACAAGGCTTCCCTTTGGATGCCGCCATACCATTTTCCGGCGATTTGAACCTGAGGTATTATGATATGAAAATTCTGATCATTGAAGACGAGATCCTGCTTGCGGACTCTCTCCGGGCCATGCTGGAGGGGAAGGGATTTTCCGTCGAGGCGGTGCATGACGGCGAGACGGGGGCGGAATATGCCGAGACGGGCGTATATGATCTGCTCATTCTCGACGTGATGATGCCGGGCATGGACGGCTATCAGGTCGCGCGGCAGGTGCGCGCGAAGCGTTGCGGAACGCCGATTCTGATGCTGACGGCAAAATCGTCGCTCGAAGACCGCATCGAGGGGCTGAACGCGGGCGCGGACTATTATCTCACGAAGCCCTTTGACGCGCGGGAGCTGCTGGCCTGCGTCGGTGCGCTGCTCCGGCGGCAGGGTGCGGAGGTCAACGCGCTCTCGTTCGGCAATACGACGCTCGATCTGGCGTCCGGGACACTGATCTGCGGGCAGCGGCAGCTGCGGCTGTCCGCGCGGGAATTCGACGTGATGCGGTATCTTTTGCAGACAAAGGGGCAGAATGTGTCCAAGGAGGCCATTTTGTCCAAGGTCTGGGGCTTTGACTCGAACGCGGTAGAAAACCATGTGGAGGTCTACGTCGGCTTCCTGCGCAAAAAGCTTGCGGCCATCGGCTCGAACGTGCGCATTGAGGCCGTGCGGCGGCTGGGCTATCATCTGGAGGTGGGCGAGGTATGCTGAAAAAGCTGCGTCTGAAGATCATTCTCGCGATCGTACTCGTCGCCGCCGTGATGCTCGGCGCGATCCTCGGCCTTTTCTATACGCTGACGAAGCAGAATCTGCGCACCCAGTCGATCAGCATGATGCAGGCGATTGCGGCCGACCCCTTCGCGCCTGTCCAGCCGGAGCGCGAACCGCAGCAGGTGCGCCTGCCGTATTTCGTGCTGCAGACCGACGCGTTCGGCAATCTGGTCGCCATCGGCTCAAGCGATTACGATCTGACCGACCGGACGTTTCTGCGGATGGTCGCCGCCGCGGCGCAGGCCTCACGGGACGCCATCGGCGAGATCCCGGAATACAGCCTGCGCTACTGCCGCGTGACCGGCAGCGTGATCTTTGCAGACATTTCCAGTGAACAGCAGACGCTGCGCACGCTTTTGAAGACCGGCGCGCTGCTCGTCGCGCTCGGCCTGCTTGCCTTTTTCGGCCTTGCTGTGCTGCTCGCGCGCAGTGCGGTCCGGCCAGTGGAGGAAGCGTGGCGGCAGCAGAAGCAGTTTGTCGCCGACGCGTCGCACGAGCTGAAAACGCCGCTGACCGTCATTCTGACAAACACGGAGCTGCTGCAAAGCCCGGATTATGACACGGCGCAGAAGCAGACCTTCCTTTCCGGCATCGACGCCATGGCGAAGCAGATGCGCGCGCTGGTCGAGCGGCTGCTGGAGCTGGCGCGGGCCGAGAATGAACAGGCGTCGCGTGCATTCACGCCATGCGATCTCAGTCAGATCACTGAGAGCAGCGCGCTGCTGTTCGAGGCCGCGCTGTTTGAACGCGGTCTGACGCTGCAGACGGAATTGGAGCCGGACATCACCGTCAGCGGCGATGAACGCCAGCTCAGCCAGCTCGTGGAGATCTATCTCGACAACGCCCGGAAGTACGCCTCCGGCGGCACGGTCGCCGTCCGCCTGTCCCGCTGCGGGAAGAACCGCTGCCGCCTGTCCGTCTCAAACGAGGGCGAGGCGCTTTCCCCGCAGGCGCTGCGGCAGATCTTCGACCGCTTTTCCCGCGCAGACGCCGCGCGGACGCGCGACGGCAGCTTCGGCCTCGGCCTTTCCATCGCGCAGGCCATCGCGCAGACGCACGGCGGCAGCGTCTGGGCAGAAAGCGACGGCGGCGTCAACACCTTCTTTGCCGAGCTGCCGGTGCTGTCCGGGCATGAAAAGCGCCAAGAGACGGCAAAAAAGGGTATATGATTTTATGCAGAGCGCCGGTACGCCTCCGGTTGCAAAACGGCGAAAAAGGTGATATATTAGAAATGATATAAATTAGAAGGTGGTACAGCTATGAACACACAGCATTTGCAGTATATCATCGAGATCGAACGCACCCGGTCGATCTCGCAGGCGGCGGAGAACCTGTTTATCGGCCAGCCGAATCTCAGCCGCATCCTGCACGATGTGGAGCAGATGCTGGGCTTCCGCATTTTTGAGCGCTCCACGCGCGGCGTCCGGCCCACGACGCGCGGCACGATCTTTCTGCAGCACGCAAAGTCCATCCTGCGCGAGACGGAGGCCATTGAGGCCCTCGGTCCCAAGCGGGCCGTGGCGAACCGGCTGCGCGTGTGCATCCCGCGCTCGGCGGCCATGCTGGATCTGACGGCGCAGTATCTGGCCGGACTGCCGCAGGCAGAGCCGGTCGACGCGGTCATCCGCGAATGCCACGCGCGCACGGCGCTCGAAACGCTTGCAAGCGGCGAGACGGAGATCGGCGTGATCCGCTTCCGCTCGGAATACCGCGATTATTTTGACGAGCAGACCAGCGCCCGCGGCCTGAGCTTCGAGCTTTTGAGCAAATACCACTACCTCGTCACCATGAACCAGTCACATCCGCTTGCCGGGCGCAGCTCCATTCTGCGCACGGAGCTTGACGGGCTGCCGGAGATCGTTCACGGGGACGTGTTCCGCGTACAGGGCAAGCCGGAGGAGCCGGTGCGGCGGAAGATCTACTGCGTCGACCGTCTGGCGCAGATGACGCTCCTCGAAACAATTCCGAATTCCTATATGCTGGCCCCCGCCATCCCGGAGCACTGCATCCAGCGCTGGAATCTTGTCCAGCTCCCGTGCAGCGACAACCAGAGTTTGTATCTCAACGCGCTGGTATATCATAAGCAATATGCAATGAGCGAGATCGAGGCCGGATTCGTGCAGTTTGTGCGGGAACATAAGGCATTTGTCTGATACTTCCCACAGGAACGGAATTGAACCAACATATCAAAAAGAATATATCTTTGCATAAAAAAGCATTGGTGCTTCCAGCATAATACCGATATAATTTTATCGCAATAACCGATAAAATTATATCGGTATATTTTGTTCGATTCAAATCTGAAATTGGGGGTTTTTGTGTATGAGCAAGATCACTGTTATCGGCGCGGGAAGCGTCGGCTCCACGATTGCAAACGACCTGATGATCCAGGGCATTTCATCCGAGATCGTCCTGATCGACGTCAATAAGCAGAAGGCCTTTGGCGAGGCCATGGATATCTATCAGGGCGCGCCGTTCTGTTCTCCGACGATCGTCCGCTCCGGCGACTATGACGCGGCCTCCGGCTCCGACATTGTCATCATCACCTCGGGTCTTCCCCGCAAGGCCGGACAGAGCCGACTGGAGCTGGCGCAGGCCAACGTCAACATCATCAAGGACATTGCCCCGCAGATCACAGCTGCCGCGCCGGACGCCATCTATATTATCGTATCGAACCCGGTCGACGTGCTGACGTATGTGTTCCACAAAATTTCCGGCGTTCCCGAGAGCCACATCATCGGCTCCGGCACCATCCTCGACACCAGCCGCCTGCAGTCGACGCTTGCAAAGCGCTTCTGCATCAGCCCGAAGAATGTCCACGCGCACGTCTACGGCGAGCACGGCGATTCCTCCTTCGTGCCCTGGAGCCTTGTGCACATCGCGAACAACCATATTGATTCCTATAAGGAGCATTCCCCCGACTGTGACCGCATCAAGTGGAACCAGGATTACGAGGAGATCGAGCAGTTCGTCAAGACCTCCGGCGCGCAGGTCATCAAGAACAAGGGCGCAACGTTCTATGCCGTCGCCATGTCGGTCTGCCACCTGTGCAAGTGCGTGCAGAGCACGGCCGGAACGGCTGTGACCGTCTCTACCATGATGCACGGCGAATACGGCGTGTCCGATGTCTGCCTGTCCACGCTCGCGCTGGTCGACAATCAGGGCGTGCGCGGCAAGATCCTCAATCAACTGACCGACGGCGAGATCGACAAGCTCCGCGCCAGCGCGGAAAAGCTGAAGGAAGTCATCCGTCAGGTCGAGATTTGATATAAAAAAGGAGAAAAAACAATGGAATATCGCGTCGAACACGATTCCATGGGTGAGGTTCGCGTCCCGGCGGACAAATACTGGGGCGCACAGACCGAGCGCAGCCACAACAACTTCCCCATCGGCGTCGGCATTGAGACGATGCCCGCCGAGATCGTCCATGCCTTCGGCATTCTGAAAAAGGCTGCTGCCCGCGCCAACCGCGCGCTGCGTCCCGAAAAAATGACCGAAGAAAAGCTTGCCGCCATCGAGCAGGCGGCGGACGAGGTCATTTCCGGCCAGCTTCTGGACAATTTCCCGCTCGTCGTCTGGCAGACCGGCTCCGGCACACAGTCGAACATGAACAGCAACGAGGTTATTGCCAACCGCGGCAATGAAATTGCGGGCAAAAAGCTGCTGCACCCGAACGATGATATCAATATGTCGCAGTCGTCCAACGACACATTCCCGACGGCCATGCACATCGCGGCGGTCTGCGCGCTTGAGGACAAGGTCATCCCCGCCATCGACACGCTGGTAACAACGTTCCGCCGTCTGGAGGCGGAAAACGAGGGCGTCGTCAAATCCGGCCGGACGCATCTGCAGGACGCCACCCCCATCTCCTTCCCGCAGGAGATCTCCGGCTGGAGATCGAGCCTGGAACGGGATCGGGAGCTGCTGCTCCTGGCCGTGAAGCCGCTCAAAGAGCTGGCGCTCGGCGGCACCGCCGTCGGCACGGGCCTCAACACGCCGAAGGGCTTCGATACAGCGGTCGCCGCTGAAATTGCGAAGCTGACGGGCAAGGACTTCAAAACGGCAGAGAATAAATTCCACGCGCTGACCAGCAAGGACGAGATCGTCTTCGCGCACGGCGCACTCAAGGCGCTGGCCGCCGATATGATGAAAATCGCAAACGACGTGCGCTGGCTGGCCTCCGGCCCGCGGGACGGCCTCGGCGAGATCTTCATTCCCGAAAACGAGCCTGGCTCGTCCATCATGCCCGGCAAGGTCAACCCTACCCAGTGCGAAGCCGTTACGATGGTCGCCGTGCAGGTCATGGGCAACGATGTGGCCGTGTCCATGGCCGCGTCGCAGGGCAATTTCGAGCTGAACGTGTTCATGCCGGTCTGCATCTATAATTTCCTGCAGTCGGCACGTCTGCTGGCCGAGTCCATCGTGTCGTTCAACGACCGCTGCGCCTGCGGCATCCGCGCCAACCGCGAGAAGATGGAGCACAATCTGCACAACTCTCTTATGCTCGTCACGGCGCTGAACCCGTACATCGGCTATGAAAACGCGGCGAAGACGGCTAAAAAAGCCTACAAGGAAAACATCTCCCTCAAGGAAGCCTGCGTGAGCCTCGGCTTTTTGACGGCGGAGCGCTTCGACGAGGTGTTCCACCCGGAGAACATGATCTGACGGGAGGACACGCAATGAATTACAGCTATTTCCCCGGCTGCACGCTCAGGACAAAGGGCGCGCAGCTGGACAGAGCCGGACGGCGCGCAGCGGAGAAGCTCGGCTTTTCGCTGTGCGAGATCCCGGAGTGGCAGTGCTGCGGCGCGGTGTATCCGCAGGCAAACGATGAAATTGCCACACGGCTTTCCTCCGTCCGGGCGCTCATGGCCGCGCGTGACGCGGGCCAGCCGCTGGTGTCCCTCTGTTCTGCCTGTCATCACGTTTTGAAGCGCGTGAACGGCGATATGCAGCACAATGAGGACATCCGCGTCAAGGTCAACAATTACTTAAAGCCGGAAACGCCCTACGAGGGTGAGACAAAGGTTCTGCACTATCTCGAAGTCCTGCGCGACGAGATCGGCTGGGATGCAGTCAAGGCGGCTGTCGTAAAGCCGCTTACAGGCAGAAAGATTGGCGCGTATTACGGCTGTATGCTCCTGCGGCCCAGCCGCGAGATGCAGTTTGACGACCCGGAGAACCCGAAAATGCTCGAGGACTTCATCCGGGCCATCGGCGCGGAGCCTGTGATTTACGCACAGCGCAACGAATGCTGCGGCGGCTATATGGCGGTCGAGAACAGGTCCTACGCCGCAAAGCAGGCACAGAAGATCATGGACAACGCAAAGGCGCAGGGCGCGGAGCTTCTGATCACGGCCTGTCCCCTGTGCAGCTACAATCTGCTGCACAACACGGACGGCGCGCTGCCTGTCGTTTATTTCACGGAGCTTCTGGCCGAAGCGCTTGGCTGCGGGGAGGAGGACGCATGAACAACCAGAACATGATTGAAACCGTCACCCGCATTTCCGGCGTAAACCCCAGAAAATGTATGCGCTGCGGCAAATGCTCGGCGAGCTGTCCGGCGTATGACGAGATGGAATACCATCCGCATCAGTTTGTCTCCATGGTCGAAAACGGCCGGATCGAGGAGCTGCTTTCCTCGAAGGGCATCTACACCTGCCTGAGCTGCTTTGCCTGTGTCGAGCGCTGTCCCCGAAACGTCGAGCCTGCAAAACTCATTGAGGCCGTGCGCAATGCCGTGCAGCGCCAACAGGGCATGGATCACCTGAAGCCCGAGCGCATCCCGGAAATTCTTGACGAGGAGCTGCCGCAGCAGGCGATTGCCGCGGCGTTCCGCAAATATAAAAAGTAAGGAGGGAACGCAATGCAGAGAATCGGCGTATTCGTATGCTGGTGCGGCAGCAACATTGCCGCGACCGTCGACGTGGAACGCGTCTCGCAGGCTCTTTCAAAGGAACCCGGCGTTGTTTTCTCCACAAATTATCAGTATATGTGTTCCCAGACCGGGCAGCAGATGATTCAGGACAAGATCCATGAATACGGTCTGACCGGCGTGGTCATCTGTTCCTGTTCGCCCAGAATGCACGAGCAGACGTTCCGCAAGACCTGCGAAAAGGCGGGGCTGAACCCCTATATGGTCGAGATCGCGAACATCCGTGAGCAGTGCTCCTGGATTCACAAGGACAAGGAAGTGGGCACGGAAAAGGCCATCATTCTGGGCCGCGCCGCCATCGCCAAGGTGCATCTGAACGCGCCGCTGACCGCGGGTTCCAGCCCCGTGACCAAGCGCGCGCTCGTCATCGGCGGCGGCATCGCGGGCATCCAGACGGCGCTGGACATTGCCGAGGCTGGCTTTGAGGTCGATATCGTCGAAAAGCAGCCGACCATCGGCGGCAAGATGACCCAGATCGACAAGACGTTCCCGACGCTCGACTGCGCGGCGTGTATCCTGACGCCGAAAATGGTCGACTGCGCGCAGAACGAAAAAATCCACATCTATTCCTACTCCGAGGTTGAATCCGTCGGCGGCTTCGTCGGCAACTTCCATGTGAAAATCCGCCGCAAGGCGCGCTTTGTGAAGGAAGACGTCTGCACCGGCTGCGGACTGTGTACGGAAAAGTGTCCGCAGAAGAAGGTACCGAACGAGTTTAACCTCGGCATGGACAATCGCCGCGCGATCTATATCCCGTTTGCGCAGGCCGTGCCGAAGGTCGCGACCATCGACCCCAACTACTGCAATATGCTCAAAAACGGCAAGTGCGGCGTGTGCGCGAAGGTCTGCTCCGCCGGGGCAATCGATTACAAGCAGACCGACACGTTCATTGAGCAGGAATACGGCGCCATCGTCGCCGCGACGGGCTTCAACCCCATCGATCTTTCCAAATTCGACGAATTTGCCTACAGCCAGAGCCCGGACGTCGTTTCCAGCCTCGAGTTTGAGCGCCTGATGAACGCTGCCGGCCCCACGAACGGCACGCTCCTGCGCCCGTCCGACGGGACGCACCCGAAGACCATTGTCTTTGTGCAGTGCGTCGGCTCCCGCTGCGACGGTGCGGAGAAGGGCAAGCCCTACTGCTCCAAGATCTGCTGTATGTACACGGCGAAGCACGCCATGCTCTGCCGCGAAAAATACCCGGATACAGATGTGTATGTGTTCTACATCGACGTGCGCACCCCCGGCAAGAACTTTGACGAGTTCTACCGCAGAGCCGTCGAGCAGTACGGCGTGCATTACATCAAGGGCATGGTCGGCAAGGTCACGCCCGAAAACGGCAAGCTGAAGGTGCAGGCATCCGATCTGCTGGACAACCGGCAGCTGCATATTGACGCCGACATGGTCGTGCTGGCTGCCGCCATCGAGCCGGATAAGTCCGCGCGGCCGCTGGCCACGATGCTGACCGCCTCCATGGACACGAACGACTTCTTCACCGAGGCCCACCCGAAGCTCCGCCCGGTCGAAAGCCCGACGGCAGGCGTGTTCCTGTCCGGTATGTGCCAGGGGCCGAAGGATATCCCGGAGACGGTCGCACAGGCGTCCGCCGCTGCGGCGAAGGTCATCGGCCTTCTGTGCAAGGACTCGCTGACGTGCAACCCGTGCGTGGCGCAGCCGGATGAGATGATGTGCAACGGCTGCTCCAACTGCGAAAAGGTCTGCCCGTATGGCGCGATCACGTACATTGACAAGGAATTCAGAGGCCCGAACCGC
>ENA-OPDG01000577-OPDG01000577.1-human-gut-metagenome-genome-assembly--contig:-NODE-577-length-32559-cov-9.105679_pt1 | contig 32559 bp, 31 predicted proteins | sample MGYA00241259_ERZ501498 | MGnify/ENA primary metagenome ERZ501498 (study PRJEB25962, sample SAMEA2042582) | human gut metagenome | biome: human gut; feature: human-associated habitat; material: faeces... | reverse complement strand
TCGGCGAAAAGCGCCGCATCAAGTTTACAAAGGAAGAAAAAGAGAAGCAGTGGGAATTCACGATCAAGATGTACTGCATCATCAAGGATCTGATCCAGGGCAACAAGAACCTGCCCGCAGGCTTCATTGAAGAATCCGTCGGCCATAACGCCATCGCTGCCGGCTTCCAGGGCCAGAGACAGTGGACCGACCACTGGCCCAACTGCGATTATCCTGAGGCTGTCCTTAACTCGTCTTTCGACTTCGAAGGCCCGAAGGAGCCGATGGTCTTCGCAACGGAAAACGACGTGCTCAACGGCCTTGGCATGCTGTTCATGGAGCTGCTGACGAACCGCGCGCAGATCTTCGCCGACGTGCGCACCTACTGGTCGCCTGAGGCGACGAAGCGCGTTACCGGCTACGATCTCGAAGGCAAGGCGAAGGAGAACGGCGGCATTATCCATCTGCTGAACTCCGGCGCAGCCTGCCTCGACGCCTGCGGCGAGTGCACCGATGAAAGCGGCAATGCCGTCATGAAGAAATGGTGGGAGGTCACGGACGAGGACATCAAGAAGATGACCGACGCGACCGTCTGGTGCGAGGCCGGCTTCGACAACTTCCGCGGCGGCGGCTTCTCCAGCCACTTTGTCACCCGTGCGGAAATGCCCGCGACCATGATCCGTCTGAATCTCGTCAAGGGCCTCGGCCCCGTGCTGCAGATCGCCGAGGGCTGGACCGTGCATCTGCCCGAGGAGGTCACCGACACGCTCATGGAGCGCACGAACCCCACCTGGCCGTGCACCTGGTTCACCCCGCGCTGCGACGGCAAGGCCGGCAGCCCGTTTGAGAGCGCTTACTCCGTCATGCAGAACTGGGGCGCGAACCACGGCGCGATTTCCTACGGCCACGTCGGCGCGGACCTCATCACGCTCTGCTCGATGCTGCGCATCCCCGTTTGTATGCACAATGTTCCGGAGCAGGATATCTTCCGTCCGGCAGCGTGGAACGCGTTCGGCATGGACAAGGAGGGCCAGGACTACCGCGCCTGCGCCGCCTACGGCCCGATGTACAAGAACATCCGCTGAGCATTCCAAAGGGCGGGCGGCAGAATAGACTCCCTGAAGACTGACGCAATGCTTCAGCGGGAGCAATCATGGATGTCTGTGATTGCTCCCGCTGTTTTCGGCAATACAGGAGCATTTCATCTGCCGCCTTGAGTTTCTTCGAAGATTCGTATATACTGTATGGCAGATAAATGGAAAGCAGAGGAGGGCGCAGGATGTCCGGCGACGAGGCATTGTATCGGCAATATCTGTCCGGCGACGACACAGGGCTGGAGGCTCTGATGAAACAATACGGCGACCCTCTGACGATGTACATTGACGGCTATCTGCACGATGTCCATGAGGCGGAGGAGCTGATGCTCGACGTTTTCGCCTATCTTTTCACAAAGAAGCCGAGGATCCGGGATGGAGGCTTTAAGGCGTATCTGTATAAGGCGGCGCGCCACATGGCGCTGCGCTGCAAAAGCAGGCGGAAGCGCCTGTTCAGCCTCGATGAGCTGGCGGACGAGCCGGATGGCAGGCTTCTGGCGGAGGAGGTCGTCCGGACGAAGGAGCGCAGCCGCATCCTGCGCGTCTGCATGGACGAAATGAACCCGGACTACCGCGAGGCCCTCTATCTCACCTATTTTGAGGGCATGAGCTACGCACAGGCCGCGCAGGTCATGGGCAAAACGGTGAAGCAGATCACAAACATGGTATATCGCGGAAAGAAAAGCCTGCGCAGGCTGCTGGAACGGGAGGGGATCACAAATGCGGAGCTATGAGGAACGGTGCGCGGAGGTGAAACGGCGAATTGCCGCAGAAAAGCGGAAGAAACGGCTCCGGCGCGGCAGGCTCGTTATGGCAGCAGCTGCGGCGGCGTGCCTTGCGCTGCTCGCTGGCGTCTCGATCGCCATGCCCGGCATGACCGCGCAGCTTCAACCCGACAGCTGCACCGGCTTTGAGACGGCGGCCAGTATGTATGGCGGCAGAGACGCGTTGGGGTATATTATCGTCGGACTTCTGGCTTTCCTTTTGGGTGTGTGCATGACCATCCTGTGCTTCCGTCTGCGGCAGATGGAGCGGGACGAGAAAGACGAGGGACAGCATGGAGCTGATTGAAAATCTGCTGCAATTACTGGTCACGTTCGCCGGGGCGTGCCTTGCCGGCTTTGCGTATTGGAAAAGCAGAGCGCAGAAGTATTTTCTGCTGTTCTGCTTCTACGGCTGCTTCGCGCTGGGCGCGCTTTACTGGACGCTGTATCTGCTGCTGTTTGGCGCGACGCCGCGTGTGTTTTATGTGTCGGAATTCGGCTGGGTGGCCAGCATGATCTTCCTGCGCATTTTGCAGGCAACGCTCTCTGGCCCGGACGAACGTGCCTTCCGCTGCCGGGTGGTATGGCTGGCGCCGCTGGTCGGCGTGCCGCTGATGGTGTTTTACTGCACCTATGGGGATATCCTCTCCAACCTGATCTGGTGCGGCATGATGATCGCGCTCTCCTTCTGCTCCATACGGGGCCTCGCTTATGCGCGTCGTCAGACTGGTGCGGCGCGGGATATGCGGCACTTTCATACCGCCGTGCTGTGCTTTGCTGCGTCTGAATATCTCCTTTGGACGGCCGGCTGCTTCTGGCAGAACGATTCGCTGGCAAGCCCGGCCTTCTGGTGCGATATTCTGCTGACGCTCGCCATTCTGGGCCTGCTGCCCGCTACGAGAAAGGCGGTGCGCACATGACCTGCATTGAAAACATTTTCATCTGCATGGCCTCGCCGCTGCTGGTCGCCGCCTTGTGCATGGGCAGGCGGCGGCTGCGCTTCTTCCTGTTCGGCGTTGCCGGGATGGGGGTGTGTCTGCTCTCGGCCTACATCAATACCTTCCTTGCGGCGGTGTATCAGGCGGACGCGCTTGCCGCCACCGTGGAGATCGCCCCGGTGGTGGAGGAGGTGATGAAGCTGCTGCCGCTGGTGTTTTACCTGCTGGTATTCGAGCCGGAGGCGGAGCGAATCAAGCCCGCCGCGATCACAGCGGCGCTTTCCTTCGCCACCTTTGAAAATGTGTGCTATCTGATCCAGAACGGAGCCGGCCGTTTTTCCTTTATCTTTTTCCGGGGCTTCGGGACGGGGGCCATGCACGTGCTCTGCGGCCTGATCGTCGGCGGAGGGCTGACGTATGCGTGGCAGCGGACGTGGCTGAAAATCGCCGGAACCTGCGGCCTTTTGGGCGCGGCCATCACCCTCCATGCGATCTATAATCTTCTCATCGCCTACGGCGGCACGGCGCAGTACATCGCCTATGTTCTGCCGGTCCTGCTGATCACCGCAGGCAAGCTGCGCATTTTTCGCTCGCTGGAAGGCAGCAGGCTTGCCTGAGCGTCCGCAGCTTTTTGTAATGCACGAAAAAAGCTTTTAGCGTCAGCTGCCAAGCGCATATGTGCGCCTGGCAGCTGACGCTAATGTTACGGCGTATTACGAACCGCTATGGAGATCAGCGCCGTCGCCATTCCCGGAGGCGAGGGTATAAAGGCCGCTGAGATAGGCCCATGTCGTCTGGTCGATCTCGCCGGTCTGCGGGAGCGCGGCCAGCTTTTGAAGCCACTTGACTGCTGCAACGGACGGCGCGTCGTGAACCCCGGTCACGGTCAGCACCGGGGCGTTGACGTAAAAGCGCGCAAGCGCCTGAAGCATGGATTGGATCAAAAACAGGTGCGAGTTCCGGCTGCCTGCGGCAAGCGTGCGGTTCGGCGTCCAGCGGACCGTGACCGGCGCGGCGGGCAGGACGGACGGGCTTTGGACGGTATAGACCGCGACGAGTTTGTTCCACGTCGCGTTGTCCGTTTCACCGGTGACGGGCAGAGCGTTCTGCCGCTGGAATTCCCGGACGGCCTGCACGGTGTTTGGGCCATAAATACCGTCCGGTACAATCTTCAACAGCGTCTCATCCGCGTGTGCGATGGTGCGGAGCATTGTTTGAAGGCTCCGGATGGGCTGACCGACGTAGTTGGCGGGTGTGTTCATACGATGCGCACCTCCCTGTCCTGCATACCCGACTTGAGCGTTATCCCCGGAAACTGCACGAAGCGCGTGGACTGCGCGTGCTGCAATAAAAACTGCATCCCCGCCAGATCGGACGCGCTCTGCGCGTCCAGTGTGCCGGTCGGGGCGCTTCCGGTTAGACGCTGGAAGACCGCGAGACTTTTTTTCGTCTGTGCGTCCAGCTTCCCGGTCTTTTTCGGCGCGTCCAGCTCCGGGAAGGCCGCCGCTGCGGCGATCAGCTGCTCCTGCAAATCAGCCTCCGTCACGGCCATCGGCGGACGCGTGAACGGGAAGAGCGCTTCGTTTCCGAAAACGGTCGTCTCGATGCCCGCAAACTGCGAATAGATGCTGTCCCACGTCGCGCGGTCGACTGTGCCGGTTTCCGGCAGGCCGTAGGCACGCTGGAACGTTGTGACGGCCTGCGTGGTTGTGTCGCCAAACACACCGCTGACCGGCGGCTCCTGCACGGCGGAATTGAACTGGGAAACAACGGACAGCATATATTGCAGGTGCGTCACCTTCGCGCCCTGTTCGCCGGGCAGGATCTGCTCGGGGTATTCCCACGAATAGCCGTAGAACGTCTGCCCCAGCGATTGCAGCTCGCCCAGCTTCAGAACCGCCGTATAGAGCATCACGATTGTGTACCACGTCGCGCGGCCCACAATGCCGTCGACTGTCAGAGAAAAAATGGACTGGAACGCGCGCACGGCGTTTTCCGTCGCCTCGCCGAAGATGGCGTCGACAGGAACCTTGGGAATGGCGGGGTAGTTCTGCGAAATGCGGTTGAGCGCGACCTGCAAAAACGACACGTTCACGCCGATATCGCCCCGCCGCACGGGGCTGCCGGGGTAGGACTCCTGCAAATTCTGCACGGGCGCGTTCGTCACAAACTCCACGTCCTCCCCGTAATAGGTGCGCAGAATGTCGATGGAGTTTGCGCCGTCCTGCGCCAGATACTGCGACCCCCACTGGCTCAGGCCCGAACACGTGACCGTCACGCCGTTGCAGAATTTTGCCGCCAGCGGCTCGACAAAGCCCTGCTTCCGCAGATAATCCGTGAACAGCTCGTCGACCAGCTCGGAGATATTTTCATAGATGTTGCGGCCATTGATAAATTTCTGGTCAATGGCCGTCGAGGACGTGATATCGAAGGAATACCCCCGGCTGCGGTAATACTCGGTGTAGATCCGATTGAGCGCGAACGAGATGATCGCCAGCGCGTTGGCCCGCAGCGCGGCAGGCTCCCACGTCGGGTAGACTTCGCTGGACAGGACGTTTTTCACATAGTCGGAAAACGACACGGTAACATTTTCCGCGTTCGAATCCGGCGAACCGAGATGAACGGTGATGCTTTCGGGGATGTACGGGGCGATCGTCGCCAAAAAGCTCCCTCCTTTACAGATCCTGCGCCTGCGATGGGATGTCGAATTCCTGCGTCTGCGCGTAGCTGTCCGGCAGCGTCGGCGTCGGGATAAGCACGATCTGCTGTAGCGTCTGGATACCGGGGAAGATCTGCGCGTTGTGGATGAACACGCGGTCATAGCCCGCACGCTCTCCGCGCAGGTCGACAAGGGCGTAGGGCATCTCGGCGGTCTGCCGCGTCTGGCTGTCGGACGCCGGGGGCGTGGGAACGTCAAAGGGTTCGGTAAAGCCGTCATAATTTGTCATGCGCACGGCCAGCAGCTCCTGCCTGCCGTCCGGCAGCTCCTGCGTGATGGTGAGCGTCGCGCCCGGAATGGGGATCTGCGCGGCGGATGTCACGATCTGCGCGGTCACGGTTCCGTATTCCTGCATTATACCGCCTCCTTTTTGCTTTCAGCCGTTAGCATATGCGGCAAACACAAAGTTTGTGCATGAACAGAGGCTGTCCTGCGGATACTAGATAAAAAAGCAAGGGAGCGGAGCAGTATGAACATGACCCCGAAGGAATATAACCGCTATGTGGCGAGGCTGGCTAAAAAATCGCCGCTGGGAAAGGATCTGCTGAACAGCTTTCTCATCGGCGGCCTGATCTGCGTGGTCGGCCAGCTGATTCTGAACGGCTACACCGCGCTGGGGCTTTCTGAGCAGGACGCGGCGGCGGCCACCTCGGTCAGTCTCGTGTTTTTGAGCGCTGTCCTGACGGCCCTGAGCGTCTATGACGATCTGGCGAAGATCGCGGGCGCGGGAACACTCGTGCCGATCACGGGCTTTGCCAACGCGGTCGTCTCGCCGGCAATTGAATTCAAGGCCGAGGGCTTCGTCACCGGCATGGCGGCCAAAATATTCATCATCGCCGGCCCCGTCATCGTCTACGGCACAGTCGCCAGCGTTCTTTACGGCGTGATCCTCGTGATTTTCGGCGGTTAGACTTCCCTTTGGGCGGAAAATCGGGTATAATCAGGTTGTAATTCGATTCCTCTCAAATTCTGGCGGGAGCGGGACGCTACTCCGCCCGACGGGCTGCAGTGATTTTTGGGGAATTTACGGCGAATGCGAAGACTCTTGCCCATTTTAGCGTAGGGGCGGACGACTCTGTCCGCCCGCAAAATACTGCGTTTTCGCGGAAATCTGCGGCGAATTTGCGACATTTTCGGGCCGACAGAGTCGTCGGCCCCTACAGGGTGCGTTAAAAAACGCAATAGAAAACCACTCACGCTCATTACATAAAGGAGACACCTCATGTCCAACAGAACCATCTGCCTCATCAACGATTCCTTCCCGCCCGTAACAGACGGTGTTGCGAACGCGGTCGTCAATTATGGCCGCGCGATCACCGAGAGCGGGAGCAGGGCCGTCGTCGCAACGCCGGCCTATCCCGGTGCGGATGACAGCGGCTTCTCATTCCCGGTCGTGCGCTATCCCAGCATCGACATGACGAAGCTCGTCGGCTATCACGCGGGCTTCCCGTTCTCGGAGAAGACCATGCAGACGCTTATGGAATACCCGTTCGATCTTATCCACTGCCACTGCCCGATCACCTCCGCCGTCCTCGCGCGCGAGCTGCGCGCCCGCATCCACGTCCCGGCGGTCTTTACGTACCACACCAAGTTTGACATTGACATTGCCAACGCCATCCACGCAAAGCTTTTGCAGGAGGGCGCAAAAAAGCTGCTCGTCGACAACATCAGCGCCTTCGACGAGGTCTGGACGGTCAGCCATGGGGCAGGGGAGAACCTGCGCTCGCTCGGCTATCAGGGCGACTGGCGCGTGATGCCGAACGGTGTCGACTTCGCACGCGGCCGCGTACCGGAGGAGGACGTGCGCGCGGTCTGCCGGGACTTTGATCTGCCGGAGGGCGTGCCGGTTTTCCTGTTCGTGGGCCGCATGATGTGGTACAAGGGCCTGCGCATCACGCTGGACGCGCTCAAAAAGCTCAAGGACGCGGGGCACCCGTTCCGCATGGTCTTCGTCGGCAGCGGCGGGGATAAGGACGAGGTTGTCGCCTACGCAAACGAGCTTGGGCTTTCGGACTGCGTGTTCTTTACCTCGCCCCAATATGACCGCAGCGTCATCCGCGCGTGGTACTGCAGGGGCGATCTGTTCCTGTTCCCGTCGACGTTCGATACGAACGGCCTTGTCGTGCGCGAAGCGGCGGCCTGTGAGCTGGCAAGCGTGCTGGTGCGCGGCAGCTGTGCCGCAGAGGATATCACGGACGGCAGAAACGGCTTCCTGATCGAGGAAAACGCAGACTCCATGGCAGCGCTGCTCGCAAAGCTCTGCCATGAACCGGAGGTCCTGAAGCGCGTGGGCAGGCAGGCGCAGGAGGAAATTTATATTTCCTGGGACGACGCTGTCCACCGCGCGCAGCAGCGCTATGAGATCGTGATCGAGCAGTACCGCTCCGGCGGCCATTCCGCCCGCCGCCGCTTCTCCGACGAGTATTACCAGTCGCTTGGCCTGTGCGTCGACGTGCTCAAACGCAGCCGCGAACACCTGCGTGAGCAATGGGACGCTTTCGCGGAGCACTTTCAGTAACGATATGCAAAACGCCGGAGGGCGCTCCTTTGGAGGCCTCCGGCGTTTTTATGCCCTGATTCAGTTTTTCAGCTTCCACGCAAGGTCGTTCAGGAACAGCTCATGCTCCAAGCCCTCGACCGTGGTGTCCTTCGTGATGTGGACAAATTCGATTTCCATCATTCTCGCCCAGTCGCGCAGCTGCTCGGCAGTCACGTCGTAGGAAAGAACGGTGTGGTGTGCGCCGCCAGCGGTGATCCAGCATTCGACGCCCGTGGTGAGATCGGGCATCGCGCGCCACATAACGCGGGCGACCGGCAGGTTCGGCATGGGCATGATGGGCTTGACAGCCTCGATATCCTGCACGATGAGGCGCAGTCTGCCGCCCATGTCGATGAGGCTCGTGACAACGCCCTTGCCAGCCTTGCCTTCAAAGACGAGACGAGCGGGATCCTTTTCGTTCATGCCGATGCCGAGGAAGTGCGTCTCGATGCGCGGACGGCCCGATGCAACGGACGGGCAGACCTCGAGCATATGCGCGCCGAGGGAATATTCCTGCCCCTTGACGAGGTGATAGGTGTAGTCCTCCATGAACGCGGATGCGCCGTTGCCGTTTTCGCCCATGGCCTTCAGAATGGCGGTCATGGCCGCGACCTTCCAGTCGCCCTCGCCGCCGTAACCGTAGCCCTGCGCCATGAGGTGCTGGGAGGCAAGGCCCGGCAGCTGCTCCATGCCGTAAAGGTCCTGGAACGTATTCGAGAACGCCTTGCAGCCCTCCGCGTCCATCATCTTCTTCATCGCAATTTCTTCACGTGCCTGATAGCGGATGGCATTGATATCGTCGGTCGCAAAGTCATACTTTTCGCGGTAAACGCTCATGAGTTCGTCAATTTCAGCCTCGGTGACAGCGTTCATTTCCTTGACCAGATCGCCGACGGCCCAGGTGTTGACCTCCCAGCCGAGCTTCTTCTGTACCTCTACCTTATCGCCCTCGGTGACGGCGACGTTGCGCATATTGTCGCCGAAACGCATGACCTTCATGTCCTTCGAGACGGCCACGCCGATGGCCGCCTTCATCCAGCTGCCGATGCGCGCCTGCACGTCCTCATCCTGCCAGTACCCGGCGATGATCTTGCGCGGCTTGCGAAGTCTCGCGCCGATGAAGCCGTGCTCGCGGTCGCCGTGCGCTGCCTGATTGAGGTTCATGAAGTCCATGTCGATCTCTTCATTGGGAATTTCGCGGTTATACTGCGTGGCGAAATGCAGCCACGGCTTCTGGAGCAGATCCAGACCGTTGATCCACATCTTCGACGGGCTGAACGTGTGGCACCACGTGACGATACCGGCGCAGGAATCATCATAATTGGCCTCTTTCACGACCTGCGTGATCTCGGCGCTGGATTTAGCTGTGACCTTGTATTTGAGCGGATACGGCAGCACGGCGGACAGCTTCTGCGCCATTTCCTCCGCGCGATTGGCGACGGTGGTCAGAACGTCCTCGCCATAGAGCGTCTGCGAGCCGACGATGAACCAGAATTCATAGTGTTTCATAGTATCTCTCCTATCAAAATTACAGATTGCGGTGCTTATTCGTCCTTGTTTTTGCGCGAGAGCACCAGACTCTGGATCACAAGGAACAGACATATCATAGCAGAAACCGTGATATTTGTCCACCATGCCTCGTCAAGTCCCAGCGAGGAGACGATATTCTTGATCGTGCTCAGGGACAAAACACCAAAGAGCGTGCCGATGATATTGCCGACGCCGCCGGTCAGCATTGTGCCGCCGATGATGGAGGACGCGATGGCGTTCATTTCCGCGCCGCTTGCGTGCGACGGGGAGCTGGAGCCGACGTGTAGGAAGTACACAAACCCGCCGATGCCTGCGAGAATGCCGCAGATGAGGTGCGCGAGGAATTTCGTGCGCTTGACGTTGATGGCCAGCATATTGGCGCTGTAGCTGTTGCCGCCGACCGCAACAGCCAGGATCGCATCCATTTCAATGTCCTTGGCGACGACGGAATAGTTGATGGTGGAGAAACGGCTGACCTTGATAAAGCCCGCAACGGCCACGCACAGGCCGAGGATGACATATGTCATTGCCGCAATGCTGGTCTGCATCGCGGCGGACGCGTTTTTGTATCTTGCCGTGCGCGGCATGGCGCAGCGCAGTGCGCTCAAGGCGAAAAACGACCTTCTCTCCGCGCAGATCGACCGGCAGAAGGAGCATTATGCCGCGCTCACCGCGCAATACGCGAACATCCGACGTATGCGGCACGATATTGCCAAGCATCTTGACACCATGCAGGCGCTGCTGCAGTCCGGACAGTATCAGGCTGCCGCGGCGTATTCAAACGAGGTTTCCGCGCAGGCGCAGGTGCAGGCGCATCTGGGGATCTGCGAGAATCCGATCGTTGACGCGTATCTGTTTTCCCGCTCACAGGAGCTGGAGCGGCAGGGCTTCCGCGTTCAGCTGCGCGTGCTGCTGCCGGAAGTCACCGGAATTTCAGATCCCGACCTCATTATCGCCTTTGCGAACCTGCTGGACAACGCCGCAGAGGCGTGCCAGACCGGTGAAGACCGGACGATCCTCCTGACCGCCGCTGTCAGCAAGGGCTTTTTGACCATCGAGACAGAAAATTCCTGCGCGCAGCCGCAGGCAAAAAAGCGCCGCATTCCGGAGCTGGAGCGCGGCATCGGCTTTTCGATTTTTCAGGAGCTTGCCCGAAAATATGACGGCAGGTTCTCCTATCACGCGGAAAACGGCCGGTTCACAGCCAGCCTGATCCTGAAAGGAGCTTCGCTTGCGCAACATTGCGATCTGTGACGACGAACCGCTGTACCGGGAACGGCTCGCGCAGTCTGTGCGCGCCCATGGAAACGGACAGGCGGCGCAGCTGCAGCTGTTTGATTCGCCGGCGGCGCTTTTGCAGGCGGTGCATATGCACGGCTATGCGCCGGACATCGCCGTCCTCGATATCCAGATGGATGAAATGACCGGCATTGAGCTGGCAAAGCAGCTCAACGCGGCGCTGCCGCAATGTGCGATCATCTTTGTCTCCTCCTTCCTCGGCTTTGCAACCGACGTTTACGAAGCGGAGCACACCTATTTTATTCTGAAAAGCGAGCTTGAGCAGCGCATCGGAACCGCGCTGCAGAGGGCGCTGAACCGGAAAGTGCCGCCGGTTCTGCACTATCCCGTGACGCAGGGCTACCGCAGCGTTTCCTGCGCGCAGGTGCTGTGTCTGGAGCGCATTCTCCGCAGAACAAAGCTCACGCTGCTGGGCGGCATAACAGAATGGACAGCGCTGCCGCCTGCGGAGCTGCTGGATGCGGAGGCCGCGCAGCAGTTCATCCGCTGCCACCAGAGCTACTGGGTCAACTTCCGGCAGATCGAGACGATGGAAAATGATTGCTTCCTGCTGCCGGGCGGCCTGCGCGTTCCCATCAGCCGCACCTACCGCAGCACTGCGCGCGAGCAGTTCTTCTCCCGCTTGCAGATATAAACCCGCACCGCCTTAAATTGGCGGTGCGGGTCGTTTATTTTCGTTCTGCTGGCTTTCCGCAGCTCAGCCGGTCACTTTTTGCAGCGCCAGAGGAAGGTGACGATCTGGGCGCGGGTGCATTCTGCGTCGGGGCTGAAGGTGGTGCGGGTGGTGCCCGTGGTGATCGCTTCCTTTACTGCCCACAGGACCGCGTCGGCGTAGTACGCGTCGGCGGAAACATCCGTGAACGGGTTGCTGCTGCCTGCCGCCGGGGACTGCTCAGAGCGCCAGAGGAAGGTCACGATCTGGGCGCGGGTGCAGGTATCGTCCGGGCTGAACGTCGTGCTGCTCGTGCCCTTCGTGATGCCGTTCTCGACGGCCCACAGAACCGCGTCATAGTAGTAGCTGTCTGCGGGAACGTCGGTAAAGGGCATGGTGCGGGATTCGGGCGCGGGTCTTCCGGCGGCACGCCACAGGAAAGTCACGGCCTGCGCGCGGGTGCAGATGCCGTCCGGGGAGAAGTGCGCGGCGTCCATGCCGGTGGTAATGCCGTTTGCAACGGCCCAATCCACGGCGTCCTCATAATAGCTGCCGGACGGTACGTCGACAAAGCTGCTGCGTACCCGGAACTGCACCTCGATGGTGTGGGACGCGCTGATGTTCTCGAAGGTGTAGGACCGCACCGCGCCGATGATCCGGCCATCAATTTTCACGTCGGAGACGGCATAGCCCCTGTTCGGCGTGATGGTGAAGGTCTGGTTCGCACCCGCCCGGACGCTGACGTCGCCGCTCGGCGTGATGGAGCCGCCTGCACCGGCAGTCGCCCGGATGATGTAATAGCCGGGAACGTACCCGCCGCTGCCTCCGCTGCCGCCGGTATAGGTCCAATGGGCGTACACGATGGTATTTGCCGCGAAAACGGTACTGGTCGCGATCAGCTCACCGCCGTTTCGCTCCGTGTACCAGCCGTCGAAGCGGTAGCTGCCGCTTCGGAACGCGCCGGGCAGGAACGCCAGTTTGTGACCGATGGTCGTCATGCTGCTGACGGCGGGCGTGCCGCCGTTGCCATCAAAGAAAATGACAAATTCGTTGACGGGAACCGGCTCCCAGATGGCATAGAGCGTGATATTCGATGTCACCATGATAGCTCCGTCGGCGATCACGCTGCCGCCGGCACTGAGCGCCCAGCCGCTGAACTGCATATTCACGGGCGGGATAAAGCCGCAGGCGGGAAGGGGATAGCGGCTGCCCTCTTCAACGGTGACCGGCTCCATGCTGCCCGTGCCGCCGTTGGCGTTGAAGGTGATCGTGAACGTGGTCGGAATCACTGCGGAATCCTTCCACAGAGCCTTGATCTCGGTGTTTCCGAGCACGACGTAGCCGTCGCCCGCATTGTATTCAACGCCGCCGATCTCCCACGCCTTGAATTCCTGACCATCAGGCGCGGTAAAGCCGCAGGCGGGAAGAACATACCGGCTGCCTTCTTCAACGGTGACCGGCTCCATGCTGCCCGTACCGCCGTTGCCGTCAAAGGTGACGATGAACTCGGTGGGTGCAGGAGGCGTTACGGTGCGCTCGTAGCCGCAAACATCGCAGGTCGTATCCGCGTCATCGGTGTAGACGTGCGTGGCCTTGTCCTTGATGCTTTCTTCCCTATTCGGGCAGTCATCGTCGGTGCATTCGTGCCAGTGGCTCGTGCCGTCCTTGCTCCAGTCGCCGTAGCTGTGCTCATGGTGTCGCCTGTATGTTCTGACTGTCGCCGTAGTCTCATTTCCCGCGTTGTCAGTTGCGACCACGGTATATTCCGCTCCCGCGTCATTGTTGCCGCCGTCGGGTGCGGGGAGACGATAGGTGGGGCCGTCTTGCTCCACACCGTTGATGGTCACGGACTTGACGCCGGAAGACGTCTCTCCCGATGCAGCCGGGTCGATCACGGTGAATGTGTACGCGCCGGGCTTTCCATCGAGGGTATCCTCGACGGTGTAGCTTTCGCCGTCCGTCAGAGTTTCCATAACCGGGGCTTTCGTGTCCCTCTCAAGCACATGATCGCACACAGTGCAGAGCTGCTTTTGATTGCTCCAGTCGCCGGGGATGTGCTTTCCGTTTTGCTTGGACATTTCCGCGGCGGGGTCTCGTGCGCCGCACTTCATGCAGGCCCAGATGTGGCAGTCGTCCCTGATCGCCCAGCCAAATTCATGGCTACATGTGCTTTCCTCGCAGCGCAGCTCCAGCTTGCTGATTACTCTGCCGTAATTGTAGGCATACGGCAGGCTCAGCCGTTGCAGGTCCACGCGCCCATTTTCGTTGGGGATAAGAAGCTCCGTTGTGGTGTCCCAGTACCAGTACTTCTTCGGTTCCTGGTTGTGGCGCCACTGCCACCCTGTCGCGCTCAGCCACACGGACTTCCCGTTTGAGGCTCCGATTTTGATGTTCTCTTCTATAGACATTGCAAATTCCTGATCTTGCATCACTACCTGGTAGTGCACCCGGTTCGAGCCTCTTCCGACCGCAGATGCAGACAGCGCTGTATAATCGGGACTCGAATAAAGCGGAAGGGCCAGCGCAGTCAGCGTTGTGTCCTTGATTAGAATGTTCCCGCTGTTGCCGTTCATGCCGCCGCCGATGCCCGCACCAAAGTAGCCCTGCGCCCTCACCACGCCGCCAGTGATGGAAATGTCATAGCCCGAACCGTCTCTTCCGCCACCGATTCCTGCACCGGCATAGTTACTCCAAGCTTCGACCGTTCCACCGGAAATCTCGATATGATGCGCATCTTCCGACTTGTTCTGTCCGTCTTGATCGCCGCTGCCGATTCCTGCTCCGCCTGACTCGCTGCCGGCATTCACCGTGCCGCCCTTGATATAAATAAAGCGTCCGGGGCCGCCCTGACCGCCGCCGATCCCTGCGCCTTCCGAAACGGACCGCACCATCAGCTTGCCGGAATACACATAAATCTGCTCGCCGACGCCGCCCTGACCGCCGCCGATACCAGCACCGTATACGCCGCTGGTCGCAAGAATCTCACCGCCATAGATATCCGTCGCCAGAGAGCCGAAATGAAGGTTCATGCCGTGTCCCTGCGAGAATTTCTTGATTCCGACCTTTGAGCCTCCGATGCCAGCGCCATACCTGCCGCCTTCACACGTGAGCTTTGTCCCCGTCTGCACCAGAACCCGGAGATGACCATCGGTTTTGTTTTTCTGCAGCGCGGCGAAATTCTCCGCGCCGATCAGCTCGCTGTCGTTGCCGATAAAGTACAGACAGGCGGAGGCACCGCCGTAAAGCTCGATGGCAGGGCCGTCCTTGGGTGCCTGAAGGCGGACGCCGTCCAGAAATATGTGCGGCGTAATTTTCTTGCGCCCGCCATCGATTTTGATCCGGTATTGAAAATACCAGTTCGGATCTGCGGAGCCCTTGATCAGATAGGTCTTGCTGTCCGTGATTTTCAATTCTTTTTTCTGATTTGTAAGGTACACTGTCTTGTCAAACGTCGTTGGAATGGAAAGCTTGACATCCGGTAGCTCATCCGCCGCAAACGCCGTTGTCGGCAGCAGCGTCAGCACCATGCAGCATAGGAGCAGGATGCTGAGTATTCGTTTTTTCATTGGCTTTTCTCCTCCTGTTCGTGTCGGGCGTGCTTGTCCGCCGCGCCTTTTTTCTGTTTTTCTCTGTTCCTGAGCCGGAAGCACAGCGCGGTGATCGCCGCCGCCGCGGCAAAGCAGACAACGCCTACCAGCACATAGCCGCCCGCGTCCTCCCGCAGCAGCATCGCGCCGAACGCGCCCCACGCGGCGGTCTGTCCCCGCACTATAAGTGCGTCCGCCGCCCCGGCAAGTGCCGTGAATAACATCAGGCAGAAAGCGGAGAGGCTTATTGCCTCGCGCCGCTGCCTCCGGCGGGTGTTTTTCCGCACCCGCTGCTTGACGAGTGCGACCCGTCTTGCGGTATCGTACATAGTGGTGGAAGCCTCCTTTCCTTTCCCTGAAGTCAGGCTCTTTCACTTATATAGGTACATGAAATCGAAAAAACTCTCACCTCTGTCCCAAGTTTCTTCAAAAAAATCCGAGAGCTGCCGGAAACAGCTCTCGGATGAAGTTGTTTATCAATGTGTAGCCAACAGTGCCGCCGCCTTTCGGGCGACGATGATCTCCTCGTCGGTATGGACGGTGAAGACGCGGACGGGGGCGTCCTCCATGGAGATATCCATTCCGGCAATCGCCATACGGTTTTTGAAGCCGTCGAGCCGGACACCCAGAAATTCCAGACCCTCCAGACTCAGCGCCCGCACGAGCGGGCTGTTCAGGCCGATGCCGCCGCCGAAGACGATCGCGTCCAGCCCGCCCATGACTGCGGCGTATGCGCCGATGTATTTTTTGATCGAATAGCAGTATGCGCGGATGGCCAGCTCCGCGTCCTCGTTTCCGGCCTCGGCTGCCGCCTGCACGTCGCGCAGATCGCAGCCCGCTCCGCCGGACATCCCGTAAAGTCCGCTCCTCGTCTGGAGCATCTGCTTGACCTCCTCGAGCGTCATGCCGCAGGATTCGACCAGATAGAAGATGATATAGGGGTCGATATCGCCGCAGCGGTTGTTGTGCATCGTGCCGCATTGCAGCGTCAGGCCAAGCGAGGTATCGAGCGATTTCCCGTTTTTGACGGCGCAGATGCTCCCGCTGCCGCCCAGGTGGCACACGACGAGCTTCAAGTCCTCACGTTCCATCCGCTCCTGTGTCCACTCGGTCATATATTCGATGGATGCGCCGTGGAAGCCGTTGCGGCGGATGTCATAGTTACGGGAAATCTCGATCGGAATGGAATAATAGTACGCCTCCGGCGGCATGGTGCGGTGGAACGCCGTTTCGAACGCGCCGATGAGCGGCGTACCGGGTAGCAGCGCACGGAACTGCCGGATGGCGGCGAGATACGGCGGATTGTGCGCGGGTGCGATGGAGCTGAACGCCTCCATGCTGGAAAGCACATCGTCCGTCAGAACCTGCACGCCGCTTATGCCCTTTGCCAACACGACCTTGAAGCCCACGCAGTCCAGCGCGGACAGATCGGGAAGAACCGTGTCGGTCAGCTGCCGCAGCATACGCGCAATGGCCTCGCGGTGCGTGGGGAAGACAGCGCTTTCGTCGGTCAGCGCGCCGTTTTCATGCGTTTTGGCGTAAAACCGCCCCTCGCCCGCGCCGACACGCTCAGCCCCGCCGGAAGCCAGCACAAGCTCCTCAGGCATACGGAACAGCTGGTATTTCAGCGACGTACTGCCGACATTGCAGATCAGAATATTCATAGTGTGCTCCTTGCTTTTTTCTATACTGTAACAGATGGGGCGGGAATTATCAATACATTACATTTGGCCGTCCATATAACAGACAGCGGCCCGGAGAGAAGAAGCGCTTCCCGCCGGGCCTCTATTTATTTGGGAAGATCGATCCAGTAGCGCCTGACGGTGACGGCCTCTTCCGGGTCATAGCGCTCGTCTTCCAGAACGCCGCCGTTTTTAAAATGACCGTTTCGGACGCGGCATTGTCCGCATCGCAGATGCAGAGCACCCCGTCAAAGCCGAACTGCGCGGCAAGAGCAGCAGCGCCGGGATACTCCCGTGCGCCGCCGGAATGCGGATCGTCCGGACAAGAACGTCCCGGTCAGGCAGCATTAAACGCATAGCGGCTCCTTTCTTTGTTTGAACGCGTCAACCAACCGTAGTTGGTAGGGGCGGGGCTTTGCTCCGCCCGGCGGGATGCCGTGGATTTATTAAAAAAACCACGGCGAATCCGTAGGGACATCCCAATGCGCTTGTAGGGGCCGATGCCCACATCGGCCCGTTGGGAAGTTATGAATTCGCCGCGGAGTTTCGTAAAAAACGGTGCATCCTGCCGGACCGATGTGTACCGGCAAGCGGCAGACCCACATCCGTAACGCTCCTTTGCCGCGAACGGCTGTGACCGGCATCGACCCATACAGCCGCCGCAGGGAGCCTTGGGGGCAGATGCTATTTTCCAAAATACGCTTGAATCTCTTCCATCCGCGCCATCTGGTCGACGGAGAAGGGACAGCGGCTGTTGCAGTGGCCGCATTGCAGGCAGTCGGAGGCGGCCTTTTCGAGCGTCAGATAGTGCTCCTTCGCCAGCACGTCGCCCAGCCGGGACAGGTCGTAATACTTGTTGATCAGGCCGATATCCAGTCCTGCCGGACAGGGGTGGCAGTGCTTGCAGTATACGCACGTGCCCTTCGTGTCCTTCGGCGTGAGGGAGGCAATGACGGAATAGTCCCGCTCCTGCGCTTTCAGATCAAGCAGATAGCGCAGAATGCCGTTCCGCTCATAATCCTCCAGATCGCCGGCCTCATCCAGACAGTGCATGAAGCCAAAGCCGACGTTCTGCACAGAGTGCTCTCAGCCGACGGAGGTTCCGAGGCCGATCACGCTGATCTGCTCGTCCCCATGAGGCAGCTTCCGGTATTCCATAACATTCACCTCATAAATTTATCATAAATTTATTGTACGCCTGCCAAGGCGTTTAGATAGCGGATAAACGCCTTGCTGTTGATCATGTAGGGATAGTTGATGACGATCAGATCGTCCACGCCCTGATCGGCGGCAAATTCGGCCAGATTCAGGCTCGGCTTGCCGTCGCGGTTGAATTCGCGCGGGTCGATGACGATGATGCGTCCATAATGGCTCGTGAGGAACGGCACGAACGCGTTGCCGTAGGATTCCTTCAATACAATGCACGTCGGCCCCGGTACGTCGCTTTCGACGATGCAGATGGGCGTATCGCCGCCGATGAAGCAGAGATATTTATTCGAAACGGAATCGCCCAGCTCCGTATACACGACGCTCACCGGCGTGCCGTTTTCGAGATTCCCGTTTGCGTAATACCGCGCATGGGTGTCGGCGATGGGCAGATAGTATTCCAGATAATCCGGGTGCTGCTTCAAAACCTCGCTCTGCGGATAGCCCTCGGTAAAGCCGTACATGGAGCCGAGGAAGGTGTCGTAGCGGCCCGTCTGGAACTGCTCCAGCGGAACGGCTTCAAAGCCCGCGGCCTCGCAGAAGGCAGTATAGGCATAATATGCGCCGAGCTGCGTCCAGTGGTGGTCGGTGCGGAAATAAATATATTCGTCCGTGTGGCTGCGGAGCTTGGAATAGGCGTCGACGGTGACGATCTTGTCGTTCATCTGACTGTAGCAGAAGTCGATCATGTCCTTCTGGCTGTGCTCACCGGTGTGCAGACTCTCAGGCGAGTAAAACTCGCCGCCGTTCGGCGTGATGAGCGAGATCGTGCGCACGTCGGGACCCATGGCGCTGGCCAGATTGTCGATCGCGTCCGCGTAGCTGGTGATGAGATCGTCCAGCCGTGTGGGAATTTCCATTGCGCGGTCGCCTACGACGACCACGGAGCCAGCGTAGCTGGCGTCGGATTCCTCCGGCGTGTCAAGCTCCGGGTCGGCCTCCGGCTGCTCTTCGGGCTGCTCCTCCGGCGGTTCGGGCGGCTGCGTCGAATCTGCCGGTTCCGGCGTTGTTTCGGGCTGCGGTTCCGGCACTGTCTCCGGCTCAGCGGGCGTCTGCGGCTCCTGCTGCGGGGTCTGGCCGTTGGCCTTCTGCACGGCGTCGAGCGATTCGCCGCCCTGTGCGGCGGAATCGCTCTGATTGAGGATCAGAACGCTGTCCTCGCCGCTGCCGGAGTAATAATAGAATTTATTAAGCGTCCGGTTCGCCTGCAACAGCGATTCGCGTCCCGGGAAGGTGTCGGAATAATACTGCTCCAGCGCGGGGATATACGTCCCGTCCAGCAGCGATTTGACGGAGAATTCCGGCTTGACGAACTCCCGCTTTTCGGACACGGAGCCTGTCGCGTCATAGTCGGCCAGCGAATAGACCCCGACCGAGAACATGGCGGCAAGCAGGATCAGCAGAAGCGCCGTATATACTTTTTTCATAAGCCCGCCTCCTTAAAACCGGAAATACAAAAACGCGTTATAGGTCGAGCCGACCAGCGCGATCGTGGACAGCGCGAGCAGCGCCGCGTCAAACACGAACGAAACGGCGGCATAGACGATCTGCCCGCTCTTTTTTCCGCCCTGCGCGCACACGCCGCCGAACAGGCTGCCGAGATTGCGCGGGATGGACGTTGCGCCGATGGCGCAGAGGAGCAGCAGCGGCAGATTGTTCGTCAGCTGGATGCCGGCCTGCGCGTTGGAAAAGCCTGCGCCGTAAAGCCCGAACATCACGCCGAAGTTCTGCACGAGCCGCGTCATGTCGGTGTAATAGAAAATGTTCCAGCCGAAGATGATCAGCAGCATCGTGCCGAGCCTGCGTAGCAGATACGGCACGCGCCGCATCGATTTTTCTCCCACCTGCTTTTCAATCGTGAGGATCACGAAGAAATACAGCCCCCAGAGCACAAAGTTCCAGCTTGCGCCGTGCCACATCCCCGTCAGCGCCCAGACGATCGCCATGTTGAGCAGCCTGTGCTTTTTCTTGCCGCCCAGCGGGATATAGACGTAATCGCGGAAGAAGGAGGAGAGCGAAATGTGCCAGCGCCGCCAGAAATCGGTGATGGACACTGCGGTATACGGCAGGCGGAAGTTCTCCATATATTTGAAGCCGAAGATACGCCCCATGCCGATGGCCATGTCGGAATAGCCGGAGAAATCAAAATAGATTTCAAACGTATACAGCAGAATGCCGAGCCACGCGGCGACTGTTGTGTTGGACGCGAGACTGCCGTCCAGGATCTGCGAGGCGACCTTGCCCGCCGCGTCGGCCAGAAGCACCTTTTTGGCAAGGCCGATGCAGAAGCGCGTCGCGCCGTAGAACGCCTCGGAGGCGTCAAACTGCCGGTCGTCGATCTGTGCGGCGACATCCGAATAGCGGACGATAGGCCCGGCGATCAGCTGCGGGAAGAGCGAGATGTAGAGCAGGAGCTTTGCGAACGAGCGCTGCGCCGGAACATCGCCGCGCCAGACGTCGACCGTATAGGAAAGCGCCTGAAAGGTATAGAAGGAGATGCCGATGGGCAGCGCGATCTGCGGGACGGGGATGGACGCGCCGAAAACCGCGTTCAGATTCTCCACGAAAAAGCCCGCGTATTTGAATACCGCCAGACAGCCGAGATCCAATACCAGCGCAAGAATCAGAAAAATCTTTTTCCGCCTGCGCTCGATGAGCAGGCCGAAGTACCAGTTGACCGCGGCGGAGGCAATCATTAGAAGCAGATAGACCGGTTCGCCCCACGCGTAGAAGATCAGGCTGAACAGGATCAGCACAGCGTTCTTCGCGCGGATGCCCGGGCAGAAGAAATACGCAATGAGGCAGACCGGCAGAAACAGATACAGAAAGATCAGATTGGAAAAGACCATGGCACAAACGCTCCAGCTTCGACATTGATTTACATAATTCGACTTCTTTAATTTATCAGATAGCAGCGCATTTTTCAAGCGGAATCGGCTGCTTTGCGCAACTTTTTCTTCCATTCCGCGAAAAGCTCTGCTTGCTTTCCCACACCACACGTGCTATACTGATGTTGTTTTATGTGGGATTGCCACAGGAAAGAAGAGGGATCCTGAAATGCTGGCCATCGAGAGAAAAAATGAGATCCTCGACAAGCTCCGCGCCGAGCAGCGCGTCCTCGTCAGCGACCTTGCCGCCTATTATCATGTCACGGAGGAGACGATCCGCCGCGATCTGGACAAGCTGGAAAAGGAAGGATACGCCACCAAGACCTACGGCGGCGCGATCCTCGGCAACAGCACGAAGACAGACCTGTCCTATACCATCCGGAACAAGACCAACGTGGAAGCGAAAAATCAGATCGCAGCCATTGCCAGCCGCCTCATAGAGGACGGCGACCATCTGATGCTCGACGACAGCTCCACATCCTTATATCTGGCAAAAAAGCTCAAGGAAAAGAAAAACCTGACCGTCATCACGAATTCGGTCGAGCTGGTCGTGGAGCTGAGCGACGTGGAGGGCTGGACGATCCTCCTGACCGGCGGGCGGCTCAAGCCGGAATCGCTGGCCCTCGTCGGCGACCAGACGCAGCAGGCACTGCGGCGCTACCACGTTGACAAGGCCGTGATGAGCTGCAAGGGCATCGATCTGGAATCCGGGGTCACGGATTCCTCCGAATTCCACTCACAGACGAAGCAGTCCATGCTGCGCTGCGCGAAAACGCGGATCCTGATCCTCGACAGCAGTAAGTTCGACAAGATCTCGTTCATCGACATCGCTCCGCTGGACGTGTTTGACACCATCGTGACCAACGCCGCGCCCAGCAAAGCATGGCTCGATTATTTTGCCGAGCACGGCATTGAATGCCTGTATCCGGGCGCGAAATAAAACAAGAACAGCGCGGCTGTCCCTTCAACCGGACAGCCGCGCTGCTGCTTGTTCCGCACGCGGATCGTTACTTTTCTTCAGCTGCAGTCTGCGCCTCTGCCGTTTTCTCCTTTTCCACCAAGGCCATACCGGCCAGAATGAGGAAGATGCCGGCGGCGCGCAGCAGACTGAACGTTCCGTAAAACACGTAATCGAGCGTCAGCGACATCCCCAGATTGCCTGCCAGCATGAGAATTGACGAAACGAGCGTGTTCGAGCGCAGCGTCCCGACGATCTGCAGAAGCTGCGCCAGCAGCCCGCAGATGCTTCCGAGATACACCCACCATGGGACGGATACAATATAGCCCCACGACAGCTCCTTCCCGTTTTTCAGCACGAGCATCAGCAGCAGCGACAGAACCGTCGCCTCCACATAGTTGATGAGCGCACCGTTTGCCGTGCCGAACAGCTTTCCGGCGCGGACGTTCGTCATACGGTTGACGGAGTTGAAAAAGCCGTTGATCAAGGCGGTCAGATAATAGATCATTTTGCAGCCCTCCCTCAGTTCAGAACGACCAGAAGCACGCCCAGCAGCACCAGCGCGTACCCCGGCAACTGCCGCTTCCGGATGCGCGTGACTGGCATACCGAACAGGCCGAACCGGTCGATCAGCGCGGAGGAGACGAGCTGTCCGGCAGTCGAAAGCGCCATGAACGCGCTCGCGCCGACGTGCAGCGTGCACCAGCTGGACGAGGCGACGATGGCGATGCCCATCACGCCGACCAGATACACGTACCACGGCGCACCCGCGAACCGCAGCGTCTGCCGCTTTGCCAGCAGATATGCAAGCAGCAGCACGAGCGCGATCGCGTGCACAAAAAAGCAGATGCCGAACAGACTGAAATAATTGCCCATCTGGCCATTGAGCGAAACCATGACGCCCTGCAAAATACCGGCCAGAAGCAGCAGCCCGAGATACAGCAGAACAACCCCTTCTTTCTTATCGGTCTGCGCGTATCTTACCACGGAACCGCCGCGTTTTCCAGCCCTGTTTTCTGCCTTGACAGGCTGAATGCACGCGGATATAATCACTGCATCAGAAAAACAGGAGGGGGACGCCATGGCAACGACAAAGGACTATCTGGATTTTGTCTGTACGCAGCTTGAGGGGATCCGGGGCGTCGACTATGGTACGCTTTAGCATAATCCATAATTTGTATATTTTGCCTGTGCGCGTGATTGCAATTTCTTCGCGATTGTGGTAAAATCAATTCCATTCCAATCTGGAGCACGGTTCATGATGAAGAAAACAAAGCTTATCCGCGGCGGCATCATGGCACTTTTTGTGCTGGCAGCGCTGCTGCTGGTCTATCTGGTGGTGCGGCAGACGATGCCGGATATCATTCCTCTGCTGCGCAGCGGCGACGAAGAGGCGCTGGAGGCGTATCTGAGCCGCGATATGTCGTTCACCGGCATTTTGTATATGGCGCTTTTGCAGATGGTGCAGGTCTGGTCCATCGTCATTTCCGGCGTGATCGTCAATGTGGCCGCCGGCGTCGTCTATGGCGTCTGGCGCGCGTTCGCCATCTGCCTCGTCTCGTCCTCCCTTGCGCATGGCATCAGCTTTACGCTCTACCAGCGTCTGGGGAAGTACCTCGATAAGCTCCTGCCGGACAACAGCTCGGACAAACTCGACATCGTTGCGAAGTCTGAGCATCCGGCCTATATGGTCGTGACGCTCTGCTTCCTGCCGCTCATCCCGAATGGCTTTATCCCCATTGCCGCCAGCCGCTCCCGGCTGAAGCCGTGGGAATTTACGCTTGCCATGTTCTTCGGCAGCGCGTTCAGCACGCTGGTTTACTGTTGGCTGGGCAGCAATCTGATCCACGGCGACTGGATCGGTTCTGCTGTGCTGGTCGTGCTGATGCTGAGCATTGCGTTTTTGCTGTGGAAGTACCAGAAGCAGGTGCTGCATCTGGTCGGACAGCTTGTGGAAAAGAGGAAGCAAAGAAATGGAAACAAAAACGCTGACCTTTCGGAAAGCAGCCGCGTCTGACCTTGACGCCGTAACGGCGATCTATGACAGGCTCCACGCGCAGGAGGACGCGGGCCGCGTGACCATCGGCTGGGTCACGGGTGTATATCCGATCCGATTTGACGCCGAGCAGGCGCTTGCGCGCGGCGACCTGTACGTCTGCGAGTCAGAGGGCCGCGTCGCGGCCTCCGGCATTCTCAATCAGAGGCAGGTGGACGTCTACACGGAGGGCCGCTGGGCCTATGCGGCGGAGGACAGGGATGTTTTCGTCCTGCACACGCTGACCGTCGATCCCGACCTCTCCGGCCGGGGCATCGGCCGCGCGTTCGTGCAATTCTATGAGGATACGGCGAAAGCGCTGGGCTGCACCGTGCTGCGGATGGATACCAACGAAAAAAACGCTGCCGCGCGGCGCTTATACGCGCGGCTCGGCTACCGGGAGGCGGACATCGTGCCGTGCGCGTTCAACAGCATTCCGAATGTGCGGCTCGTGCTGCTCGAAAAGAAGCTATAATTTTTAATATGGAGGACTGCGGAAATGGCAAGACCTGCATGGACAGCGCAATGCACGAACAGGAAGCTGATTGGGGAGCTGCTGCCGGTCCGGCGGCGGGAGAGCCACAAGGGTGATTACGGCAGAGTCCTTCTGCTCTGCGGCTCCGAGGGACTGACCGGCGCGGCAAGGCTTGCGGCAAAGGCCGCACTCCGCACGGGCAGCGGCCTTGTGTATCTCGGCGTGCCAGAGAAAATCTATCCGATCATCGCCGCAGGCGCGGGGAGCGAGATCGTCTTTCCGCTCCCGTGCGACGAGGCAGGGCGGCTCTGCATGGCCGCGCTGCCTGCGATTACAGCGCGGCTTCCCGAAATGGACGCCGTGCTGCTCGGCCCCGGTCTTGGCCGCTCGGAGGAGCTGACGCGGCTGGTGCAGGCGGTCCTTTCCGTCTGCCGCGCGCCGCTCGTTCTGGACGCGGACGGCATAAACGCCGCTGCGCCGCATATAGATGTGTTGCGCGGATGTGCCTGTCCGGTCGTGCTTACGCCGCATGACGGCGAGTTTTTGCGGCTGGGCGGCGACCCCAGGGCAGCCGACCGGACGCAGGAGGCGATGCGCCTCGCGGACCGGACGCACGCCGTCCTTCTGCTCAAGGGCAGCCGGACGGTCATTACCGACGGTTTGAATGTTTATGTAAACCATACAGGAAACCCCGGCCTCGCGGCCGGCGGCAGCGGCGACGTGCTCGCCGGGATGCTCGTGTCGCTTCTGGGCCAGCATATCATGCCGCTGGAGGCAGCTGCCGCAGCCGCATGGCTGCACGGCTCCGCCGCCGATCTTGCGGCGCAGGAGCTGGGGGAGTATGGCATGGTGCCGGAGGATCTGCTGCTGCGCATTCCGCGACTTCTGCCATAAGGGTGATATTTGTTGCGAAAAAAACTGGCGCTTCTTCTCTGCACGGTTCCCATGCTCCTGTCGGCCTGCTCGGCCAAACGTCCGGCCCAGCCGCCGCTGACGTTCCGCACGGCGCTTCTGCAGTCCGGCGGCTGCTCGTTCAGCGCCGCCATTACGGCGGACTACGGCGAGAGCGACGCGTCCTTCACGCTGGACTGCGTATTTTCGCCTGAAACAGGCGCATCCGTCACTGTGACGGAGCCGGAGTCGATCGCGGGCATTCAGGCGCAGGTCAAGGATACTGCAGCGTCCGTTTCCTATGACGGGATGCAGCTCGGCCTTGGCTCGCTGGCAAATGGAAATCTTGCGCCGCTGGCCGCGCCCTATGTTCTGGGACAGTGCTGGGCGGGGGAGTACATCGACGCGACCGGCACGGAGGACGGCCTTCTGCGCACGACCTACCGGATGGGCTACGAGGAAAAGGAACTCGTCGTCGACACATGGTTCTCGCAGGAGCCGCTTGCGCCCGTCCGCGCAGAGCTGAGCTTTGAGGGCCGGATGGTACTGCGCGCGGATATCTCCGCGTTTTCGATGAAATCAACAGAGGAATAGATATGAAGACACTCAAAAGAACCTGGGCGGACATCTCGCTCGACAATCTGGAATACAATTACCGCTCCATCCGGGCGCATCTGCCGTCCGGTACGCGCTTTCTCGGCGTGATGAAGGCCGATGCCTACGGCCACGGGGCCGTGCCGGTCAGCCGGGCGCTGGCCGATCTCGGCGCGGAATATCTGGCCGTGTCCAATCTGGAGGAGGCCGTGCAGATCCGGCGCGGCGAGGTGCGCCTGCCGATTCTGATCCTGGGCTATACGCCGCCGGAGTACGCCGCGAATATGATCTTCCTCGATATCACGCAGGAGGTGCATTCGCTGGCCTACGCGCAGGAGCTGAACGAGGCGCTGGCCGGGACAAATTACATTCTGAACGTGCATCTCAAGCTTGATACCGGCATGACGCGCATCGGCTTCTTTGCCTATGACAACGACCGGACGCTGGACGAGCTGAAGCAGGCTGCGGCGCTGCCGCACCTGCACATTGAGGGTGTTTTCATGCACTTCTGCGTCGCCGACAGCCGGGCGGAGGAAGACGTTTCGTTTACAAAACTGCAATACAAGCGTTTCATGGATATGCTCAGCGCCATGGAGGGCGTCGGCATCCGGCCGGAGATCCGGCACTGCTGCAATTCCGGCGCGGCGATCCTGTACCCGGAATTCGCGCTCGACATGGTGCGCCCCGGCATCATCACCTACGGCAACGCGCCGTCGGAGGAGCTGGAGGGCGCGATCAGCCTGCGGCCCATGATGTCGCTGCATTCCATGATCGCGCAGGTGCGCACCGCACCTGCCGGGACGGATATCAGCTACGGACGGCTTTACAGAACGACGCATGATACCCGCGTCGCCGTCCTGCCCATCGGCTACGCCGACGGCCTGAGCCGCCTGCTGACCGGAAAGGCAAGCTTTTATCTGCAAGGGAAGCTGGTTCCCGTTATCGGGCGGATCTGTATGGACATGTGTATGCTGGACGTTTCAGAGGTGCCGGACGCGAAGCCCGGCGATATCGTCACGATCTTCGGCTATGACGACGACGGCACGCTCGTGCCGTGCGAGCGCCTTGCCGCCGCGCAGGGGACGATCAACTATGAGCTGCTCTGCCAGATCAGCAAGCGCATTCCGCGTATTTGCCACCGTGGAGCAGAAACATCGCAGATACTTCAATATATCGTCTGAAAATCCGCCATTTTTCGCCGCTTTCTGCATAGTATGAAGTGGAAGCATCCGAATGTGAAAAGAAAGCGAGGTTCCTCTGTTTATTTTTGACCTCTGCGTGGGAGAATAGAAACAGCGGCGCGAAACGCGCGCGTACTTTTTCCGCGGAGTGTGAAGCAAATGGATACGAACGTCAAACGCGGCGACATTTTCTACGCCGACCTGAGCCCGGTCGTGGGCAGCGAGCAGGGCGGGTGCCGGCCTGTGCTCATCGTGCAGAACGACACCGGCAACAAGCATTCGCCGACAGTCATCGCCGCCGCCATTACCAGCCAGACCGGCAAGGCGCGCCTGCCGACGCACATTTCGCTGACCGGCCACGACGTGGGACTCACGAAGGACTCCGTCATTCTGCTTGAGCAGATCCGAACCATTGATAAGCGCCGCCTGCGTGAGCATACCGGCCATGCGGACCGCAGCGTCATGGAGCAGGTCGATTCCGCTCTTGCCGTCAGCTTCGGGCTACAGGGCAGCTGAGCCGCCGCATGGAATATGGAAAGCACCTCCTGCATATCGTTTGCAGGAGGTGTTTTTATGCTTTCATATCCGATCACCGGCGTCCGCGAGGGGACGCTTCAGGCCGAGCGGGACGGCCTGTATTGGAACGTCAGCGCCGTATGCAGCAAGGACTGGGACTTTCCCATCCGTCTGATCGCCGAGACGGACGGCGCCCGCACCGTTCTGGGCGTCCCGCAGCCGGAGCCGGACGGCCTCCGGCTGCGGGCAAGGCTCTCCAACCGGAGCTGCCCGTTTTCCGGGCAGACGCGCATCCTGACCGACCAGACGCCGGAGCCGGAGCCTGAACCGGAACCCGCACCGGCGGAACCGGAGCTGCTCCCGTTCGAGCCGGAGAAGCCCTTTGAGCGCATTTCGGAGTTTTCCGTCATGAACGTTGCAGAACAGGGCGGAAAACCATACTGGAAAGTCCCCGGCTGACCAAAAAGGCTTCCCTTGTGCCAAAGGGAAGCCTTTGTCTGCCTCGTGTCAAATTGTCCAAAACAGCAGCAAATATTCAATACAAGATGTATATATCAACGAATATGATGAATATAATATTTTTTACTTGCATATTCATGCATAATGATGTATATTATAGCAAACAAAGCGCGATGGGCAGCATGGGAGGGGATCTGCATGAAAAAGGTATTTATCGACGGCAGCGCCGGGACGACCGGGCTTCGTATTTTTGACCGTCTGCATGGACGAACGGACATTCAGCTTCTGACGCTCCCGGAATCGGAGCGCAAGCTGGAGTCCAGCCGAAAAAGGCTGCTCAACGAGGCGGACGTCGTGTTTCTGTGCCTGCCGGACGATGCGGCGCGCGAGGCCGCGTCATGGGTCGAAAATCCCGATACCGTCGTGCTCGACACGTCCACCGCGCACCGGACGGCGCCCGGCTGGTGCTACGGCTTCCCGGAGCTTTCTCCCGTGCAGGAGGCAAGACTGCGGCAGGCAAAGCGCATTGCCGTTCCCGGCTGCCACGCCAGCGGCTTTATCGCGCTGGTCTATCCGCTCATTTCCGCCGGACTGCTTGCGCCGGATGTGCTTCTGAGCTGCTATTCGCTGACCGGCTATTCCGGCGGCGGCAAAAAGATGATCGCGGAATACCGCGCGCCGGAGCGAAGTCCTCTCCTGAACGCGCCGCGCCAGTACGCGCTCGGCCAGACGCACAAGCACCTGAAGGAAATGAAGGCTGTCACTGGTCTTGCAAGCGAGCCGGTCTTCTGTCCGGTCGTCGCGGATTTCTACAGCGGTATGCAGGTGACGGTTCCGCTGTTTGCGGGCTGGCTGAAGCCGGGCGCAGGCATGGAGGAGGTAAAAAACGCCTACAAGGCGCTCTATACCGGCCCGGTCGTCTCCTATACGGACGCGGCGGATGAGGGCGGCTTCCTGTCCGCTGCCGCACAGTCCGGTCTGGACAGCATGAAGATCACGGTCGCGGGCAACGAGCAGCGGATGCTCCTGCTGGCCGTCTATGACAATCTCGGCAAGGGCGCGTCCGGCGCTGCAGTCGAGTGTATGAATTTGGTGACCGGCGCGGAAAAAACGCTGGGTCTGGAACTGTAACAGGGAGGAACCACAAATGAAACAGATCGCAGGCGGCGTGTGCGCCGCGACAGGCTTTTCGGCCTCCGGTGTCCACTGCGGCATCCGGAAGAATAAAACAAAGCGCGATCTCGCGCTGATCTATTCCAGCGTCCCGGCCAGCGCAGCCGCTGTCTATACGACCAATCTGGTCAAGGGCGCGCCGCTCGTCGTGACGAAGCAGCATCTGGCCGACGGCAAGGCGCAGGCCATCATCTGCAACAGCGGCAACGCCAACACCTGCAACGCCAACGGCATCGAAATTGCAGAGCAGATGAGCAGTCTTCTGGGACAGGCCCTGCACATCAAGCCATCCGACGTTGTAGTAGCTTCTACCGGTGTGATCGGCCAGCCGCTCGACATTGCGCCCATCGCAGCAGGAATTCCGGAGCTGGTCAAATGCCTCGGCCCGCACTCCGACGAGGCTGCCGAGGGCATCATGACCACCGATACAAAACGCAAAGAGATCGCCGTCAGCTTCACTGCAGGCGGAAAGGAATGCAAGATCGGCGGCATCTGCAAAGGCTCCGGCATGATCCACCCCAACATGGCGACCATGCTCGTCTTCATCACGACCGACTGCGCTATTTCTCCCGCCATGCTCCAAAAGGCGCTTTCAACGGATATCGCCAACACCTTCAACATGGTCTCCGTCGACGGCGACACGTCTACGAACGACATGGTGACGGTCCTGGCCAACGGCCTTGCGGGCAATGCGGAGATCACCGAAGAGGGCGCGGATTTCACCGCGTTCATGCAGGCGCTCAATACCGTGACCGTCTATCTCTGCCGCTGCATCGCGGGCGACGGCGAGGGCGCGACAAAGCTGCTCGAATGCAAGGTCTCCGGCGCGGAAACGCTGGACATTGCCAAAACCGTCGCCAAGAGCGTCATCTGCTCGTCTCTGACCAAGGCCGCCATGTTCGGAGCCGACGCAAACTGGGGCCGCGTCCTGTGCGCCATCGGCTATTCCGGCGCGCCGGTCGACGTGAACAAAATCGACGTGCAGTTTGCGTCCAAGGCTGGAACCATTCTGGTCTGTGAAAACGGCGCGGGCGTTGACTTCTCCGAGGAGCAGGCCAAGAAAATCCTGCTTGAGCACGAGATCGAGATTCTGATCGACCTCAAATCCGGCAGCGCGGCCTCCACGGCATGGGGCTGCGACCTGACCTATGACTATGTAAAGATCAACGGCGATTACCGGACGTAACAGGGGGGAGCGGCATGGATATCACAAATGCACAGCGGGCCAGGGTTCTGGTTCACGCGCTGCCGTATATTCAGGATTACAGCGGCAAGATCGTCGTCGTCAAATACGGCGGCAACGCCATGATCTCCGAGCATCTGAAGGATTCCGTCATCCGCGATATCTGCCTGCTGCAGCTCATCGGCGTGAAGGTCGTGCTGGTGCACGGCGGCGGGCCGGAGATCACCGATGTGCTCGGCAAAATGGGAAAGAAAAGCATGTTCGTCGACGGCGTGCGCGTGACGGACGAGGAAGCCGTCGGCGTGGCGCTCATGGTGCTGGCGGGCAAGATCAACAAGACGCTCGTGAATCTGATTGAGCTTAAGGGCGGCAGCGCCATCGGCCTGTCTGGCCTCGACGGGCATATGCTCGAGGCGAAGATCAAAAAGCCGGAGCTTGGCTACGTCGGCGAGATCACGAACGTGAACGTCAAGCCCATTCTGGACGTGCTCGACAAGGGCTATATCCCGGTCGTGTCCACGGTCGGCTATGACGATGCGGGCAATATCTACAACATCAACGCCGATACCGCCGCCGCACGCATTGCGGGCGGGCTTGGCGCGGAGAGTCTCATCGCCATGACGGATATCGCCGGGATCCTCAAGGACAAGGACGATCCGTCGACGCTCATCTCGTCCATCAGGGTCGATGAACTGCCGGGGCTTGTTTCCTGCGGCGTCATTCAGGGCGGCATGATCCCGAAGGCGGAATGCTGCCGCAGCGCCATCGAATGGGGCGTGAACCGCGTGTTCATCATCGACGGCCGCGTTCCGCACGCCATTCTGATCGAAATGCTGACAAATGAAGGCATCGGCACAATGTTCACCAGATAGGAGGAACGAACATGGATACACAAAAGCTTGACCAGACCTATATTGCGAACACCTACGCGCGCTTCCCCGTGACAATTGTAAAGGGCAAGGGTTCGCTCGTCTGGGACGATACGGGCAAGGAATATATCGACCTGTCGACCGGCATTGCCGTTGATATCTTCGGCGTGGCGGACGAGGAATGGATGGCCGCCGTCACCAAGCAGCTCGGTACGCTCCAGCATATTTCGAATCTCTATTATACGGAGCCATGCGTAAAGCTTGCGCAGATGCTCTGCGAAAAGACCGGCATGAAGAAGGTCTTCTTCGGCAATTCCGGCGCGGAGGCGAACGAGTGCGCCATCAAGGCCGCCCGGAAGTGGTCGGAGGAGAAAAAGGGCAAGGACTATTCCACCATCATCACCCTGAAAAACAGCTTCCATGGCCGCACGATCACCACCCTGGCCGCGACCGGTCAGGACGTGTTCCACCACGATTTTACTCCCCTGACCGAGGGCTTTGTCTATGCCGAGCCGAACGAGCTGGCTGACCTTGAGCAGCTGATCAAGGCCAACAAATGCGCCGCCGTTATGATGGAGGTCGTGCAGGGCGAGGGCGGCGTCATGCCGCTGGACGAGGCGTATGTCAAGGGCGCGGCGAAGCTGTGCGAACAATATGATCTGCTTCTCATCTGCGACGAGGTGCAGGTCGGCAATGGCCGCAGCGGAAAGCTGTACGGCTATATGCACTACGGCGTGCAGCCCGATATCGTCTCCACGGCCAAGGGCCTTGCGGGCGGCCTGCCGCTCGGCGCGACGCTGCTGGGCGAAAAGGTGCAGGATGTGCTTTCCGCCGGAACGCACGGCTCGACCTTCGGCGGCAACCCCGTCTGCTGCGCAGGCGCAATCAACGTCCTGAGCCGTCTGGACGAGAAGATGCTTGAAGGCGTAGAAGAACGCTCTGCGTATATCAAACAGGAATTGGCCGGCGCGAAGGGCGTGCTCGGTGTGTCCGGCCTCGGCCTGATGCTCGGCATCCAGACGGAGAAAAACGCGTCCGATATCATTGCAGCCTGCCGTGAAAAGGGCGTGCTGGTCATCAAGGCCAAGGACAAGCTCCGCCTCCTGCCCGCCCTCAATATCCCGATGGAGCAGCTGCAAAAAGCAGTCGCCGTCATCAAGGCGTGCTGCGCGGAATAAGGCTTCTCTGAAAAGGGAGCTGGCGCGAAGCGCCTGAGGGGCAGCAGCAGGAAGCTGTGAGAAGCGAAAGTCTTCCGGCAAATTCGTATGCACTTCCATACTTCAGCGTAGGGGTCGATGCCCATCTTCGGCGCTAAGAGCCGCGCAAAGCGCGGTTGCGCCTCGAAACT
>ENA-OPDG01000557-OPDG01000557.1-human-gut-metagenome-genome-assembly--contig:-NODE-557-length-33147-cov-3.449595_pt1 | contig 33147 bp, 37 predicted proteins | sample MGYA00241259_ERZ501498 | MGnify/ENA primary metagenome ERZ501498 (study PRJEB25962, sample SAMEA2042582) | human gut metagenome | biome: human gut; feature: human-associated habitat; material: faeces... | reverse complement strand
ACTACTGCCCTCTCAGAAAGGAGAAATTACCAATGGCTGAAAGAAAACGAAACAAAGTGAAAACTCCGAAGCATCTATCCAGAGAAGCTCGCCTGTATATCAATATCTCCACTTATGTTACGACCAGCAATCGAGAAGGATTTGAACGATGGGCAAAACTCAATAACCTGAAAGAAGCAGCCCGCACCTTCAACTATCTTTCCGAAAATAACCTGCTGAATTATGAAGATTTCCAACAGCATATTTCTGATATTGATGCTTCTGTTAAAGCGGCTGAACAAAGAATAACACAAATCAACAGTGAGCTGAGCACGCAAAAACTCATTCAAAAACACTGCGATTCTTACCGGCTCTGCCATAAAGTAATTGAAGATTGCAAATCTGCTAAAAATCCAAAAGAGGATAGAAAATCTTGAATCTGAACAGGCTGCTACTGTCCGGGAAAAACAGGAATTGCAGAAAAAGCAAAGACACTGAATACCATCCGACAGAATTTCACAGCACTGCTTAATGCTCCTGAGATCAGTTCAGACTTACTTCCAGCAAAACGGGAACCTATTTCTGTCACAAGAGATAAATAAGATTGCACTGACAACTCACTCATTTTCTTCCAAATCTTCCCATGGTTTAAAACCCATTTTCTCCCAGGTGACGCCATACGGTGCACCTCCGGAGGTATTTGTTTTTGGGTTATGCCAGTTATATAACGAAACGAAAAGACCGGGATTTCCCGATCTTCTCATATTATTTATGGACTTTTCTTTTACAAATACTAAATATGACTAAGGATATTCCCATTAAGGAAAGCCACATGATTACATTCGTATCGTCTCCAGTTTTTACATTTGGAGTGCGACTGCTATTATCACCCGATGGTTCTTCTGAAACTGGTGGCGTATTCGTGGTAATTGGTGGTATCGATTCATTTTTAAATTTAGGTTCTGCCGTTACATTCCAAATTATCTGATCATCATAATTACCTGGAACTGTTATGATAAAAGGTTCGCTTTGATATACTTGATTGCTAATTTGTGTTTTTTGTGTCTGGACAAAAAGATACACTCCTTTTTCCAGATCTCTGTACATAACTTCTCCGTCTGAGTTGGTCTTTCCGGACATTCCTTTGATGTTGTTATCCTGTACATATTTTTCCAGTTTTTTTGCAGCTTCTGCCTGAGCGGAAGAATCATCAAAATCAAATATGACTCCAGACTTTGCAAACTCACTCACTAATGCCCATGAATTATTTTTATATGTTCCAACCTGATACATCGTAAATTCAGTATTACTTAGCTTATATACCGTGGTCTCATCTTCAACAGTTGCTTTTAATAATATACTTCCCTGATCATTCGCAGACACAGGTAACGGAATGAGGAGTAAAAGCATACACATCACACTGGCCATACACATATATATTCGCTTACGTTTAATTATTCTGCTCATGTTTTTTCTCCTTCCTGCGTTTATGTAACTTAATGCTCACCCATATGATGATGAAAGCAACAATTCCAGCAATCAATAGAATCAAATTGAATGGGATTGTACACTGGAGGCCAACTTCCTCATCTATCTTCTGTGCCTCTTCATACGGAATTCTAGTGCCACGTACAAGCAGTCTGTGCGTGTTAACTGCATAAGGAGTGCATGTGACCAGTGTTACATAATCCTTGCCTTTTTCAATCTGTAAAGCATCTGTATCGGATGGCAATACTGTCAGAATCTGATCTACCTGATAGGCAAAGGTATGATGAAGAACTTTAATATAAAATACATCTCCAACCTCCATCTTGTTCAGATCGGTGAATATCTTGGCATTTGCAAGTCCACGGTGTCCGGATAATACTGCATGACAGCTCTCACCGCCTACCGGAAGCGAGGTGTTTTTCAGATGTCCTACACCTGACTGCAGTACTTTTTCGGATGTTCCATGATAAACCGGAAGAACAACATCAAGCTTTGGAATATCAATATATCCCATCATTCCAGTATCATCAATTTTCAAAAGTTTGTTATACTCATCATCTTCTGTCTGGTTTTCATTGCTTTCTGAAAATGGATCTGCTATGGAACCAATTCCGATCAGGCTTTCGTTGTAGTCCTGTGCCTGCTTGATCATTGCATTTTCCTGTTCTTCCGACAAATGCGAAACTTCCTGTTCATAATCTATAGCAATGGTTGTGCTGTTCATCTGATTGATATAATTGCTCACCACCGGATATAGAATTAAAGAAAATGCCGCCAGATATCCGATTCCTCTTAGTATTTTTACTACTTTCTTCATAATACCTTTCACCTTTTCGTCTGTTTCTTCTGAAATACCCAGTCCACACTGGACATTTCAGAAAAAGCAGACATCCTCCCGGTACAATACCGGGAAGATGAACTGTCTTTTTGTCCATTCTTAAACTTCAGAATGTCTTAGTTGTTTGCTTTCTTTTTGCCAAAAGCTTTGCTTGCTGTTAATGCACCGAAAAGAACGATACCAGCCAGTGTTACCATGAGGGCACCCTTGCTACCAGTAGATGGAAGCTGTGCACCTGTTTTGTTTTCTACAGCTACTTCTGGAGAAGTTTTTGTATCTTTAATTTCTTTACCTGTTGTTGTAGTTCCATTGTATGTGTAATCAACTGAATAGCTTGTCAGTTTGCCAGTTGTTTCATCATATACCGGTTTGATCTCAACTTTGATGTCACTGAGAAGTTTATTGTATCCTTCTGGAGCTTTTGTCTCTCTTAAGTAGTAAGTTCCGGCATCAAGACCTTTTACAAGAACTTTACCATCAGCATCAGATACAATTTTTGCAGAAGTAAAGTCTGTTGCTTTAGCTTCATCAGCTGTTGCCTGACGGTATACGCCGTTTCCTTCGTCTACAATATTAATCTTTGCATTTGTATCTGCTGCATCGCCAGCTTCGTTTGCTTTATAAAGCTCGAATTCTGCATTTGCCAGTCCAGTCTGAGTCTCATCTTTTAAATAATATTTGAAGATTGTGAAATCAAAGGTATGTACATCTACGATGCTTGGCTCAGATTTACCTGTTCCATCTGACTTCGGATCATTACTGTACTCAACGACCGCCTTGTTGGTATTTGGATTCATACCGATAACAGCATCTTTGTTTAAGGTTGCAGTATAAACAACTGTGATTGTATCGCCTGTTCTATTCTTAAAGTTGTTATAAAACTCATTAAAGCTAATAGTTAGTGTATGTGTTCCATTGGTATTTGTCGTATATGTCGGTAAGTATGTGTTATCTCCTGTTTTACCTGCTTTGAGTTCTGTATCTCCAACCTTTACAGACAGAATTGCTTTTAAGTCTAGTCCTTTTGATAATGTATCGGTAAATTTAAAAGTATAAGAATTATATCCTGTCATATCCGGCACTTTAGAAGTCAGCTGGTAAGTGACGGTATCGCCAATTCCAAAATCTCCGACTTTCTTTTCATCTGTTGCGCCATGTGGTGCGATGGTATCCTCAGACTCATTTTCGTCATCTAATTCCATCTGGTGATTGCCTTCCCAGTTACCATTCACAATAGCACCAATTGTAATTCCGCTTCCACTCTGTGCCGGAATGATTTTCTTGTCTACTGTCGGGTAATTACTCTTCATGTTAACTGTAGCATCAATACCTGTAACGCTAACTAAAGAGGCTACAGATTTTACTTTTTCATTTCCAGGTGCTGTAGATGTATCTGTTGCACCTAATGGATAAACTACATAGTATCCATAATCCAGGTTATTAATTACCGTAGCATCAGCGGTTGTAGTTGCATTTGTATGAGTAGCAGCTACAGTAGTATTATTCTCAAGAATCCAGCCCAGGATCGCTTTTGCAAACTCTGCACCATTACTTCCATCTGTTCCGACCTGTGCGTTAACATAGTTATATGCCGCTTCACTTAAAGCTTCGCCAGATAAAGATGAACCATTATCTACTTTTGTTTTGAAAAATCCTTCATATGCACTGTTCAGTGTATATGCTACATTCTCGCCACTTTTTGTTGCTGTAAAAATCTGATACAGATCCAGAGTCTTTCCTGCCACTGTATTGTTGACTGTCAGGGTTCCTTTTGGAGCATCTGCTGCAAATGCAGTCATGCTCATGGACAGTATCATGGTCATTGCCATCAGAACTGCCATAAATCTTGATACTAATTTCTTCATGTTCCTCTTCTCACTTTCTTTTGATTTTTTATTGGTTCGCTTGGGATTCCTTCAGCTATTACGGTGGAAGTTCCCCACGCAGCCATATCTCTCTCATGACCCTGCTCCCCCTTTCCTACATCGTCTGTTTCCGTTTCCTTCTGCGTCCGGTATAAAGCAGGAACGCTAACAACAGGCCACCTGCTATGATAAACATCATAATGCCCTCGCCGCCGGTATCCGGAAGCAGTGCAAAATGCCGGTTGATAATCGTGAAGGTAAATCCATCTTTAGAGGTTTCGATTGTAGTTGTATATCCTTCTATTTCCTTTTCGGTAATAAAATATTTATAATAATGCGGAATTTCGTTAGCATCTTTTATATAGGCCGAGAGCAGCTTATCCGGTTTTTCTGACTTAATAATTTCCTGCCATGTGGATTTTGAGATATCGCCTGTTATTACATAGTTTTCATATCCCGGCACAACTTCTGTATGTTCCGTTCCATCTGCATCTGTCCAGCTTCTGGAAATCTTGACCGTAATGGAATCAGGTCTGATACCATCCATATTCCGAAAATCTTTCCATACCTTATTAATGGTCAGATTTACATATTCATCACATGGATCCTGTGCATCTGATGGTTCCGGTGATGTGCTATCTTCTGTATTGACTGTCGTTTTGGTATCTGACATCAGAACGGCTTTTGCATCTGATACATAAGCATTCAGATCTGCTGTTTCAAAAGAATCTTTTGTTGCCATAACTGCATTCTGCAAGGTGTTATACTCATCTACCTGCACTACATGTTTTACCGAGAAGATACTCCATCCATTTTCCTGACTGAACGTATCTGTCAGGAGTTTGGAATTCTTTTTAATCTCATCAAAAGTGATCACCGGTTTTCGGTAAATACGGTAATTGTTATTCTCACCTTCTACACCTGCTTTTGTATTAAAGTCATATGCAGAGTTCAGATCACTTTTTCCGCTGAATGGTCCCACCAGCTTAGATGTTCCACGGACCACGTCGCAGTAATACATGTTGTTATTTTTCAGCAGTCCTTCGTCGTTATATCCTACAAAGCCTCCGCTTCGTCCATCTGTTGCAGTACCGTCTGCATCATTTCCGGCACCGCCGGCATAGACATCGTATCCCGTACTGATTCCATATACATTGCTGTCTGTAATTTTTGTCCTGTTTGCCTTAATCAGGTTGACACTGATGTTGGACTTTACATCATTATCTTTCGTTATGATTCCGTTTTTGTCACATGGAAGCTTAATAGAGGAATCTCCGATCTTAATGATTGCAAAATCTGTCTGCTGATTATTATCATCAGACTTTTTAGACAGCCCAACGGAAATATCCAGTCCAAGCAGATTCACATGGATGAGATTTCCATCGTACAGTGCATCAACCTTCACAATTCCAAGATTAATATGCAAAAGATTGGAATCCTGAATCTTATCCAGATACAATGCCTTTACAAGGTTATTCAGGACTACGAGCAAAGCGTCGACTACTGTGGAATCCAGTTTTACATCTGCAAGATAGGCAAAGCTTGTTCTTCCGGCAAAGCCTCCTGCTGTTCCGCCTGATGCTACCTGTTTCAGGCTATTTTCCTGATTTTGGGCATCTCCGGCATTACAGCCTGACATTCTGGCAAGATTTGCATAGCCGATAAATCCTCCGGCGATCTGCTCCTTTCCGTCTTTACTCTGAACGGTATAACCTCCAGGTATGCCTGTCACACTGCTGTCATCAATGTGGGAACCAAAAATATCCAGAACGCCGAGGGCACCGCCCAGAAGCTGTCCGGTATTATTTCCCAGCACATCCAGCTTCTCCATTTTCACAACTCCGCTTTTTCCGGAGTATCCTACAAAGCCACCTACGCTGTTCAGTCCAGTTACATAATTTAATCCTGTTACGCTGCTGTTTTTGACAGATCCATTTAACAGTGAACCACCAAATCCGCCAGCTGTTCCGCTGTATGTAACCTGATTATTCTGTCCTGCATCTGTTGCTGTGTTAGCACTGACGCCAAGCCCTGCATCGAGACTGCCTGTGACATTTCCGTAATATATATAGCTTCTAAACGCATCCAACACATCGGTTTTTCCAAGCTTTAAAAGATACTGTAAGACAGAGGTCTCACCATTGGCACTAATATTTGCGGCACCGGAAACATCCGCAATACCGAAGCATCCACCGGCATATTCACCGGCCACTACGGAACGGATCTTGTCTGCACGGATTTCGCTTCCCGGCTTATCCTTCTCGCCAAGGACCGCTCCACAGAGACTTCCTGCAAATCCTCCTGCTGCTTTTGCGTACCCGGTATTGCTTCCATTTTGATAGGTTCCGTTTACGATCACGCCCCAGTCATCCCAGGCTGAAACAGATGCACAGCGGATGGTGGAAACGGTGGCATTCAGAACCTTGATCAGCTCTGCCGGAGCATTTACCATAAGAACATCCAGAAGCTTATTCAAAAGTCCCTGCTTTGTAGCTGTATCAATAGCTGCCACACTACCTGGATCTACTTTTCCAGCAAAACCGCCTACATAGGAAGTTCCATCTACACGCCTTAAATTTGTGATACTGCAGGAGTTGGTTCCATCTCCCCAGATTTGTCCACCGATCATCCTTCCCACATAACCTCCGGCAAATCCTGCCGGGTCTTTGTCTGCAATACCGGTTGCTTTAATCCTTGCTCCGGAACGATAGCCTTTCACATGGGACTGTTTTACAACCGGAACAAAGGTTTTTAATGCTGCCAGACTGTCGGCACCGATAATCTTAAGACCTGCCAATGAAACATCACCTGTGTTTGCCACAGAACCGGTAAGCATCTCACCAGCAAAACCACCACTGCTTCTATAAGCCTCTGCTAACTGAAGATCTGTTGCAGTTCCATTTGTAACGGTACCACCTTCCATCCGTCCTACATAGCCTCCGGCAGAACCGCCCTGTGTTGCTTTATTTGCCAGAATGCTCCTTCCTGCTGTGACTGCGTATCCGTATGCATACTGAGAAATGATCTCATTTAACCGATTCTGATCATTAACTTTACCAAGTGCCTGTAATAGATTACCGTAACTTCCGTAAGAGCCGACAGCACCAACCCACTTATTCCAGGTATCCGTATCCAGTCCACGAAGCGGTCCATAAACAGTTGTATTCTTTTCTGTCGGATATACCGCCTGAAGAAGCGTCAGCGGATTACTCAGTTTAATAAGACCAAATAAAACCTTCAGACTTCCTGTATCTGCAACATTCGCACACCGCATCAGTCCTGTATAGCCTCCGGCATATTCCGTTCCATATACGGATCGGATACGATAGGCTGCACATTCCCTTACGGCTCCTGTGTATTCAGAGCCTTTCCACTTATCCGTATTATTTCCCCAGATCTGACCACCGTAGTTGTAACCTGCATAGCCTCCGGCAAGCCCACGGTAAATGCCGTCATCACTCTCAGCCTGAGCCCTCACAGCACCTCCACATGGAATACTGGTTGTTTCGCTGTTTTTGATTACAGGAACAAATGCCTGTAAAACGCCAAGAAGATTATCTGCCTTGATCAGTCCTCCAAGAGCACTTAATCCATCTACCACATCTGCCGCATTCCCCGGCTCCATAGTTCCAACATATCCACCGGCACTTTCACGCCCTATGATATGTGCAAAATTATAAGAATTACTATTCTGAATCCGAACTCCAAGAAGTTCTCCTGCATATCCACCAGCTTTTCCGGTATCACCGTCTCCATCTGTTGCAAGAACATTAAATCCGCCTGTTGCTCCGTAAACATCTGAACTTTCTATGATAGATGCAACTACGGTCAACGCTGATAACAGATTTGAGGCAGAAAGCACCTTATCCAAAACGCTTGCGCCTCCGATAGCCGCCGTACTTCCCATAGCAGCTTTCCCAATATAGCCGCCTGCATAGCGGTAACCACTTACCGCATACTTACTTCCAGTTCCGTAATAACTGCTGCCATCTTCCTGCTGCAGATTCTTTGGCTCGCTGACAGGGGTATGCTGCAGTTTATTTACATCAGAATTGCTGATCTGTACACCGGTTCCGCAGCCAATAAAGCCTCCGGCACTTCCGGTATCCTGATCGTTAGTGCTGTCTTTTTCAAGAGTACCTGTAACGGTAACGGTAAACCCTTTTTCTACAGAATTAACACTGGCATTACTGATCACCGGAACAAAAGCATTAACCAGGGAAAGTAATCCTGTCAGATCAACTACTTTTGTAAGAATTGATGATTTAGCTCCAATCTCTGCAACTGCTCCAGCTTTTACAAGACCTCCGAATCCTCCGGCATAACGAAGTCCTTCTACTTTCAGAAGATTTTCCACTGCCGTGCCTTTTCCGGAATCAACAGCATTTGCTGAATTATCTACATGACCGCTCTGCATCTCTCCAACGAATCCACCTGCATAGCCTTCTGCGTTATCAGATCCTCTGTCAGCTATGACAGTCAGTCCTTCGTTTTCTTTTTTAATACCGCTTACCTTGCAGTTTGTAATCTTACTGGATGCAGCCTGCAAGACACTCGCCAACTCTTTCTGTAGCTGCGCAAAATTTTTGTCACAACTTCTCATTATTTTTGACACAAATTTTCGGAAAATATTTTCGGAATTTAATACACGAAACGGAGGGATTTTTGCCCTCCGTTTTTTTGACATTTAAGATGATAATAACGCTACTCTTCAATGTTGGTTACAATGACCTGTTCTTCGACTTCTACCTCTTCCTCCGGAAGGGATGCAATCTGTTCCTGAAGCTCATTGATTCTGTCACGTACCTTCTGACGCTCTTCGCTTAATGCCTTGAAGTCATAAGGTATCTCTTTTCCCATTTTCTCATATTCCATGCATTTTGTCACCTTCCAATCTCCGATTGGTGATGATGTGCAAGTGAGACTATTTTCCAAGTCTCTGATTTCTTGTTCCATTCTCTGTCTCTCGTTCATTGTTATATCCTCCTTCAATGAATGGCTCTATAAAGAGCTCATCAAACAGCTTGTCCATGTTCTTCAGAGTGGTATATGAATCATAGTGTGCTACACTTCCACGCCATGAATTATATGCACATCTGACATCCTCGAATCCTATCTCTCCCTGATCCAGTTTGATACGAAGCTTTTTGAGCTTCCTTCTCATCCTGGTAACGGAGTCACGGCTCACTCTCTGAACCACTTTTCCTGTGTCTGTGAGACTATATTTGATTTTGAGGAATGTGAAGCCTTTGGACAGCTTGATTATCTGTGTTTTCTTTGCATTGATGAAAAGTCCAAGCTCATCACATATCTGCTCGATTTCCTTCAGGAGCTGCTTCAGGTACTCCTTGTCTTCATGAATAATATAGATGTCATCCATATATCTTCCATAGTATTTCATGCCCTTCACAATCTTACAGTAGTTGTCTATTCTTGTAGGATAAAACACTCCTGATATCTGTGATATTTGACTTCCAATACCAACGGATTTTTTCATGAACTTCTGACCTGTCAGTTCCTCTTCATCTATCTTCGCATACTCAAGCGCATTGTATAAGGTATTGAGGCTCTCTTTGTATTCTTCGTCTGTCATATAGGAAACATCTATCTTGAACGTGTCTATCAGTTTCTCAACGAAGCTCATGGTCTCTGTGTCACCAATCTTGTTTCTCATGGCTTCGATTAGTGGCTCATGATTGATGTTATCGAAGAATTTACTAAAATCAATGAGAAGAATGTATCCCTCATTGCTCTTGTGCTTTCGGTAGTATCTATGAAGGTGTGTGCTTAGTCTCTTCCTTGCGAAGTGTATTCCTTTTCCTTCCATAGATGCTCCATTATCATATATCAGATACCGTTGAAGTTCCGGTATAAGCACATTATCACATACCGACCTCTGGACTACTCTGTCAGATATGTGCATTGATTTTATATGTCTTGTCTTGCCTCTTTCACTCAATGAAAACTCATAGAAGTCCTTCTGTTCATACGTTCCATTAGCAAGTTCTTTCTGTGTGTGATTGATGTTCCTTAAAAGGTTCATCTCATATCTCTGTACCGACTCTTTCCATGCAGTACCCTTCTTTGCCTGTCTGAAGGCATCCAGGAGAGCATTGGCATCATATACAGATTCCATATCTTTCATATTTGTTACCTCGTTCCTAGCGTCACCAGACGTATCTGGACGCATCAAGATAATTGTTTACCTCTCGGAAGGACAAGCTTTCCTTTCCTGTCTGGTATATCGGCGCGTAGCCTACACATAGTATAACGACACGAAATCGGGCGAACACAACCCTCGGCGGAAGCGTTATTATTGTTACTATTACCATTATTGTTACAATTAGCGAACGCCGAAGCCGACACAACGGCACTAAGAAGTTGCGACTGAATACAAAGCTTGCCCTATATTATTATTTTTTGCTCTCCCTGATTCTCTTCAGGATTTTGTTGTCACTTTTTCTCCAACCTTTAAGGAGTGTGATCTCTTTCTCAATCATATCCACATACCGCATGTACTTCTGTGCATCGACTGGAATAATTGATATGATGTACTGCATCTCTTGGAGCAGCTGCTCACAGTTTCCTATGGCATGGTTCTGAAAGTTTCTCCTGTCATGGAACTCTTCCTCACTCATCGGATATATCGTGTTTGCCTGGGTGATATTCATTATCATGCTATGGCAGATGTTGAGTACATTGTTTCTCATCTTGTCAATGAGCCACATCGGGTATTCCTCCACGATGCTTCCACACATACCATACTTCTCTACCATTTCCTGAATTTTTTTCGTATCCTCCGGCTCCATGTTACTGATTCCGTACAGTGATTTCACGGTTCTCACTTTATCCTTCACTCCGAAGTCCCTTAAAAGCAAGAGCGTGATTTCTCTCCGCAGCTCTGTCGCATTATGGAAGAACTCCAACTCCGACAATGCCCTTTTGTTTTTTAATACAGACACATCATCTCTCCTTTCGCTCCATCCGCCCCCATGAAGGGGGCAGATTCACCGATTACCCGATCAGGAAATACGGGCGAACACAACCCTCGGCGGAAGCGTCATCATAGCCACTAACACCATCAACGTAACAAACAGCGAACGCCGAAGCCGACACAACGGCACTAAGCCAATACCACATTCTTCCGCCACCATGTCCCTGTCCTGCGATTTTCGCAGCCGGATTGTGTCTGAACAGATTAAACTGTGTGTTACGCTCTCCTGTATCGAAAAAGGAAGAACTCAATACTGTCGAACCATAGAGCTGAATTTCACTCATCAGGCTCAATAATGTATCTGTCCACGCCCAGTTGTTCGAGTAACCGACATGTCCTGCTCCTGCGTTTGAATTGCCTGTTGTAGCAACACTGTTGGTGAGCAGTGACCTGTGTGTTATTATATGATTTTTTAGAGCTGTTTGCAAGGCTGTAGCGTAAATTGGAAGTGTTGTTGTCACCATTTTTGAACCTACATATCCGCCTGTTGTGACATTAGTATCATTCATCTTTGCTGTGGTCTTGAAGCAGTCCTTTGGAACAATGACCGCATGATGCTTTGATACTGCTGTATCACCATTTAGAACAAATGTATCTAAGTCTGCAATCACGCATCTGACTGTCTCTGTTCCACCAATAGAAGTGTTAATTGATACATCAAAATAGTCACCGATGAATAGATCACTGAATGTTCCATCTGAAATCATTGCACATATCTGATCCACTGTGTAGATGTTTGTCAGGTTCTTCCCTCTATAGATTGCATTGTGACTTCCTGCTCCATTTACAAGCATCTTGTCCATTTGATCCTTCAGGTACTGGTCATTTCCAAGAAGCTGCTCATGTCTTGAGTTCCACTGGTCACAGTGTCCTGGTGTCTTTGTTGTCATTGCTTCCATTGCTGTGTTGAATTGTGATGTTACCGCTAAATTTGCCATTATTTAGTCCTCCCTCTTAATAATTATCTTCGATTGTGAATGTTGTCTCTGTCTCATCCTTACCTTTACGAAGGAAGTTAGAGAATGCAATGACATCACCCTCTGCATCAATCAGAGCCATCTCTGAAATCTCGGTACCAACAAGTTCATCCTCTTCCAGTTTGATTGTATATTCATAACTGGTATCAGATGTCTTTGCTGATGAAGTGTACTCCTTACGAATCACCTCATGATAGAGTTTCACATTATCTGCAAGTGGTGTGATGATGTTTCCACTTGCATCCACTCCTCCTGATCCAAGAGCGATCCATTTTGCCTTGGCAAGTTTGCCTGTTGTATGGCTTGCTTCAGCCATCTTCTGTCTTCTTACTTTTGTGATAACATTCTTCATATCACGCTACCTCCTGATTCTCAATCCCATCCAGAAAAATCTTTCCATCCAGAGTCCATGTTCCATCCAGATAATGAAGATCAAATCCAATGATGATTGTGTGTTCATATGCATCCACTATCTTACTGCCATCTGTTAGCCAGGAGCCATCAAGATAGAATAGATTATGTTGATTGTGCCATCTTACTTCTTTTATGCTTTCTTCATGCGTGACAGATGCTCTGAAGGCATCCTTGCGCTTGAAGTCTGTTCTGTCTGTATTCATCAGAACACTTCCGTCTAGCATCCACGTTCCATCCGTCTTCTTATACTCATAAAAGAAAGTCGGCAATGAATACTCTTCAGACTTTGTTACCTGTTCCTCTTGCTCCTCTATCTGTACGGTGTAAGAGCCTTTCACGTTTCCACTCTCATGTGGAAAGTTCAAAAATCCTTTGTATCTGAATCCGATTTTCACCGGATAATTGCTGATGCTGCTGTCTAGCATATACTGTCCATCTGTATTCCAGTGTCCGTCAGTCTTCCTATATGACCAGTAGAAGATTCTCCACCAATAGTCTACCCTGGAACCAGTGGAGTGTGGTTCATGGACAGCCAGACTATACCTAAATAGATAATTGTCCTTTGCTCCAACCTCTTTGACTCTCCTGACCTCTTTCTTCAGTATTGCTGTTGACACTGGATGCTCGTCATCCACACTCATATTATTGACAATATAGAACTCCGCCCATCTGTCTTCGAGTTCTCCTGCTTCTAGGTTACGGCTTCCATCCAGAATCCATGATCCATCTGTTTCATAATAGACACGACCATTCAAGACATTAGCCATAATCTTCTCTGGGTTCGGATATCCAAGAGCCTTCACTGCAAGTATCAGTCCTGGATCAGTTCCTCCCAGTCTGCACACCTCTGTGTAGTTTGCAATCCTGCTCCTGAAGTTTTCATCCTCTTCTCCTGTGTATTTGGTCAGCTTCCTATCTGCTGCATGTACTGGTAGCATCTCAACATCACAGGTTGCAAGCATTGTCTGCTCACGTGCCTTCTCGATGCTCTCCATTCCATCATCAAAGTATTCTCCCAAGACCTTAAAAAGCTTGTACCATTGATTCTTGCTTTTCTTAATCTTCTTGAATGGTGATGTGAGCAGGTAGTACATATAATCACAAAATTTTTCAAACATGATTATGCACCTCCCACATTCTTCACTATCACCTCAATGCCTCCAAGCATCATGACCTTTCCCTTGTCCAGTTCTATGTCTCCATCAGGAGAACTGATTTCTGCCCTTTTGTATGTCTCGATGTCGCTCTTCATGGCATATCTGATATCATCCATATACAGACAATTCAGTTCTTCTCTGGAACTAAGCTGCATAAACTTCTCAATGGTCTTTTCTGCTGTCTGCTGAACTCCATCCGTGGATGCATCTTTTGCAATGTACAGTGTCAGCTTGATATCCACATTGACAATCGTGGATGACTTATATAAGAAGTCATCATAATTTCCCTTCAGGTATGCTGTTGCATTTTCTACCTTCTTAAGCAGTTCCTGTGTGGCTTCGCCTGATGTACTTGTGATGATGATATCCGTGGTTCCCTGACCTCTTGGATGCTGTGCATCCACTCTGACATCAAGAACACCACTCACCTTCTTTGATACATTTATCAGTTTTTCCTCTGTGGTTCTTTCTGCCAATTCAGACCAGGCATCCTCTGCCCTGGTTCGTAAATCTTCCAGGTCTTCGATATCTGCTCCCTCTTCATATAGCCATCCCTCTTCATTGCTTACAGAGACAACTCCGTCAAGGTGAATCATTGATACTGTTATCTTCCCAGTTGAGACATTGTATCCTGTTCCAGGCGATTCAGCCTCAACAAGTACCTTTCCACTCTTTTCTCCTGCTCCTATGACAGTTGTATCAAGCACATAGAACTTCAGCTCTTTTCCATTTACATCTGGAAGTGTTTTGAACATGTGTCCCTTTGTGATCTGAAGAGCGTTCTGGTAGTCATCCCTATACAGAGTGACATATCCCCTTGTTTTAATTGCTTCTTTTCTTTTTTTTCCGACATCTGCGACTTTGATCTCCAACCAGTCACCCTCTGCATGTTTGATAAATAGGTTGTTGATGATTGACCTGGCAAGTCTTTTGATATCTATATATATGAGGACGAATATCCGGATGATAATGTAGAAGATTCCACCTTTATTGAAGTTGTTTATGATGAATCCTTCTTCACCAAGTTTTCCCTTGATTTCTTCCATTGTCTCATCCTCATCTGGTATCGGGCAGACCTTATCAAGAATTTCTTCATCTATCATTCCGTTTCCACCTCCACTTCATTTGTTGATAATTCGATGTTATATTCTTCTTTGGAATCCTGTTTCGCCACACTGATCTGGTCAATGAATACTCCATTTTCAAATGATATGTTCTGCATTGTCTTTCGCTGATCCAGGTATTCCCTTTTCGCCAATTTATCTCTGACTCTCTGACCAATCTCCATCCTTGTGAGTTCGTCATCCTCTCCATGAGCGAAGTCCAGAAATCCGAATCCATACGCTTCATCTCCATCTTCATCCTCATAGAAAAGCTCTCCCTCTTCGGTCTGTGTTTCCAGTCTCAAGTCTTGCTCCCAACATTCATCTCCTCTGACTGTTTTGAACTCTCCATTCTCATCTGCCACAGGCTGACCATTCTCATCAAGCATGATGTCAGTGCAGTCTTCTCCAACTATTGTCATGTCTCATACCTCCCAAGTATGAACACTCCGCTCCCTCCGTATAAAAGGAGTACAACGGCAATGTCACCCTTCTCGAATGCGATATCTGTTTTCACACCAGGTATCTCCGGGAAGTCTTCATTTGTGTTCATTGTTTTGTCAAGAATTTTGAGAACACAGGTGTATGTTCCAGCTGTCTCTGTTACCCTGACAACCTTTGCATACATTCCAGGAGGATTCTGAATATGTGGATAGTTCTCTTTAATTTCCTTTTCCATTGTCTTCTTTACAAAGACCTCAAGCATATCCGACATCTCATCATCCTCCCTTGAAATAGATATACATTCTTGTGTAGCCTTTGGAGTCACTTCTGATGATGGTCTTTTCAACCTTCACCGTTCCTGTGTACTTGGAATGTGATACCTCAATCTCCTGACTGTGGTGTATCCAAGGTACTCCTAGTGTTTCAATCTCCCACAGGTCTCCGTATTTCTTCATGGAGAGTATGTTCTCATTCTCTTCCAGTATATAGATGGTTTCCTGCTTTGGTGTACATCCCCAGTAAAAGATTCGGTCTCTGAAGAAGAAGTCATTTTCAATTCCCCACGTACTGTTAAGTTCCATGATTGCCTTGATTCCATTTTGCTTGTTTACCAGGAACGTGCTCTTCTTTCCATATTCCTCTTCTGACAGCTGATAGTTGCTCACTCCTGCCTGTGTCAGGATATATTTGATAACATCCTGCGGTGTACAGTCAAGGAAGGTCTGCTTAATTGTGATTCTCTCAAGCTTTATCATGTCATCTCGGATCATGATTTCCTTCCAGTAGTCATTGTCCGTCTTTCTGCAATAGCCTGGAAGCAGCACATCATAATCACCTTCATATCCAAGTTCGACCTGTACCTCTTCCATATCCTCATAAGTGACAATATTCTGAAGCTGTGTTGTCAGCTCCACTCTGCACCAGTCTGATCTAGCTTCTCTGCTGCTGAAACATTCCACTTCCATTCCGCTTGTGATCTCATATTTTGATGTACTGATCTTAAACTCCGGAGATATTAGTTTTTTATATCCCATGCTTCAGACCTCCTACTTTGTCAGCTGCCTTGCTTTAGACTTCGCATTTGCTGTGTTACGTTTATTCTTTGTTGGACTCTTTCCGGTGTTCTTTTTGCTCTTGTTGCTTCCAGAAGAACTCTTTTTCTTTGTCTTAATTCCTGCTATCGTTGGAGCAACAAACTCCAACGTAGCAGTCTTTCCACTTTGGGAAATTGTATTGTCATGTGTCAGCTGCTTGAAGTAGACCTTTGAGATTCCTCTTGTCGAGAAGTCTTCTCCGACCAACTTCAACAGCTTTGCTTTGGTCTGTCCATAAGGTTTGAAAAGCCTTTGGTACGTTGTGATCTGTTGTGCTATTGTCATCTTCTCTGAATCTTCCAGTATTATCTTGACACTGACCTTTGCAGCTTCATAGCCTGTCGGCTGATTTGCTTTTGTCTTGCCTTTATCATCCTGGATATCTTCGATACTTGCCGTTTCAGATACACTGATTTTTTCCACTTGCCCTGGAAGTTTTACGCCTCCGAGTTTCATGGTGTTTTCCTGAACCAATAACATCAGGCTTTCCTCCCTTCTATGCTGTAGCAGGTTTTGGATCTTCTGAAGAGTTCTGTGCATCCTTCAGCTCATCCAACAGTTTGAACAATGTTGGAAGGTCTTTTAATTTCTCAACATCCAATCTGATTTCAAGCTTCTCGATCACTGTTCCCCTATTCCTATCCGAATACCGCTCCAACTCTTTTTCTGTTACACTGTTGTCTTTCTTCTCAAGCGTCTTAGTTTCTTTTCTTGAAAGAGCCTGTACAATTCCGCTTCCCACCGATTTTGTGTCACGGTCATTATCAGGATTTATCTCTTCCTGAATGAATTGTCTTAACTTGTCCCATAAAGCGGACAGTGGAAGGATTGCTTCATCTCCTGCTTCTCCTCCACCTAGCAGATTTCCTCCTGATGCTCCGAAGATTGTCGGCTTCGTCATGACACCACCTTTTGCATACCACTGGATGTCAAAGCTTGGAAGTGATCCTTTTCCTGCAATACCGAATGGTGCAACGCCACCGCTTATACTAATGTGTGGAATTTTCAGATCAGGAAGCTTCCAATTGAAACTGAAAGCACTCTTCAGCTTTCCAACGAATCCTGAAACAACAGAATGTGCAGCGTCTAGTTTTGACTGGAACGAAGACTTCACATTGTCGAGCACACCTGTCACTGCACTCTTTGCTCCATTCATTCCATCAAGAAATTTCTGCTTGATTCCTGTCAGTTTTCCACCTGTCAGATTGTCAATAAATGTCAGACCTGATGTGAAGTATCCTTTTACTGCTTCCTGTGATGCTGCTACAACGCCCTTGATTCCACCACCGTTCTGCTCATAGGCATTCTTGATATTGGATAATTTTTCTTTTGCTGTGTCAGCTGCTGCTCCCATAATATTTCCGAAGAAACCCTTCACCGCATTCAGTCCGTTTGATACAGTTTCCTTCACTCCTGAAATTGCAGAACTTGCATCAATTCCGATTGCTGATAGAGCACCACCGACCACGTTCAAAAATCCGTCTACAAATCCGCCTATAAATGAGGTAATTGCATTGAATCCGTTGATGAAGAAATTTTTCAGATCATCGACCGCTGCGGATGCAAAGTCGCAAGCTCCCGAAAAGTCACCCCTAAATAATGCGACAATCGCACTCACGACATTTGTCGCAAATGAGACCAGGCTAGACAGTGCATTTGTCAGTGGTGTCAGTGCGGCTAATACGCCCTGAATTGCACCCACGAATGTTCCGACAAACACAGTTCCAATTGCGCCTGCTATAACTCCGATAATTTCAAGAATCGGCTTTGCTGCTTCGTACAGTTTCATCAGGTTTTGACCTAGATTTTCCAGTGCAGGTTGCAGTGTGCTCCATGCCTGTGTGACCGCACCCTTCACATTTTCAAATAAGCCGATCCAGAAGTTCCTGAATGCCTCTGACTTGTTCCATAGAAGGACGAACGCTGCCACCAATGCAACAATTCCTATGACCACCCACCCGACAGGGGATGCAGCGAATGCTCCACTCAATACTGTCCAAGCAGTCTTCATTGTTGTGATGGCTGTCTTTGCTGACATGATTGCTTTTCCTACTGTTCCGACTACACCGATAACGGTACCCAGTACCACAAGCACAATTCCAAGTTTCATTGCAACATTCATAATTGTCTGTACTGTTTCTTGGTTGTTACTTATCCACTCCGAACCTTTCTGAATGAGACCACTCACCTTGTCCATCGTGTTATTTACCGCAGGAAGGAGACCATTTCCAAGTTCCTCCACATTGTTATGTATCTGCTGTTTCAATACTTCAAACTTCTGTGCAGGCGTATTGTTGATTGCCTCCGCCATCTCGTGTGTGACATCGGTACCTCGTTTCATACTATCCGCCATCGAGTCAATTCCACCAGACAGACCATCTATATCTCCATAGAGAAGGTCAATCATAGCAACCGCCTCATCCGTTCCGAATGCTTCTTTCAACTGTTGCTTTTCAACCGCATCAATGGTGTCTCCATACTTGGATTTCAGTTGTTCCAATATCTGCGGTGTTGACATCAGGTTATTGTTTGCATCCGTAAATGTAAGACCAAGCTTTTCTCCTGCTGATGCTGCCTGATTCAGGAATGACTTGTACTTCGTTGCTGCCTCTGATCCGCTCATGGTTGTCTGTAACTGTCCAAGTATTGCAAGCTGTTCTTCCAGAGGTACATTGTTGTTTGTAGCCGTTGCTCCAAGTGCGGAGATTGAACTTGCCATCTCTGATCCTGCTGTCTTGTAATTTTTAACCGCTGTGGAAATACCTGCGGAGAACATTTCCCCGAATTCTAAGTCTGACATATCTTCATAGGAGCTCTTATATATACCATATCCGGTTGCGAACAGTGAACCCATTTCCTCTGTGGTTGACTTTGTAGCCTTACCAGTAAGAGCTGCCAGTTCAGTAAACTGTGCCACACCTTCATCCGTAAGTGATGCAATACCGGATTTGATGTCATATGCTGCTGTGATAAAATCACTTTTTGTTGTGCCTGCCCATGTATCAGAAAAGCTCTTTGCTGCACTTTCCACGGCTTTCAGGTCTGTTACTCCTAATGAAGAAAGCTCTCCAAGAGCATCCTGTGTGTCAAATGTGGACTTGACCGTTGCAAGTCCTGCTCCTATGATGCCAGCTCCTACTCCTGTGAGAGCTGCTCCTGCCTTCTGTACTGTTCCAAAGGCATCATTCAATTTCTTAGTGCTATCTGTGACACTGCTTGTGACGCTTGAGAGGTTGCTCGTTAGTCCGTCATTCATTCCAAGAACTACTGACAGACGATATACTGATTCCATACCCATTGAGTAATCACCTCTCATGATTTTGTCCTGGTATAAAATGAACCCCACAATCTATCCTGATGTGGGGTTCTAGTCTGCGTCAGGGTGTGCTTCCACATATCCCTTGTTTACCCCGACTTCGATATCCTCAATTCTCATTTCTCTCGCTACTTCAGCCATAGCATAGATTCTGAAGAACTCATCAAAATCCACATCGGGAAAGTTTTCCGGAAGGAGTTCCTTGGGAAGATACGTGTATATCAATATCTTCCCATACTCCACAATGTTTCCTTTGACCTGCTCTATGCATTCGTCTAAAGCTTTTTTACTCTGGTATCCTTAGAAAGACCGAGCATATTGAGAAGTTTCTCACCCAGGCTGATTCCCATTGCAGGGTATTCTTCAAGTGTATCCTTCAACTCTGCATTCTGTTCCTCACAGATATTATCAAGTACGAAGGTTTTTAATGCCTTCACCGTTGATGTTCCAGAGAGCTTCGCATAACGCTCATAGGATGGAACTCCTGGCTTTCTGAAGATGAAGTCAAACTCTGTTTCCTCATCATCATCTTCCTGGATGATTGTTGTGATCTCATAGATTTTTCCATCCATCTCTTTGTACTTTTTGCGGAGTCTTTCCATTCTCTCCTCTTTTGTTTCAGTTGCTTTCTGTGATGCAGTGGCAGCTGATGTCATCGTTCTTTCCTGTGCCATTTCTTCGTTTCCCATTGTGGAACCCTCCTTGTTTTGTCAAAAATAATGATTATGTTACGCATCAAGACCGTTGATCTTAATACCACCAACAGCAAAGCCGTCCAGGTCAACCTTCATAGATTTATCTCCCTGTGCTGCTTTCAATGATCTCTTTGAAAATTTCACATTTGTGATGATGTCGGTTGATGTTGCAGCTCCGTCATCCGCATAGCTTACTGTGATTTTTGGAACCATGTACTTATAGAAGTTTTTATATCCCTTTGATTTGATAACTCTAGTCATCTCATCAAAGTCCTCACGGAGCATAGAAAGCTTCACGGAGTTCTTCTGATTACCAGTTCCATATCCTCGAATCTTTCCGCCTTTTCCATAGACAGGATCAACTTCCTGCTCATCATCGTAGGAAATTTCCTGAAGTTCAATGTTCTCCATACCGGATACATTGATAGTCACACTGTTCCAGTCATATACTTTTCCGTTAATCAATGCCATGTTGTTGTTCTCCTTTCTTCACTACTGCTCGCTGGATGATCTGTATGGATTATTCACTGCGAAGTCAAGATTGAACACTCTGGTTATACCCATTGGTACATACTCGATATGTGCATTCAGTGTCTCATCCACAAGGATGTTCACATCCTCTGTGTCGATTGTTACCTCTCCGGAACTGATGATCTTATCTCTAATAGCATCTTCAATCGGAATGTTCAACTCTGCTTCCATTGGCTTCACTGATCCTTCCAGATCATTCGGGTCTACCTCTGCCTGGATGTTCTCTGTTGCCTTCTGACACACTCCACGGACAAGTCTGTTGAGAACTCTCACATTTTCTACATATGTGAAGTCACTGGATGCAGGAGACATAACATTTGCATTGGACACATAAAAGTCTTCGAGTCCGTTATACTGTCTGAAAACCGTATATCCAAGTTCATCAAGTACCTGACTGTATTCTTCAATTCCTTCAGGAAGAAGTTTCAGAAGCTTTGCAGAGCTAACAGGGAACTGCTTTACGCATCCGATAGACAGGCTTTCTTTTGCCTGTCCAAGCAGACCAGTGACAACACCTGCCATGTTGATGCTTTGTGTTCTTAGGTCTTTTCTTACATAAGACGCAACGGAAAGGCATACACACACATATATGCTGCTGATTCCTTTTCTCTCTGCTGTCATTGCTTCCAGATACTCTTCAAGAGTCTCCTTCTCCTGAACGCCTCTTCCTTCACATACAAAGAGAACAGGCTTTTTATAGGTATTCATGAACACATCAGCTTCCGTCTGAAGTGCAGCCCAGAGTGTTTTACTTGACACACCTACAACGTGGATCAACTCATACTGCATATTGAATGTCATGAGTCTTTCCACTGCTTTCAGAACACTTGCATTGTTCATTGTTGGTGATGTTGTAGCGAATGAATACGCATCATTTGCAATAAATGACTTCTCCTCTGTCTGAACATCCTCAAAGGAAAGGGTGAGACCGGTTCCTGGTACCACGTATGTTCCACCAAGAGGGATTGTGATGTCCTCTCCGAAGGTGTTTCCTCCATCAATGGAATAAGCGAAGCTTCCTTCGTTTGTATCACCTGTCTCTGTGATCTTCACCACCATGTCATACGCATTGTTTGGCTTTCCTGTTACCTTGAAAGTACCCTTGCTTTCTCCTGTCTTTGTCACCTCACCGATTTCTCCATCAACATCCGCTTTCATCGGAAGCGCATAGATGGTCTTCAGACCATTTTCTGTTGCATCAATGCAGGAATCAGCAAGAGGCGTATATCCAAGCTTTTTCTTGATTTCATCAACCTTCATGGAGTTCGTTATAAGGACAGGGTTTTCGCTGACTGGTGTTCCAACACCAATCTTGATCTGGACTCCTGTTCCTGTGGAGCTGTTCTTTCCAAGGTTACCATCAATAATTGTTGCATTTACTTCACTGAACATTATTTTTTCACCTCTCTTCCATCAATCGGTGCTTTACCGAATGCTGTGACAGCCTTTTCATATTCTGCCACCGTTACCATCTTTCCGGTCTTCCAACCGTTTGCAGCCTTGACTCCCTCAAAAACTGCATCCGAAGTGTTATGGATGCCTTTGAGTTCTTCAATGGCTTTATATTCTTTTGCTTTATTCTCTGCCATCTTGGTTCCTCCTAATTGCCTGACCCGATACTGCCAATATTGACACCCTTCAGGTCTATATCTGTGTAAACGCCACCTGTTAATGTGACATCAAATTCAACTGCAATTTTGCTCTTCAGGATGCTGTCATCCCCTTCTACCCAGTCCGCATCACCAAGCTCGATGCCAACCCAGTTCCCATCAACTTCAAGTCCTTTGGCAATCTGTTTCAGGAACTTCGTGAGTATATCCTCAACTTTGTCCTCATCCGAGTCTGCAATGACAACATGCAGAGTGGTTGTCCTGTCAAACAGGCGGTTCCTCTGTTTCCGTTGCCCCTCTTGGTCTGTGTATTTTTTCTTTGAGCCTGAACGAGAGAACTTCTCGCCGATCCGCAGGACAGCTCCTACGTGAATCTCATTGCAGTTCTTCAGACTCTTCATGGATTCATGAATCTTTCCTTTGACTCCTGCATCCTTCAGCGTCTGGACTAAAAAGTCCCTTTCTACTTTCATGTGTTATTCCTCGAAAATTTCTTCCAGGATATCCTGAATCTCCCTGTTGTCCTGTTCACTGATTCCAAGGAACGGTCTTGCCGGAATATTTACCCGAACGGAAGGAACGCTGACCCAACGGTCTCCTATCTGGAAACGTAAATACTTACTATTCTTTGCCCTGATAGTTCTCTCATCACCATACTGGTGAGTAGCTGCATATACCAGATTCGTTCCAACTGCAAGACCAGACTCATCTGCCTGGGATTTGATTGATGTTTTCAGTGCTGTTGTCTTGGTCAGCGTCTTGCCACCCTTCTGCTGTGCTCTTATGGAAGGCTCCCACTTATGTCCGTCAGGAGACTCCTCCGAACGGAAACGCTCAACAGTGGAAGTCCTCAAGCCTTCAGCAATGGCATTCATGACTCCTGCCTTGTCCACATTCTGCATACTCTTCAGGCGTTCGAGCAGCTGATCTGTGTCTCCTTCCAGTCTTACTGATACAGAAGACATGCTCTCACCATCCTCTCATGCTTCCTCTTGTGAACAGACGCTCGGAGCTCTTCATGGAAAAGCCATTCTTTGCAGCATCCTCTGTGCTTTTTTCAGAGACTCCAATGTCTATCTTTCCCTCTGCGACCTTCGTCAGAAAGGAGATTGCTGAATTATATCTTGTCAGATATGTCTTCTCTCTTTCCGACTCATCAACACCCTTCCTTGATACCAGGTTGTAGAGGGCGATATCTTTCGCAAATTTATTGATGACCTGCGGTGTCTTGGTGAACGGCACCTTGTACCGTTTCGCCAAGTATCCGTCAATCTCTGCCTCTGCATCACTGACAGCCTGTTCTGCTAATGGAGTAATCGCCTTGATTCTCTCCTGCTCATCCTCGATATAATCATCTCCGATGATGACATTCATCATATCTGTCTTCAGCATGTCAAGCACTTCACTAACGGTACAATATGCCATCTATCTCACCATCCTAGCCTTGAGCAGTTCCATCAGAACCATATGCCATCTGCCAGAAGCCATATCCGGCATTGGAACGACCATCAGCTCCCCAGATGAACTCATCTCTCATGAATACATTTTCATCATCATCCTTTGTCAAAGCTGTGAGCTTGACTGGTTTTCTCTTCTGGAAGATGAATGGTTTCAGGAATTTATTGGTGCATAACAAGAACCATGCATCAGGTTTGTCTGCAAGCTCTGTCGCAACCATCAATTCAGCTGTGTCCTTGTAGACATTGGTTGTTCCCTCAATCTGATCTGCTTTGAGGATCAATCTTGCTGCCTTCTCATTTGCCGGTGATACCACAAGAAGGTTTGGAACAAGATTGAGGCTCTTTCCCTTGTCACCTGTCACGCTCATGATAGCGGTACGAGCTGCCTCATAAGAATCTGCGGAAAGCTTCAAGTGTGACATATTGCTTGTTGGTGTCTTTCCGCCCTCTCCTGATGGATGATCTGTTGCAAAGAATGCTTTACCGTCATAACACTTCTCTGTGAATCCGTTCTTCATTGCATCAAATACCAATGTATCAGGATGTTCCGCAGCTGCTTCTCCCATGTTGGAGAATAATGGTGTATATACTCCATACTGGTCATCCTCAATATCATCTCTTGGAACGGAAACAGTCATCTCAAACTTCTTGTTCTTGATGCTGTAGCCATATGCAGCCATCTTCTGAATCTCTCTTTCGCCAATCCATTCCTTCATCTGTGGCAACTGACCGAGCCATTTGTAGTCTGTCTCTGCGGTTGTACTTGGAACTGTTGTGGCGATCTTCTCATAATTGCTCTTTACTCCGTCAAAGGCTTTATTGTAAGCGGTTGAAAATGTTACATTAAGCCCTCTCAAATTTGCCTGGTTTACTAACATGTTTGTCTCCTCCTACAACATTTCTACTGTGACACCATCGTCTTCTACTGCAAGGATCACTCCTGCCTTACTGGAACCCTCTGCTGTGATGGTTACTGTCTGTGCATCTGATACATAACATTCCTTCAGGATGTCTGTGTTCTCGATTGTTCCGTCATTGTTCCATACGAAAGCTCCTCTTCTTACCGAAACCATTTCCTCTCCGGCTGCACCTTCGTTCTCTGTGTATCTCATTGCGCAACCTGCAACATTGAGACCTTCAGCTTTGGAAGCTTCCACTGCATATCCATCAGAATTGATTGCTACCATGTGAGCCTCTGTAATTGTTGTTGATGCTGCTACTGGGATGTTCAATTCCATTGATCCCATTTTTTCATTTCCTACTCTGTCCATGAATTAGTCCTCCTCTTTGAAATATTTTTTGACATCCTCTTCGGAGATGCCACAGTTCTTCAGAATGGCTGTGTCATATTCTGCCTTTTCACTCTTTGGTGCATCCTTCAGGTCAAGCTTTCCCTGTGGAACAACAACAGGAGCTTTGTCCAGGAAGGACTTGAATCCTTCTTTGTCACTAAGAGCATAGGCTTTCGCCCATTCCTTCTGTGCAGCCGTGATCTTACCATCTTTGAGTGCCATCTGAACGAGATCATCCGCATTGCGCTCCTTCAGTTCCTTCTTGAGTGCGATCATTTCCGCATCAGCTCCACCTGCCTTCAATGACATGACAGCTGCTGCAACATCCTCGGTCTTAGCATCTTCCTTCAGACCAAGAAGTGAAAGCACAACAGAATTTGCAACTGGTTCGCATCCTGCTCCACCTTTGTCTGCATTCTCTTCCATCTTCTCACCTGGTTTTGTCTGTTCGGCTTTTGCCTTGTCTTCAGCTGCTTTCTTTGCTGCGGAGATTGCTTCCTTCACTTCATCCTCTGTTGCGGTTTCAGGAAGTCCGAGCATAACTGCTAACTCTTTTAAGTCCATTTTTGTTTCCTCCTCGTTTTCGTCAATATTCTCTATATCAATGGAGTTCACCATAGGGAACATTCCATCAATAGCTGGAGTGTTGGTCAGGGCAACAGAGTGGATTGCCATTGCTTTCCTGTCCTTTTTTCTCACCATCACAACAGGTGAGAGATACTTATACTCTTTGTTCTTCAGATATTCTTCAGCTCTTGGTGTCCACTCAACCTTGGCTATGACAGCATCATCACCTTTATAAATGTCTTTGATCCATCCTCCGGCAGGAGCCTGGATGTCCTTCAGCGTCTGATGTTCATAATCAATCACCAGGTCAAGCTTTCGGTCTTTGAATTGCTGTCTTATCATTTCCACGCTCTCATCATCCACACTGAAGTCACCCTTCTGTGAATGAACGAGACCAAGAGGAAGAATCTTGATTTCTTTTGGTACTCCATCAACATCAACTGTGTCACCGGAGCACACAATAAATTTACTCATGCCATCAGCTCCTCTTTATTTGCCTTTCTAATAGCGTTATAACGCGTTATAACGGTGTTTTTTGTTCCTCGGTGGAAATTCCTGCCATAGTGGACACCGATTCGCTCAAAACGGCTTGATTTTGTTTCTGTCCTATTCTGACATCATTTCCCTTTTTCTCTCTCCCTGAATGCACTCTTCAGGTTGGAATCCACTCCTGTCAGATCAGGTTTCCAGGTATCTTTTGCAGGATTGTTTGAGAATCCTTTGTCAGGATACTGGTACAGTATCTCTCCTGTGGAATAGTCCACATCATAAGGAAGACCTTTGCTGATGTGTTCCTTTTCCCTCTCTGCCTGTGCTTTTGTCAGACTGACCACTGTACATCTGCATCGAAACCCATTTGGTGGATACCAGATATCCCATATAGGGTCATCTGCCGGATATATCTTTCCTTCCATCTGTGCATGTGATTCCCTTACCTCTCCATCCCCTGCCGTGATATATTTCCAAAAGGGTCTTAACTTCTTTGTTGTGGGATTGGTCATGCTCTTATAGTGTCCTGCATTATAAGCTGTCTGCATGTTGGTTCTGAATATCACATCTGCATTGAATGGATTCAGTCCTTCATATCCGTTTCGTTCCAGGAAGTCATTCATGGTATCCATGAAGTCCTTCTTTGTCTTACCCTGTTCGCAAGCATCCGTCAGTTCATCAAGGAACTTCTGAAGCACTTCAAGGCTTGTATATCCTGATACTGTGAAAGCCTTCCCCTTGCACTCATCACTGATTGCCCGGTATTCCACTGATGTCAGTGGTGTCTTCTTTTTCAGGAACTCAACAGCCTCCTTGAATATGAAGTCACCTGTGAGTCCATATTCAGCTTTTTTCATTCCATGCTCCTTCCCATCAGCTCTGACAGATAAATAGCCTGATGAAGAATGTCTTCCAGTTCAGGAGAATCCATCTGCTCATAAAGCTTCTTGATTTCCTTCTTATCCTTTAGAACCTCCCGGAGTGTTTCCAGATTGTCCGTTGTGTCAAGCATATTGAGAATAGGCTTCAGCATTTCATGAAATGCCTTCTCTGCCTGTTTCTGTGCTTCAGCTGCCATCAGGTCAACCTGTTCCTGCTCTGTCTGTCCTGTTTCATCCTTCAGACTCTTTTCCTCACCATCATCCATTGGAAGATGTGGCTCTCTTGTCTCTGTTACAAGTCTTGGATGGAGAACCTCTTCCCCATCTTCAGGTTTTGGTATATTGAATTTCTTGTATATGTGACTCTTTGGTATTTCAAGTCCCATATCGCAAGCTAGGGTCTTATAAATTTCAACTGTTTCTTTCTGGTCTTCTGCCTCCTGGCAGTCAAACGTGAAGAATGGAACATCAGCATCATATCCAAAGTTATACTCCACTAATGGTCTGATAATGTCTCTCCTGACTGTCACAGCCAATGCTTTCGCATCTCCTACTGTCAGGTCATGTCTGACCTCATTGTGAACTTTACCCTGTGCGTATGATCCTCCCCCTGAATCAGAGGATAGTGTCTGTCCAAGGACAGCCTTACTGATCTGCTCATCACAATATCTTGCAAGCTTCTCATAGATTTCAACACTTGTTGTCTTCTGGCTCTCGATGAACTCAACTATCGTGGAATCCGGTATGATTCCGGCTGCATCTGTTCCAAGGCTGTAGATAGCCTCCATCAATGCCTTCTTATCATCATCTGAAGCAGCTGCACTGTACTTTCCAAGGCGGAGAGGCATACCAAACACTTCACAGAATGCCACCCAGTCCTTCACATCATAATTTTTGAATAGATACATCCATGAAACAACTCGGAGGATTCCTGCTCTGCTTGTATGTCCTGACCTTGCCTTGTACTTATGTACCACGAATTTATTTTCCGGAAGAGATGTTCCTGAAGGGAACTCTCTTGTGCATATCTTCATTTCATCTGTCTGGAAGTCCCAGATCAGTTTTTTAGGATGAACGTACTCAATATTTTCAATGATGTTTGTCAGGTCTGAATCAAGTCCCCACTCAATCTCCATGACGCTCACGCCTTTACCAATGGCATCGAGCATATCAATAAAAATATCATCTAGGTTCTCAATTCCTTTCAGCTGCTCATCAATGAACTCTGCAATCTCTTTATCTCTCTCATCATCACTGAACGATTGAACTTCCCAGTCAAGTCCAGTGACTGCAAGTTTCCTTGTCTGAAGCTGTGAGAACAGGTGTGTATCCTTCTCTTCCATTTCCTCGAAGAGTTCCATCTGTTCAGATACATCTCCCTCATCCGCTGCTCTGAAGATTCTTGCAAGCCGTCTTGGTGTCAGTCCATTGGATGGATAGGTTGAATACTTATCATTTACATCTCCAACCGCCACCCTTGACCTGACTGGTCTTCCAAGTCCAGTGTCTACTTCCGGATTGAACGGCTGCTCTTTTACGATCTTCTTTTTCTTCTTTGCCAACTCCATTCACCTCCTAGTAGGCACCTTTACCCATACGGAACTTTCTTTTGATAACACTCTTGTACTTGGTACTTGTGACAATTCCCTTGATACTCTGTGCAAGCTGCACAGCCATTTGAAGCGCATCAGGTCCATCATCATTCTTTCCCATTGGGAACTCTGTCAGCTGCTTAATCAGTGTCTTGTGCTCCCTGTTAAATTTCAGATACTTATTTTTGATGACTGGCTGAAGTGATTCAATTCTAAGAACCTTATTGGACAGGCTCTGTATCTCCTCGATTGGAAGGTACTCTCCCTGTTCCGCCGACCTCTGCGCCATGACATCCTTGAAGAAATACTGGAACTGTACCGTCTCAACACCGAACTTGTAAAATCCTTTTGAATAGTCTCTTTTCAGTCTGCGGTTGATCTCGAACACATCCTCAATGATGATGTCAGGTTTTCTCTTCTCGATCGAAGCATCCACCACATACATGTATCCAGTTTTTGTTGACAGTGCTAGGTTAATAATGGCACTGGTATCTGATTTCTTATTCTTACCCAGTGAAGGGTCATTTGATCCAATGAATACGAACTCTGAACTCTTCCAGTCCATCAGCTCCGGCTCATACCAGTCGAACCACTCCTCATTGAATGTTGCATTATCAGGATCAATCGGCTCATTCTGAAGTTCACTATTGAAGGAAGCCTCTCCCTCTGTTACCTTCATTTCAATCAGGTCATAATAGGATAGCTTGTCTTCCCACAAGACCTCTGTTCCTTCGAGCATCTCCTCACGATTTGCCTCGAAGTATGTCTGTGCGTCAATCTCATGGCTCTCATTGAATAGATTCGTGTAAATGGATTCCCATTCATCCCACAAGCTTTGATTCTTCGACCAGGAGATAACTGCTCGGTATTTCTTTGCATGATATCTTGGGTTCTGAAGGACATTGCTAAGAAGAGAATCATAATGGAGAACTGTTCCGATATACATGATATCTGTGTAGGTATCTCCTGCCTTTGACACAGCTTTTTCAAACCATGACTTCAGCTTTCTTCTCTGCTCTGGTGTATTTACATTCTCATCATTTTCGATATCATCCAAAACAATGAGGTCTGGTCTCCAGTTCCTGTGTTTTCGACCACGGACTTTCTTTCCGGAGCCGATAGCTTCCACTTTTATGTCATTTTTGGTGAGAATACCGTTTGATCTCCAAGTCTTATCACCCTTCAGGCTTCCAAAATCTTCAATCAGGTCTGCATTCTCTTCCAGTTCTGTCTTGATTTCATCCAGGAATCCCTCTGCCTGATCCGAAGAATCAGATAACAGGATGATATAATGCTTGTATCCGTACACAATGGCATGTAGTGAATCCTTGAATGTAAGATTTGTACTCTTTGCATGTCCTCGTGGAGCTGCTATGACATTCCTGGAACCCTTCATCCTTGAGATTTCCTTTGCGCATTTCAACGGATTCTTTGATTTCATGACTCCGCTTTCCCATATCGCATCCAGTTCCTCATGGAATGCAGGTGACTTTCTGACAAAATAGTGTGATAGATAAGCTCTTCCAAAATATCCAAGGTCAAATGCTGCAAGCTCCTTCCGAAGTCCTTTTTCACCGGAAAGCGTTTCCCCATCCTTAAACCTCTTCAGAAGTTCCTCTCGTTTTTCCTTGTTATCATCACCACGGATGACATACTCACTGAAGAGCTGCTCCTGATATGCTGCATGGTCAATGATTTCTCTATCCGGTTCTTCATCCAGTTCTCTGATCCAATCGTCAAGATCAATCATCTTCCATCATCCTCTCCTTCGCTCTTGTCAGAATATCCTTCAGCTGTTCCGCTGACTGTGGATCATTCTTGATGACCTTCATCATCTCTGTTTCCATTTCTTTGAAGGCAATATCTGCCTTCTTTTTCATGTCCTGTCTTACTCTGTCCTTATAGACCTTTGTCCTGGACAGCGAAGCAATGAGCCTACCTGCTTTGTCCAGTGGCATCTCCTGGAACTCCTCCTCTGCTGTTGCCACCTTATTGACCAATCCATTCATGGTCAGCATGATTGCAGCTTCTGTATAATCTGCATCGGGATTGTCTTTCACAACTCTGATGAGCTGTTCGGTCTGTGCCTGTGCCTCAAGTAGTCTCTGTGTCGCGGTGTTAGAACGCATAGCATATCTGCCAACGCTTGACTTAGATATCTCATAGCCTTCCTGTTTCAGGTACTGGCTGATATATTCATAAGTATTCGATGTGTCAGCAAGCATCACATCAACTTTCACTCTCAACTCTTCAGGGAGCTCATCAATCTTTGAAGATACTCTTGTCCGTGTCCTCTTTTTTGCCATTAGACATCAACTCCTGCATCTTCAGTTGTTCCTTCAGCAAGGTCAACTCCTTCTTTGGTGAGCTTGATGACTGCATCTTTTGCATAAGCTGTGTAGGCTGTGACCTTTTCAGCTGTGAACTCGATGTATCCTGCTCCCTGAAGATAGTCCAGATACTTGCTGATATCCGGGGAAACGATGAGACCAGCTGCCATCATCGAATTAGAAATCTGTCTAGTCAGTGCTGTGTTGTTAAATCCTTTTACCAGGCATCTGATGATGTATCCCCTGATTGCTTTGTTCTGTTTGATCTCTGCCTGTTCCATGTCTGTCAATGTTCCTCACCTCACTTATTTTTCTTTTCCCATCAAGAGCAGCCTGTCAAGCTTGTTATCCATTCCCTTGATTTTGTCCTCCACTCCGTTCATTGATCGGAAGAAATCCTCACGGAGTACGAAGGTTGTGGCAAAATCACCCTTGATATCATTGATTTCCTGCTTGATATGTTGGATGTCCTTACCAGTCTTTTCTTCCAGTTTGTCGATTCGCTCATTCACCTTTTCATCATTCTTCTGAATTATTTCCTGAATGTCTCTGTTGCCCTGTTCGATTTTTTTATTCAGCGAATCTGTTGTATTTTCTAGTGCCTGTTGCAGTGCCTTGCTCCCCTGTTCCACGTTGCCGATCCAACGCTTCATGAAGAAGCCAATAGCACCAAGTCCTAATGTGATAACAGCTGCCATCACATCCGAGAAGGTAATCACATAATCCATATGACCACCGCCTTACTTAGTTCTGAATAGCCTGTCAAAGAGTTCATTCACATCATCCCATCCGCTCATGCTGACCTTCGCCACTACGAACGAAGCCAAGAACGATCCAAAGACCATGTACCACTCAATCGGCATTTTCATGAATGCCATCATCGCACACATCACTGGTGTCGTGAGTACGATTGCCACGATGTAGCACACAAGCTTGGTTGGAAGGCTATCAATTTTCTTGATGCACTTCAGTCCTTCTGTGACCAGTGATGTGAGAAATGCGCAAGCACTGATGAAGATCAGCAAAGCTGTCACCGCTTTTGTTGCATTCTCTATCCCGATCATTGTCAATAATTCTGTCATAGACATATCACTCTCCTTGTTAGGGCAACAAAAAGAAGGTCATGACTTTTAAGTCATGACCTGATTATAGGTTGTTTGGTTTGGACTGTTTAGGGGAAGCATTTTTGGATAATATTTTCCGGGAAATTTCTTAAGAAAACCGCATAAAATCGGTATTTTTCCGTTGACAACCACGTATATACGTGGTATTATAATACCTGTAAGGAGGTGATACCCTTGAGGGACAAAATCAAGGAGATGACGGAGATAATAAAAGAGCTCAACAAGTTGTTCGACCAACTCATCAAGCTCTCTTGGAAGATATCTTCACTCGCCGGTGTGATACTCTTCATCATCTACTCTTTAACAAAGTAGTAGGTTGGGGCGAAAGCCCCTTCCTTTACTACTAAAATATCACAATTCCCTCAAGAATACAACATGAAAGAATTGAAAAAAATGTTCCAGGAGTCCATTGGACTCATCATCCGTATCCTGCTGTTTGTGCTTCCAATCGTTCTATTGGTGGCACTGTACCACATTCTTTTTTAGGAGGCACTTATGAACCTTAGAGAAATACGAAAGTCACAAAATCTGTCAGTTCCGGAGTTGTCACGCCTCTCTGGTGTTTCAGTCCGCACTATTGAAGATTTAGAAAAGCGTGGGGACGGTAGAGTCTCCACGCTCATCAAATTAGCTGATGCATTGAATGTGTCACTTGACCAGTTATGTCGGCAACCTACATCCCATTAAGCAGATCATCAAATGTCATCTGACCAACAGGTGGCTCATCCTTCAGGATGTTCCATATCTGCTTGATGGTCAGGTTGTACTTGTCCGCCAGTTCCTTGTCATTTGAACCATTAAATTCTTTCTTGATTCGCCTGTTCCTTGCAGGACTGACCACGTTCTCAACCTTCGGAAAATAAATTTCATCGCCTCGTGCATAATTGCTAAGTTCCACGAACTTCTG